>Ga0307377_10008435_pt1 | contig 10449 bp, 5 predicted proteins | sample TR3MG_FD_202535 | JGI IMG/M metagenome (GOLD analysis project Ga0307377, IMG submission 202535) | Soil microbial communities from Risofladan, Vaasa, Finland - TR-3 | ecosystem: Environmental > Terrestrial > Soil > Coastal area > Acid sulfate soil | place: Finland: Risofladan, Vaasa | collected... | reverse complement strand
TCCCTCTCAGAATGCTGTTTTTGATGCTCTAGCTCTAAAAGCGCCAACAGGGAATTATTTAACAGCTTTAACAGGAGATGCAACAGCAAGTGGTCCTGGTAGTGCAACATTGACGTTAGCAATCGTTAATTCAAACACAGGTCCTATTGGTTCATCTACAGCCATTCCAACAATTACAACAAATGATAAAGGGTTGGTAACTGCAGTCACAACCAATGCAGTTGTTGCGCCTGCTGGCACATTAACTGGTACTACACTTGCAGCAAATGTTGTATCATCATCCCTGGAAAGCGTAGGTACTTTAACAAGTGGAGCAGTTCCGACAACCTTGCTTACAGGAACTTTGGCAGCCACACAGTTCCCTGCATTAACTGGAGCAGTAACAACAACAGCAGGCTCATTAGCAACAACAATCACAGATAAAGCAGTCACTCTCGCTAAAATGGATGATCTTTCTCAAAACACGATTATAGGTAGAATAACTGGTTCGACAGGTGTACCTGAAGCACTAACGGCAGCCAATGTGAGAACTATTATCAATGTAGCTGACGGAGCAACGGCCAATGCAAAGGCAACAGGAGCAGAGTTGGATGCAGGGACAGATGATGTCAAGTATGCGACGGCTTCAGCATTAAAAGCCTCCCACAACGTGCCTTCAGTTATTCCAGGTACGGCAGGTTATGTTCTAACATCCGATGGTACAGATTGGATAAGTGCAGCAAATTATACTCATCCTACTGGAGATGGTAACTTGCACGTGCCTGCAACAAGTACAACAAACAATGGTAAGGTACTTACTGCAGGCGCAACTGCCGGAAGTTTAACATGGGAAACTCCCACAACTGGTACTGTTACCACGGTTGGCCTATCATTACCCCCATTCATTACTGTTTCTAATTCACCAGTGACAAGTTCTGGAACACTTACCGGAACACTGGCAAGTCAGATTGCTAATAATGTTTTTGCTGCACCCAATGGAAGTGACGGAGCTCCGTCTTTCCGTTCACTTGTAGCTTCAGATATACCAAATCTTGATTGGGGTAAAATTACTTCTGGAATTCCTACTACTTTAGCGGGTTATGGTATTACAGATGCAGCTTCATCGTCTCATAATCATGCCTTGGATGGATTGTCAGATGTAACAGTAACATCTAACAGTGCGGGTGAAGTTCTAAAGTGGAATGGGTCTGACTGGGTAAATAATACATTAGCTGAAGCAGGAATTCAGCCAGCCGGGTCATATCTTACTAGTTACACTGAAACAGACCCTGTGGTAAAAGCAATTAATGGTATTGTAATGTCGAATGGTACAGTTATATCATCAGCAACAGCAGGGACAGACTATTTAGCTCCTGCAGGTGATGGCTCAGCGTTAACTGGTTTAACAGGGGGGCAAATAGCTGGAAACATTTTAGGTAACGCAGCTAATGTAACAGGAATAGTTGATATTGCTAATGGTGGTACAGGACAATCAACTCAACAAGCCGCTATTAATGCCTTAACAGGGACACAAACCGCAGGCACTTATTTAAGGAGTAATGGTACAAATGCGACATTATCAACCATTCCTGCTTCTGAAGTTGTGAACACCCCCGCGGGGACTATCGATGCAACAAATGTTCAGACAGCACTTAATGAACTGGATGTGGAAAAAGCCCCTTTGGCATCGCCAACATTTACCGGTTCAATAACTACTCCTACAATCAATCTATCTGCCACCTCAAATCAGATAGTTATGCAAAGCGCTGGTGTTACTGGTACTCTCTCATGGTCCCCGACAACATCGAATAATATAATCACCTTCCCTGATGCCTCCGGAGAAGTTGCATTAGTAAGCAGTACAAGCTGGAATATTGGAGGCAACGCTCCTGGTAGTACTTCAGTGCTTGGTACAACTGACAATAGCGGAATCAATATCCAATCCGGCACTGGGACTATTAATTTAGGTGCTGATGCCTTTGCCAAAACAATTAATATTGGTAATACGACTGATGCTACTGCAGTGAACGTGAATACTGGTACTGGCAATTTTGCACTTAATACAAATCAACTGTTTATTAATAAAACCACCGGCGACATCGGAATGGGTACGAATGCACCTCTGTCCCCGCTACATCTTGTTTTCAATAATATCACTAATCAGAATCTCACAATGGATGAGTATGGTGGGGGAAATTCCACAATAATTGGACGTAAGGCTCGTGGAACGGCTGCTACTCCAAGCGCTGTTCAGGCAAATGACGTCCTGATGACTTTCGGGGCGAGCGGGCATGATGGCACACTATTTAGTACCGAAACTAAAGCGGCTGTTAAGTTTTATGCTTCAGAGGATTGGACACCCTCAGCGCAGGGTACTTATTTTACTTTTATAACAACACCAAATGGGAAAACCGCTCGCGCTGAAGTATTGAGGATAGATAACATAGGCAATGTCGGAATTGGGATCACAGCACCTACTGCCAAACTGCATTTAAAAGGAAGTTTAGGAACAGCCAACACAGCGCCGTTAAAATTTACAGCTGGTACTAATTTAGGAGCTGCCGAAGACGGCGCTGTTGAATACGATGGGACAAACTATTATGGTACAATTACTACCGGACCAACACGTAAAACATTTGCTTTCCTTGAAAGCCCTGTATTTACCACACCTAATATTGGAGCAGCCAGTGGCACAAGCTTAGTATTAAGTGGTGATGTCACTGCAAAACACTTGGTTGGAGCAGCAGGAACGCCATCAGTGACATTGGGCCCAGGAGCTAGTGGAACTCCAACGGGAAAATCTATTGCAGGAACAGACCTGGGTGGATCAATATCTTATACCACAGGAGGTGCAAATCCAACAGCCAATAGTCTGCTTGCTACGATCACATTTAATTCTTCTTATGCCTCCGCTCCCTCAGCAATAATTATTACAGCAGGTGAAAATTATTCCGGGCTTGAGTATGACAGAGTATATGTAAGTAATATTACGTCAACTTATTTTGAAATACGTACAACATCTACTGCTATGGGTGCAGGTTCAGGCAGGGCTCATAAGTTTTATTTTATGGTGGTACAATAATTAGACAAAAGACAAAAGTGAAAACAAGGAGAAAGGTTAAAGGCAAAAGGTTGAGGTAAGACAAAAGTCAAAAGTCAAAAGTCAAAAGTCAAAAGTGAAGACAAGTAGAAAGGATAAAGGTTAAAGGTTAAAGGAGAAAGTAGAAAGAACAAACAAGACAAAAGAAAAACCCCAGAGGGGTTGAATTTAAATAGACAAAAGTGAAAACAATGAAGGTTGGAATGTTGGAAGAATGGAAGAAAAACCCGTGGCTAGTGTTATATGAACATTGAACCCGGAACTTGGAATAAGAAACGCAAAACGGTTTAAGAAGAAATGCAAAAGTTAAATGAAGAAGGTTGATAAGACAAATATAATTGCCGATGAAATTATAATGAATAAAATTCTCATTATAAGAAATATACGTGTTATGATTGATAGTGATATGGCTGAATTATATGGTGTTACAACAAAGAGACTTAATGAAGCTGTTAAAAGAAACATTACCAGATTTCCTGTTGACTTTATGTTTCAACTAACCATCAGTGAAAAAAATGATCTGGTCGCAAATTGCGACCACCTCAAAAAACTTAAGTTTTCTCCATATCTGCCTTATGCCTTCACAGAGCATGGAGCCGTAATGCTGGCAAGTGTCTTAAATTCCGAGCGGGCAATTAGTGTAAATATTCAAATTGTCAGAATATTTAATAAAATGCGTGAAATGATGCTCTTGCATAAAGACCTTTTATTTGAAATGCAAAAAATAAACAGCAAGTTGACTGACCATGATGATAAAATAGTGCTGATTTTTGAGTACCTGAAACAGTTTGAACAAACAAAAATAGAGGAATTGGAACAACAAAATCGGCCTAAAATAGGGTTTAAACAGGGAAGGGAAAATAAGGAGAAAGAGCCGCATGCCGCAAATCAGAAGAAAGACAAAAGACAAAAGTCAAAAGACAAAAGTGAAAACAAGGAGAAAGGTTAAAGGTTAAAGGAGAAAGTAAGGAGTAAGAAGCAGGTAGTAAGTAGAAAGACAAAAGGCAAAAGGTACAAGACAAAAGGAGGAAAATGGTGCTGGGTGCTGGGTTCTGAGTGCTGGGAAGAAAAGATATAAAACCCGAAAAAGACTGAGAGCCAGAGAGAAAGGGATTTAGTAAGGAATAAGAAGATTGAAGTAAATATTATGAAAAACCGAAACGCCAATCAAAAAAACAGGATTTACATTAAAGGGCTACGCATAAATAATTAACAGCTAACCAGATGAATGAAAAAGTAAAATATTGGCTCGATTTGTCCGACTACGACTATGAAACTGCTTTAGCAATGCAACAGAGTGGCAGATATCTTTATGTGGGATTTATGTGCCATCAAACGATAGAAAAAATACTAAAAGCATATTTCAGTTCAGTTAATACAGAGCCGGCACCTTTTACTCACAGCCTTTCCTATCTCGCTAAAAAAGCAGGGATATATGACTCCTTTACCAATGAATTTAAAGATTTCATAGACCTTCTGGAACCGCTAAATATTGAAGCTCGCTACCCTTCTCATAAAGAGAAATTACTTCAGGGTTTAACTAAGAAGAAATGTGAAGAAATTTTGAAAAGTACTAACAAGTTACAAGCATGGATAAAAACGAAGTTATAAGCATTGTGTCTAAGTATAAAGTATTGGTATCAAAGCATTTCGATATTGAAAACATGATACTTTTTGGTTCTTATGCAAAAGGGAATCAGAAAGAGGATAGTGATATTGATGTTGCTATAGTTGTAGATTCGATACAACAGGACTTTTTTTCGTATGCCCCCTTATTATGGAAACTACGGAGAGAAATTGATGACAGGATTGAACCTATCCTTATTGAAAGAAGTAAAGACGAAAGCGGGTTTTTGATGGAGATTTTAAAAACAGGGTTTATAATAAAGTGAAAAGACAAAAGTATAGAACCCCGCGATTAAGTTCCCCCTCTTTAAGAATTAGAGAGGGGGCGGAGGGGGTGAGTTCATGAGATTAATAAATAAAAGTAAAAAGTATTATGAAACATTTGAAAACCACAATCATCATTATTGCAGCATTGCTGATAACAATCAACATTTCTGCGCAGCAACAGGCTGCAAAACCAATAAGTGTACCTAATACACTTATTAAGTTAGCTACTCAGGCAGATACACTGCAGTACACCCTTGGAGCTTTTATTGGCCAGTGGATGGGTAAAAACGGATTTTCTGTAAGCGACCCGGTACTATTTAAAAGAGGGATGGACGATGTTTTACAGAACCAGCCACTGGCAGTGACCGATTCTACAATAGTTCCACGTATTGCAGCGCACCAACTTTCAACCCAGAATGAAAGAAGCCGCCAGATGGAAGAACAACTCTTTGCCGCTTTGAAGGGAAAAACCGGTGTGGGTGCATTACCCAGTGGAGTCCATTATATTGTTATAAAGGTTGGTACAGGTGTTCGGCCGACAGTGGCTGATTCAATTGTGATCAATGCCATTGGTATCTTCCCCGACGGAACTGTGTTTGAAGATACATTTAAAAAGAAGCAGGCTATTACCACTTTAACAGGTAGCCTGATCCCCGGGCTGAATGAAACAATACAATTAATGCCCGAAGGTTCGGTATGGAGGATTTTTATTCCATCAGCACTGGCCTATGGTCCTGCAGGACTGGCTAATGTAATACCACCAAATACCGCTTTGGTTTTTGATATAACTTTAGAGGAAGTGAAGAAATGATGCATGAAAAATGGAACAAGGATTCGATATAATGTCATTAAGTAGTCATTCGATTGTCAAACGATTGTCATTAGGTGGTCAAACGATTGTCATTAGGTGGTTATACAATGGTCATACAATGGTCAGGCGATAGTCATTAAGTGGTCATACAATAGTAATTTAATGGTGGATGTTTTAGAATCGGGAATATGAAATTAGAAGAACTACAAGTTTATAATTTATCGATGGATATAGCTGAAAGAATTTGGGATATTGTTATTAAGTGGGATTATTTTGAAAAAGATACAATTGGGAAACAATTAGTACGTGCTGCTGATTCTGTTGCAGCAAATCTGAGTGAGGGATTTGGACGATATCATTTTAAAGAAAATAGAAACTTTTGCTATTACTCAAGGGGATCATTATATGAAACAAAAACATGGCTTACAAAAGCTCACAATAGAAAACTTATAGCAGATGATAATTTCGAATCTTTTAATAGTGATGTAGATAATATTGGAGTTAAACTTAATAATTATATTAAATCAATCGGCAGAATGACAACCAACTGACGCCCGAAGGGCAAATGACAATAAATTAAATGACCGATAAGGGTAAACATAGAGCAACAATAGTAATCAGGAAAACAGACTCAGTTATTAAGAGTCTGGTAATTCTATTCCTGACATTGTTGTTTATGCAACCTGAATCCTTAGTTGCCCAGGTCATTTCAAATACCGGAGCAGTCATCTCAGTCACTTCCGGAATTGTAGTTGAAACCAAAGATATTGAAAACAATACCGGCACACTTGATAATAACGGAACGCTAAATATGGAAGGGTATTTTTTTAATGGAAAAATAACAAGTGGAAATGGGTTATATAACCTTAAGGGCAACTGGACAGATAATGGTTCTTTTAGTCCGGATACATCAACAGTAACTTTACATGGTACTACTAACCAGACAATTTTTAATAACTCTTCAGGAGAAACATTTTATATCCTTACTATAGATAACCCCGGGATAGTAACACAGATAACTGCTGCCCCAGGAAGCACTCTGGGTGTCCTGAATAATCTGAATATAAACACTGGAACACTAAGACTGGACCAGACAACTTTAAATTTGACAGTAGGTGGAAGAGCCACAATTGCAGGTGGACTGATATTTAATGGTATGACTGCTCAGACTACAACAATAGCAGATATCCTTAGCGGAGCAGGCTCTATAGATATGAGCGGAGGAAGCCTTTCCCATCTTCTTAATCTCGGAGGAGCTACAAATAATATCGGAAGCTTTATAACAGGTGCATCATCAAGTACAGTGAATTACAATGGCACAATTTCAACGCAAACAGTTTTCCCGGCTTTAAACTACCGTAATCTGACTATCTCTAATTCAGGAATCAAGACCCTTCAGGGGAACTCAAATGTTGCTTTAACCCTTAATGTCAGTGGTGGAACCTTCGACTTGGGGACCAATGCTACCACAATGAATGTATATGGTAATACATCTGTTAACGGATCAATAAGCTTCAATGGGACCACAACCAAGACGGTATCTCTTACCGGTAATCTTAGCGGAACCGGAGGGATAGATATGAGTGGAGGAGGTCTTAGCCATATTCTGAATCTTACCGGTTCGACTAATAATATAGGATCATATTCCTCCGGATCAGGGAGCACAGTTAATTATATCCGTAATGCTGATCAGACTATCTTTACAAGTGATGATTACAGGAACCTGACTATTTCAGGAAGTGGAGTTAAAACAATTTATGCTGATATTACTGCAAAAGGGATTCTAACGATGGCGGCTGGTGATATCAATTCCAATGGTAATACCCTTAAAGTTACAAATAGCGCTATAGGTGCAATAAACCGGACTTCCGGAAAAGTTATCGGCAAACTGCAACGGGCTATCGGCATAACCGGAAGTGAATATCTCTATCCATTGGGACCATCGACAGCCGGATATAATCCTTTGAAAATGACATTTCAGAATCTGACTTCAGGTGCCTTGACGGCAGAGTTCAAGTCTGAAGACATCGGAACAGCAGGATTACCTCTCGATGACGACGGTAATGAAATATATGACAGGGTTACTACAGGCTTCTGGTCTCTTTCTTCTGAAGCACCTATGGCTACCGGGAGTTTTACTGTAAATGTGGATTATACTGGCTTCCTCGGGGTAGATCTCTCTTCAAGTATTATAAAAAGAACGAATGGTGGTGATCTGGAACTTGATGGGGATCATGGCACTATTACCGGTTCTGAAATAACCCGTACCATATTGGTAAACGGTATTTCAACTACTACAACTGATTTCGCAATAGGAAAAGGTCGGCCGCGGATTCGCCATCAGCCTTCAAATATTGATATATGTGAAGGGTCTGACGCATTTTTTGAAGTTGATGCCAGAGGACGCGGAACTCTCACTTACCAGTGGCAGATATTTAATGGTACCAGTTATGTAAACATTTATGATGTTGGTGTCTATAGTGGTACTGATACGGAGAAACTTATTATTACTGCAGCACCATATAGTATGAATGGTTCTCTGTACAGGGTTATTATCAGAGACGGTCAGTTGAACATGAAAATATCTGAAACTGTTCTGTTAACTGTAAATATGATACCAATAGCTACTGCATCTCCCACAGCTCAGCCTGAGTGTCCGGGAGTGGCCTTCACAAACATAGTATTAGGAACAAGTAATGGTGTAACAGGTACTACTTTTGCATGGTCGAGAACTAACCCTGTGGGTATTACTACAACTCTGCCATTGTCAGGGTCAGCAACCGGTGATCAGATTACAGGTACCTTTACAAATACATCAGATGCCCCTATAACAGTTATTTTCACTATCACTCCGACAGGTCCTCTAACAACTTTCTGTGAAGGTAATGCCATAACAGTTACGGTAACTGTTAATCCCACACCAAGAGTATTTGTTCTTCCTGCTACAACCACACAATGTGACAGTACAACTACGAATATACGTTTGTCAAGCCCGAGTACCTTTACCAGCGGTTTTGTATCCTTCAAATATACTGTAAGCTCAACAGGTACTGTTACAGGTTATACCAATCCGAAATCAGGAATGCCAAACAATCATTTTATAACCGATAAGCTTGTTAACCAGACAGATACTTTCAGAGTTGTTACCTACAGGGTTGTTCCTGTTAGTCCTGTTGGTTGTGCAGATGGTCCTTATCAGAATGTCAATGTAACAGTCAACCCGACACCTCGCGTGATTCCGAAAAACCCGGTTTATTTTAAACCTGATTCTTCAATTTGTTTTGGAGGGGCCACTGAAATTACCCTTACTACACCAACTGTTATGACTTCAGGTGTAATAAGGTTTGATTATACCGTTAGCGCTTCAGGAGGTGCAGGCATAGTAACAGGAAATATGGCCTCTGCAACAGACCTTTTACCCGGACATACCATTATTTTCCCTTACGAGAACTATTCTGATACATTGCAATCTGTATATTATTCAATAAGACCAAAAGTAGTTGGGTTGACATGTAATGCGGGTAATATCGATACTGCTGAGATAAGAGTCCATCCGCATCCATTGCAACAACTGTTATTGCCTAAAACCTTAACATGCGATGGTGGTTCTGATGCTACTCTAACCGCTGAACTCTCTTTAGGGGCAGCTCCATTTGTTGTTGTCTGGGACGGGCCTTTTGATTATCATGAGGAGTACACAACAAATGAGAGTTCTACAGATATAGTAAACCTTAAGGGAGGTATTTATAATGTGCAGGTGACAGACAATCTGGGATGTAGTAATAGTGATGATCAGTTTATTAGTGGAGCAAGGCTTGATTCATACCTCTATATAAATCCAAAGTCAAATGGTTTCGGTACTATTTGTCCTGACCCTGATTCAAATGATGGTGAATTATGGATTCAGGAAACAACCAATTCGACAGGTATTGCTCCCTTTACCTATGATATAGTATACAATAATGTTGACACGGTAATAAGTAATACATTGAATACAACAGGAGTATTTCAGGAATACTACAGCCTTCCCACAGGAAATTATAAATTATTTATTACCGATGCAAACGGATGCTATAACACAGATTTCCCTGAAGTGAACATCGTAGCTCCTGATATGATTACAGTAGAATTCAGTTTAAAGGAGTATGAGGGTGGTTACAATATAAAGTGTAAAAATAATAGTGATGGATCTGTGGAAGTGGATACTATTTCCGGTGGTAATGGAGCTTATACATACTTATGGCAGCCTGCAAACGGAGTCCCACTTACTGTCAGTACTACAACGAGCTTGCTTGATAGTGTCCCTGCTGGTAAGTATTACCTGATCACAACAGATATGCTGGGTTGTGTCAAAACAGATAGCGTAACCCTTACTGAACCTGATGGATTGGAATTGGTAAGCAGCGAGTTGTCACAAAGCCCTGATGGAAATACCAATATATCATGTAGTGGAGGTAATGATGGATCTATTCAACTGAGTATAACAGGCGGATCAGGAGTCTACAACTTTTCATGGACCGATAGTGTAACCAATGAAGTAGTTGCAATTACAAAAGATATCTATAATCTTGAAGCAGGCACCTATATTAGCACTATAACTGATGAGAATCAATGTGATCTTAAACTTATGCCAGGGTCTCTGCTGCCAACATTTACCCTTACTGAA
>Ga0307377_10008431_pt1 | contig 10452 bp, 12 predicted proteins | sample TR3MG_FD_202535 | JGI IMG/M metagenome (GOLD analysis project Ga0307377, IMG submission 202535) | Soil microbial communities from Risofladan, Vaasa, Finland - TR-3 | ecosystem: Environmental > Terrestrial > Soil > Coastal area > Acid sulfate soil | place: Finland: Risofladan, Vaasa | collected... | reverse complement strand
AATCAAATGAGTCTTTTTAAGGATAGAAATTCTGTCTAACAATCGCTTGGAGGCGACGCCGGACGGCGGGCGAGATCGAAGTGCTCCTGAAGTCTTGTCGCCGCCGTCCTTCGCGCCTCAAGCGGGTCGTTAGGCGGTTTTCGCAAGAGGAAAGAAAGATGGAAAAATGGGAGATACTAACGCAAGAGGAACGGGAGTGGTATGTCGAAGTTAAGAAAGGAATTTATACGAATCTATCGGAACTGCGAGAGCATATAGAGGAAATCAAGTATACGGATGTCGCATGTTCCGGGTGTTTTTCAGGGTTTTTAATGGAGGCAGAGGACTCTGCCTTGTTTTGGGAAATTGATGAATATTTAGAAAAAAATGCCTAACAATCGCATGAAGGCGACAAGAGGGGGCGCGGGGGGCAGTGGTTCGCCCCGGCTTCATCTTTCCCCCTCTTGCGCCTTATGCGGGGCGTTAGACAGCACATAAATATGATGAGTTTTGGTTGTCTGTCGCACAATCCTACTACGTGGATTTTTGCCGATTTCTATCCGGGGATATCGGAAACAAATGAGATCACCGTAGAAGCCAGGATTATCAGACTAAAATCTGGAAAATGGCGTATTATATATTGTGGGGCATTGATGGACGGTTTCCCATGTGCGGTTGAACCATCTTTATTGACTGCTCAACAACGTGTGTTTCGAGATTATCAGAAACAATGCGAAATAATTTCATACAAACTCAAATAAATACCTAACAAGCGCATGAAGGCGACTTCGAGGACTCGCGCCTTATGCGTGTCGTTAGCAGCACTCACAAATAAGTTTGGAGGCACTCATGAGAGATGATAAGAAAGAATTGATTTGGGTCAGCAAGAAATTAGCAGAAGAATATAATCAACTTGAAAGCGTCGAGGAACAAGAACGCATCGTCAAAAAAGTCATCACCGACAAGCGCCTTAATATTGAAGCAGAGCAAGAGTTATTATCTGAAAGCGTAATCCAGTTCAAGAGCGTTTGTCTCGCTCACCGTAAAGCTCTTGAAAATGTTTACAAGGAACAATCCGATATTCTAATAAAATTGTGGGAAGATATGGGCGACGTATCTACACAAATCAACCAACATGTTCGGCAAATGACAGATCAGGTGACTCCATTGAAAAGAGAAGTCGCCAGCCTGAAAAAAGAGATTGAAGGCTTGCGGCTCTATGTGCCTGAACAACTTGCACGGATTGCTGAACAGGTTGGCAGTATGGACGAAAAGACTAAATCTTTGTTGCGTGAACTGTTGGTGGTCGAGTCCCGTACTGCTAACAAAGCAATTAACACAGACCACAACGACGCGGGTTAAATTTTATTGCGTAACGTCAGCAGCGGTGGCCGCGTCCTTGTGGCTGGTTATTGCTGGTGTTAGACAGCACGGGGATAAATTAAAATGGTACAGGGAGCATTGGAAGAATATTTCGGGATGGTTTCCGATGGTTTGATTCAAGCGGCTCGTATGTCAAAAGGATATTGGGCACGGAAGACAAGGCTACCTCAAAATATGCTTGATGTGATGTCATATAAAGCACAGCATACCCTACCAACAAGGGTACAACAATTATGTGATGACGCTAATGCAAAGGGATGGCAATATGGGGGTGATCAGTTTTGGGATTGCAATTAGATTCGTTGGGGGTATATTGTCAGGTGCCAATTAAAGGCAGATTAGGAGAAATTGAATTTGTTGCCAGATTATCTGGCTACTGTGAAAGTATGCCATATCTGACAACTGTTGTCTATATTTGGGCAAAAAATCGAAAGATCGCACTCAGCAAACTCTACCAACAATATCCTGAGCTAATCATGACATCTCAGCAAGTAACGAATCAAATGAGTCTTTTTAAGGATAGAAATTCTGTCTAACAATCGCTTGGAGGCGACGCAGGACGGCGGGCGAGATCGAAGTGCTCCTGAAGTCTTGTCGCCGCCGTCCTTCGCGCCTCAAGCGGGTCGTTAGACGGGGAGAGATATGGAATTCGTCATTGCGTATTCAAAGACAAAACGGAAGTTTACTTGCCCATTTGAAATATGTGGGCGAAAGGAAGATTTGATTAATTTGGCTGAACAAATTCTTGCAGAAGCAGACTCTAATTTTAGTTATGGCTGGATCAAGATAGAAGAGAATATGGATTTAGCCCACACCGCCCCAATGGAGTGGGATTAATGTCTAACAATGGCTTGCAGGGGACGCGAAAAGCGTGCGCTCCTGAAGCCCATCGTTATCCCTGCCAGGGATAAAAACCCTGGCAGGGATTTTTGTTGGCTGTAAAAAATTTCAGCACTGTATAAAAAAAGATACACTTTTCCCTTGACATTTTTTCTTTTTCGCCTAAATTACGTCTTAGATAGCAATAAGCTTCGCTGCCGTACACAGTGAAGCTACTCTCCGAAGGGGACGGGTAAGCGTCTTACCGCGCTGATACCGTCCCCTTTTCGTTTCGAACGACGTATGGCGAACCTCAACGCAATCGAAATCTTTTACCCGGGCATCTGGAACGGCGACGAATATACCAATGCCGATATGATCGACATGGTGAATAATTCTAATCGCTGCCGCGCCGAATTCCGCGCCCTGCTCTCGCTAAATCATGAAGAAGTCGCGCCCCAGGTGATTGAAGAAGCGGCCTTCGGCGTGGCTGTGCGCTATTATCTGCGCCGACTCAAAGACGGACTGCTGCATGTCTTCGCCGATTTTGAAAACGTCCCCGAAGAACTCGCCGATTTGATTCATCGTTTCTATCCCAACCGCTCCATTGACCTCTATCCAGAGTTTCGCCTGCGCGATGGCTCTATCCTCAAAAATGTCATTGCGGCTGTTTCCTTTTTGGGCAGCAAGATGCCGCCGGCCGTCAAGGGCATGTTCCCGGAATTCGTACTCAACTATCATCACAACCCCGCGCTGCTCGCTTTGCAGCACGGCAAAACAACCTACAAGGAGATTATCCCCATGGAACATTTTCAATCCTCCGCTGAATTGGGCGCAATGCTCGCGCAGAAACGTGCGGAATTAGGCATCACGGAGACGGACATTGCGGAAGCAGCCGGTATTGGCGCGGCCACGATTCTCGATCTGGAAGCCGGGAACGTGCTGCCGAGCGACGCGCTGATTGACGCATTGGCGTCCGCCTATCAGATCGATCCCGCGCTGCTGCGTTCCGCGCCGGAAGCAGAATCCTCGGATGTACCGGAGGACACTCTGCAAGCCGACGCCTATCGCGCCCAAATCGAGCAGTTGAAAACACAGCTTCAACAGTTGCGTGATTCGGCATCGCAGACCGCGACGCCCGACCTCGAACCGGACATCCCGGACGCCTACAAACGCAAAATGGCGGATTTAGAAACACAGATGAACGCGCTCGCCGCCGAACGCGATCAAGAACGCCGCAAACGTGAGGCTGGCGAACTGACGCACTTTTTCGAACGCCTGGAAACCCAGGAGCATGTCGGCAAAATCCTGAGCGGTCCGCGCGTGCGTGAACTCGCCGCGCAACTGAGCGCAACCGGCAAGCTGGTATTCAGCGAGGGGACGCCGGAACAATCCCCCCGCGCTGCGTTCCTCGATTTTTTGGACACCCTCGCCAAGACCCGGCAGTTCTCCGTGCCGACAGACCAGATCGCAGAGCCGGGCAAAGAGAATCCGACGATCACCAAAACCGCGCAGGTGCGGAAACTGATCCGCGAATATCAAAAGAACAATCACTGTGAATACCATGTCGCCCGGTTGCAGATCAAGGCTGATTACCCTGATCTCTGGACTGAGGCAAATGAGGAGTAATCATCATGGCTGAAGCGTATGGAATCGAGATTTTAAGCAATGGTTTCCTCGCGGACGGCGATTTGACGGAGTTTGCGGCGGTCGGACTGAGCACGGCCGATAACGATGTCAAAATTTCGGCTGCTAAAGGGGTCTTTTGTCCTGGCATCGTGCAGGAAGCCGTCGAAGATAATATGCCCGCCACCGTGCGGATGATAGGCATTTCCCAGGCAATTGTCAACGAGGAAGTTGTGCCGGGGCAAGAACTCACTGTATCAGCCGCCCTGGGCAAATTGCAACTGGCTGTATCTACTGATTGGGTCTGCGCGATTGCCCTGCAAACGGCAACGGCCGATGGCGATCAGATCGCCGTATTTTTACACGGCGGACATGTCAAACCGTAAAACCAATAGCGCAAGCGTCCCCGCTTGCAGGTTCGTAGTAGCCGCTTTAGCGGCGTTTCAAACGCTAAAGCGGTTGCTACTAACCCGTAAGCGGGGACGCTTACGGTACTTTATATGGCACGAGAATATGTAAAGCCGCTATTAACCGATTTAGCGGTCAAATATCGCAATCCCGACGCGAGATATATCGCCAATCAAGTCTGTCCGTTCATTCCGGTGAACACGCAGCAAGGCGACTATCGCGTCTTTGCGAAGAAAAATTATTTCGGCATTCTGGATGTGGAGCGCGGGCCGACATCCAAAGCGAAGGAAACCAACTTCGCCATTACGCTGGAGAATTACAACTGCGGCGATAAAGCCCTGCAATTTTTTCTGACCGATACCGAATTGCGGAATCAGCAGAATCAAGGGCAGAATGGCGCAGCCGCGCTGGATATTACCGAGGAAATCACGCAGGTGCTGGCCTCGAAAATCCTGCAAGCCCGCGAAAAACGAATTGCGGATAAGTATTTTTCCTCAGCAAGCTACGCGGCCGCCAACCGGACGCAACTGACTGGCGATGACCAATGGAGCGCGTACAGCACGAGCGATCCGGTTGCGGACATCTGGACCGGCTGGCGCGCCTGTATGATGCCGCCCAATACGCTGATTCTGGGGCCGGAAGTCTTTGTCGTCCTGACGCAGCACTCCAAAGTCCTGGATCGCATTAAGGGCGGATCCACCAGTGGCGACCCGGCGCACGTGACCGAGGAAATGTTGGCGCGGGTCTTCCGCGTTGAGAAAGTAATCGTGGGATGGGCCATGTATGACAGTACGCCCAACAAGCCCGCGACCTTCACGAAAACCGACATCTGGGGCAAACATGCCCTGCTTGCCTACATCAATCCGCAGCCGAGCACCCTGGACGCCTCGTTCGCCAAGACCTTCATGTTCACGCCCGAAGGCGGCACGGACGGCTGGCGCGTGCGTATGTACCGCGATGAATCCCGCGGCGGCGGCGGCGAAGTCCTGGAAGTTGACCAGTCCGTTGATGAGAAAATCATTGCAGCCGACGTTGCGTATTTTATCGAAGACGCGGTTGCCTAACATTGTTCGTAGTGACGGCTTTAGCCGTCATTGAAAAGAAAATAAGACTAAAATTGTTCGTAGTGACGGCTTTAGCCGTCATTGAAAAAGAAAGACGGCTAAAGCCGTCACTACGAGCCTTAAACGACATGAAACAACACACGAGATTATTTGGGCTGATGACGCTGATTGTCCTCGCGTCCGTTACCATCATGGGCGCAAGCAATCTGACGAGCGATCAGATATTGAATAGTGTCTATAACAGCACCGACCATACGATCCAAATCGGCGTGTCGCTTGATACTATGAAAGATTCAACCGCGCTGACGAATGCTGCGACCTTCCCGCTCAACTTAGAACATGAAACGAGCGGAACCCCCGCTGCTGGAATCGGCGTCGGTGCGAAATTTACCCAGCAAATCACGGCGGGCGCTACGCTTGTCGCGAAGATTGCCGCCGTCATGACCGATGTGAGCGCAACGCATGACGCTGATATGGTAACGTATCTGGCAAAAGCCGGGGCAGCGCCGACCGAGGCGTTCCGCATCACATCAACCGGCGTCGTGAGTTTGATCAACGGCGAAACGATTGATAATAGCACCAACGGCACGGTGACTTATACGACGCCGATTGAAGCGCATGTCAATAGCACGTCCAGCACCGTGACCGCCCCTATCGAACAACATACAAACGTCACGAGCCACACTGTGACATCACCGTTGATTGGATTGGATGGAGCAGTGACGGTCAATGATAGTTCCGCCGATGTCGATTTTCGAGTCGAGTCGAACGGGAGTCAATACGCGCTGGTGGTCAACGCCGGGGATGACCGCGTGGGTGTGTTTACGGCTGCGCCGACCGTGCCGTTAGATGTGACGGGCGAAAGCTTATTCACCGGCGCGATGACGATTGAAGGCGGCGAGTTCTCATTTAATCCCTCTGTCGGGGCATATAACTACACAGTCGTTGCTCCGGTTGAAGCGCACACCAACTCAACATCTTCGACAGTGACCGCCCCTATCGAACAACATACCAATACGACCAGCTTTACCGTCAGTTCTCCGATTCTTGCTGCCGTGCAAGGAACGACGGGAGGATGGTCAATCAGAGCGTATGAGGCGACGACTGGCGCATTGTCTGGCGGGACGGGTTCTTGCGCCGTCAACGTGCCATCCGGCGCGTTACTCATCGGATCGCAGCTACGAGTAGATACGGCGATTACAAGCGGCGACGGCGGAACGACATGGGGCGCGATTTATGCCACTGGCAGCACCGCGACGATTGCCGCTAATACGACCTCGTTCAACAAAGATACGAAAGTTAGCACTTTTTTTAATGCGAACGCAGCAACGGCGATCACGACCGGAACGACAACCATCACAGTCGCGCCCAATGCCGGGACATTCTCAGGCGGTGTGATCCGGTGTATCTCGTATGCAATGGTCTTTACCGCGATGGCCGCCGCACCGTAAGACCCTTAAAAGCTCCCGAAGTCTCTGAGGCTTCGGGAGTCTGGATGAAGATATGGCAACCTACTGCACAGATGACCAACTCCAATTTCGCACCGGCGAACGGGCGATCCTCGAATGGGCCGGCGATGAAAACGGCGATCTGGATTCCGAGAAACTGGAAACCGCCCGTTTGTTCGGGTACAATCTCATCAATGGCCGGCTCATCGGCCGGTTCGGGGATTATATGCCTTTTGTGGGGGACGCCATCCCCGACGCGCTGCGTGACATCGAAATGGATTGCGCCATCTGGTGGCTTGCCAGCACTACGCAGTTAGGGGGCGCGGATTATAAATACAACTACGAACGCGCCCTCAAACGCCTTGAAGCCATCGCCAACGGCGATGAAGCCTTGATTTCCGATGGCGTGAACCTCTCGGAAGATTTTATCGATCTGGAAGCGGGTCTGGCCGAATCTTCGACGCTCGGGCAGACCCCAATTTTTACCCGCTCAACCATGTATAATTTGATGATTCGATAACTGAGACTCCCGGAGTCTGCAAGACTCCGGGAGTCTTTGGAACGCATGGAAAACGACATCCTGACCAACATCAAAACCACGCTGCAAACCGACGCCGACATCAAAGCCGCAGGCGTCAAGAGCCATGCGATCATCATTTCTGAAAATGGGGAGATTACCGCAGGAACGCCCATGCCGGCAATAGCGATTGCCTCCGGCAGTATCGAAACCACCCCCCGCGATATGACCGGGCGTTCCGATTTTATTCGATTTCAAGTGATTATTCATATTTATACCGAAGATTTCTCGAAAGCGCAGCGCGGGCCGGATACGCCGAGCCTGAACCTCAAGACGCTGTGCAATCTCGTCAAAGCCGCGCTGCGGAATAATACGCTGACGCTGACGCTGCTGGACGCGCAGATCGGCTCGATCACCTTCCCGAACTACGCGCAGCGCAACTACATTGACCGTTGGGAAGGCCGCGTCCCTGTGAATTATCGTTGGGTACAAATCAACACATGAATAAGTACCCTTTGAAAAAAATAACCGCGTTAAACCGCATTTATGCGCGTTTGAATGCTCATTTAAAGGAGTCATCATGTACCGCAAGCGTCCCCGCTTGCGAATGCTGCGAAAACGCATGACGCAAGCGCGGACGCTTGCGGTACATCGGAGCGTATGAACAAACAACAACCCCGCCGCTTAGACCTGAAATTTTTCAAGCAAATCGCCGAGACCGTCACGGACATCGTAGAAGAAGTCAAGCGCGTCAAGTCCAGCGAGGAATTCGGGCAGTTGATCTCCGAAGGCGAAGAAACCTACACGACCGTCAAAGACGCCGTTGAAGACGCTTCCGGCAACGTGAAAGAGATGATCGCCCTGGCGTTGGAACTCTACGAAACCAGCAAGCTGCGCAGCCGGTCGTTGGCGCAAGTCATGCCGCTCGAACAAATTGCGACCCGCGAAGATTTTATCCAGCAGGCGGTCATTCGTCTGCGCTCGCTCGAACAATCCGCGCCGGACGCGGCCTAACGTAGCGCATGCGTCCCCGCTTGCGCGATACGCAAGCGGGGACGTATGAGGTACGACACAAACTATGCTGCAAGTCAAAAACACATATATCGCCGTCAAGGAGGAATCCACGCCCTATACGATGATCGCGCCTACCAGCAGCGATTTTATCTTAGCGGACGCGGATTATACCTTCGAACACGGCTACGAAGAAGTCGAACGCAACGCCATCAACGGCTCGCTCGACGGGCTGGAAAAGCTGCGCGGCATGATTACCGGCGCGGTCAGCCTGACCGTCGAAATGCGCGGCTCCGGCACGCGCAAAACCATCCCGGAAATTGACCCCCTGCTCCGCGCTTGCTTCAGCACGGCCACGAATCCGTTGTCGGCTGCCGATAAAACCGTGCAGGGCAACGCCGCGCTGCTGGAAATTGACGCAACCCCCGGCGATACCACCTTTACAGTGCTGCACGCGCACGGGAAACAATGGTTCAAATCCGGCGACGTGTTGCTTGTGGATATTTCCGGCGACGCTTCTGGTACGTATGAGCAAGCCACGATTGATAGCGTGACGTATGATCCGCTCGCCCCCGGCGACGAAGTGACGCTGACTGCTGCGCTTTCGACCACACCGACAGCGGGGAATGCCGTACAATTGATTAACCGCGTGATTGTTGCCACTACAACCGCGTTTACGGTTGAAGATGTGGTCAAATTTGACATTGATCAGACCGGTTTAAGTCCATCGTATGAGTACGCCGAAGTCTCCGCCGTCGCTACCTCCGATACGGCGGGAGTCGGCGTCGTATGCACGTTCACGAATGCCACAGAAAAAGTCAATAAGGCTGGGCATTTGCTCTCAAACGGCGACAAAATCATGTTTTCAGATGATGGCGTCGGCGGGGCGCTGCCAGCCGAATTGAACGATTATACGGTCTATTATATTGTCAATAAAGGTACGGATGATTTCGAAGTGTCCTTGACATCTGGCGGTGCCGCGGTATCATTTACCGACGACGGTACGGGGACGAACTCCTATCATGTCTTATCCGCCACCGACCACGAACTGTATCTGACGCCGTACCTGAGCGCCGAGCCGCTGCATGGCAACGATGTCTTGGGCGGGCTGACATACAAGTTGGCGGATTCGGGGCAGATTACGCTCTCCGTGCATATCTTTCTCGATTGCGTGGGGCAGGACGGCATCTGGTATCGGTTTGTCGGCTGCCGCCCGAATATGTCCTTAGTGGGCGTGGAGACCGGGCAAATCCCCAAGCTGAAATTCGACCTCGACCCCACAAGCTGGACCGTGCTGCATACCGGATCGAGTCTGACCACGCTCGGCTTGACACCTGCGCCCGACGAAACCGAGCCGCCCTTGTGCCTCGGCTGTACCGTGAGCCTCGAACAGGACCGCGACGCCCTGCATACGCAGATGATTGAGATGGATTTGGGCTTGAGCATTACCAAACGCAAGAGCATGATTCCGTCCAGTGGCTTCCGATCCAGCGCCTACACCATGCGAGCCACCACCGGCACAATTGATTTTGATCTCGATGATGACGCCCAATATCTAGCCTGGGACGCTCGTACGGCCGCGCCGCTGCTGGCATTATTCGGCCAGACGGATGGCAAATATATCGTGCTGTGCGTGCCGCACCTGAAACGCACCAACGTCGCGCCAAAGGACATTGACGGCATCTGGGGTCAGGATGTGACCTGGGAAGCCCGCAAAACCTCCGGCTTGAGTCCGGTCGTTCTCGGATTCTTTTGATCTTCGTTCGTAGTGACGGCTTTAGCCGTCATCTTCCGTCAATGACGGCTAAAGCCGTCACTACGAACCCAAAACATGAAAATCAGCAAAAAGACCGAACTCTACAAACCACAATGGCATAGCACGGCGGATTTTTTCGGGGAGATGACCCCACAGCCGGAAGTGCAGATCAAGCCCCTCACCTGGGAAGAACGCGCCCTCTGTACCGAGGACGCCACTGAATTGAAAATGACGGCGCATCCTGACCGTCCGGAGCAATTTATTCCGGCTGAACATTTTAATCGCTGGAAATGCAACAAGCTGCTGCTGTATGCTGCCATTATCGGCTTCAAGCATTTCGAATACGATGACGGATCGCCGATTGTCGCTGATAAATCCGGAATTGATTACTTGAGCGCGAACCTCGGCGCGGAATTTGTGCTGTGGCTGCAAAAACTGATT
>Ga0307377_10008425_pt1 | contig 10457 bp, 11 predicted proteins | sample TR3MG_FD_202535 | JGI IMG/M metagenome (GOLD analysis project Ga0307377, IMG submission 202535) | Soil microbial communities from Risofladan, Vaasa, Finland - TR-3 | ecosystem: Environmental > Terrestrial > Soil > Coastal area > Acid sulfate soil | place: Finland: Risofladan, Vaasa | collected... | reverse complement strand
AGCCCACCGTCTCTCACCACACCCGGATCCTGGCGGGCGCCGGTCTGATCGTGGGAGAGAAGCGTGGGCGCTGGACGTACTGGCGCGTGGTGCCCGAGCGACTCGAGCTCGTGGCCAACCTGCTGCGTAGTTAGGCACGTCGCGAGCCCGCTGCGCTTCGCCGGGTCGCAATCGCGCGGCGATCTCTGGAAGACTGTCGGACCATGGAATCCGATTTCTCCCCGCCGATCCGCACGCCGCGCCTCGTGCTGCGGGCGGTCGCCGCGTCGGACTACGAGGACCACGCGAGACTCTTCAGCGATGCCGACGTCGTGCGCTACCTCTACGAGGACCGGATGGACGCCGAGCAACTGCGCGCGCACTTCGAGCGCAGGTTCTGGCGGGGTCTGCCGGGCGAGGGCGAGTGGTGCAACTTCGTCGTCGAGCACGAGGGCGCGTTCGTCGGCGAGGTCGGCCTGGGTCTCGTGAGCGCACTGCATCGCCAGTGCGAGGTCGGCTACGTCTTCTCACCGGCCTATCGAGGACTCGGTTTCGCCACCGAGTCGACGCGCGCCATGATCGACCTCGCGGTCGATGAGATGTTCGCGCACCGGGTGTCGGCGCGTCTCGACGCGCGCAACGACGCGTCGCGCCACCTCCTCGAACGACTCGGCCTGCGGCGCGAGGCGCATCTGGTCGAGAACGAGTTCGTCAAGGGTGAATGGACCGATGAGTTCGTCTACGCGGTGCTGGGCGCCGAGTGGCGAACCCGCGCTCGTCCCTCGAGCGAGCACTCGGCGCGGTAGTGCCGGTGGTGGCTCACGAGCCGCGAGAGCGCCAGTACGGTTCGGAGGTCTCGACGCGGGGAATCGCCGACACGAAGCGCCCGAAGCGCCCGTCGTCGTTTCGCCAGGAGTCGTAGGCGTCGTCGATCTCGGCGCGCGTGCGCGCCACGAAGTTCCACCACATGAAGATCGGCTCCGCCATCGGAGTGCCGCCGAGGACGATGAGGGTGGAGGGTTCACGCGAGGTGAGCCGCAGCTCGTCGCGTCCGGGGGAGAGGTAGCCCATGGTGCCCGGGCCGAGGTCGTGGCCCTCGAGGTCGACGAGCCCTTCGAGCACGACGACGCCGTATTCGAATCGCGCCTCGAGCGGCAACTGGGCGGAGCCGTGCACGCGCACGTCCGCTCCGCACAGGTCACCGTCGTGGTGCGCGCCACTGCGCGCGCCGGCGACCTCACCGACCAGCACAGTGGCGATCGCCTCGCCGAGTTCGACGCGGGGCAGGTCCGCGTGGTGTTCGAAGGCGGGGGTCCCGTGACGATGCTGGTCATCCTGGGCGATCCAGAGTTGGATGCCGTGTAGCGTGCCCCGGTAGTGCCCCGTCGCCTCCTCGGAGTGGGTGACGCCGCGACCCGCCGTCATCAAGTTGAGCTCTCCCGCCCGGATTACCTGTTCAGAACCGAGTGAGTCACGGTGCAGGGCCTGCCCGTCGATCAACCAGGTGACGGTCTGCAGCCCGGTGTGGGGATGGGGTCCGATATCGAGACCACTGCCTTCGGTGACGTCGGCGGGTCCCATGTGGTCGGCGAAGCACCACGCGCCGATCGTGCGCCGGTGTCGCTGGGGAATCGCGCGGCGCACGTCGAAGGATCCGACGCGGGCGCGGTGCGACGTGAGGTACTCGACGCCGTCGCGGGTCTCGTCGAGCGCGTCCCCGAGTGCCTCGCGGTGAGTGGCGTCGAAGACCCCGGACGTTCGCGACGAGTCGTCACGCTCGAGCTCGGGCGCGACCAACCCGGGCATTTCGTTCATCGTCTCGTCGTTCATCGTCTCGTCGTGCATCGGACCTCCCACGGGCAAACTACCGGTCGCCGGGGGCTCAGTTGCGCGTCGAACGACCCGCCACCGTGGTGAGAGCGGCGTCGCGGATGTCGCGATGGACCTGGGGGAGGTCGGGCGACTCCCACCGGCGCTGGGTGAGCACGATCACCGTGAGGTCGAGTTCGGGGCTCACCCAGAACGACGAGCCGAGACCCCCGTCCCAGCCCCACGAGCCGTCGCGGCCGACCCCGACGCCCAAGCCCCAGGAACGCGAGGCGAAGAACTCGTCGCCGAAGGCGCCGTCCACCTTCTGGGCCGCGCTCAACTGGTCGCTGGTCATCTGTGCGACGAGGGCGGGAGAGATCGTCCCGTCACCGTTTCGACGCAGGAACTCCGCGAAGGCGTAGAGGTCGTCGACGGTGGAGACCAGACCCGATGCGCCGTCCTCGAAGGACGGAGGATGGCGGTAGGCGCGGTCGGTCTCGTCGTCGAGCACCAGGCCCGACGGCGACGCCCGGTAGGCGGAGGCCAGGCGCGACGGGTCGTGGGCGAAGAAGCCCGTGTCGTTCATGCCCGCCGGCGCGAGGATCCGACTGGTCAGCACGCCCGAGAACGTGTCGACGCCCACCCGCGCCGCGAGGACTCCCAATATGGCCGCGCCGGTGTTGTAGAGGAATCGGGTCCCCGGCTGGGCGAGCAGTGGCAGCGAGCCGAGCCGGGCCATCCACACGTCGGGCGGGGGTTGCACCCACGGGCGAGGCGGCCCCAGCGTCGCCAGTGTGAGTTCCTCCTCACAGGCCACGAAGACGGGCCAGGGCGTGGGGTCGGTGAACATCCCACTCGTCATGCCGAAGCCGTTGGTGAAGGTGAGCAGGTCGCGTACCGTGATCGCCCGTTCGAGCGCGACCGTGTCCTCCAGCGGCCCGTTGGCCACCCGCAGCACGCGCGGCGAGGCCAGTTCGGGTAACCACCGCGCGACCTCCTCGTCCAGGCGTAGGTGCCCGTCGCTGATCAGCGAGAGGATTGCCGACGCGGTGATGGGCTTGGTCGTCGAGGCGATGCGAAAGAGGCTGTCGCGGCGCACCGGTCCGCGTCCGGCGCCGAGGTCGCCGAGTCCCGTCGCGAGGATGTCGCCGTCGTGGGCGACCAACAAGGACAGGCCCGGGATCAGTGAGGGACCGACGTGGGCGCGCGCGGCGTCCAGGATCCGGTCGTAGGAAGTGGCCACGTCCGCCATCTTGCCAGGACGCCTTCGCCGTCGTGCGGAACCGGGCACCGGAGTCCGCGGGTCGTGGCGCGGTCGGCGTCGCACCGGGACGGACATATTCCGCTTCACGTAGTACGCAAGACGTAGTAATGTCGACGCATGACCACCGACGCCGCGACGCATCGACTTCGCCGACCCAACGACCCCTCGTTGCTGATTCTGACCAGTCTGGCCGACGGGCCCAAGCACGGCTACGCGCTCGCTCGCGACATCGCCGCGTTCGCGGGGGTCACGTTGAGTCCGGGAACCCTCTACGGGGCCATCACCCGCCTCGAGGAGAGCGGACTGATCACGGCCGAGCCCGAAGTGGAGCGTCGTCGTCCCTACTCGATCACCGCCGATGGCGCCGCCGCGCTGAGCACGGTCGTCTCCGAGATGACCCGCCTGGCGCAGGTCGGCTCGACCCGACTGCACGGCCTCACCTGGCGGTCCGCGTGACCCGTCGCGCCCGCCGCGCCCGACTGGTGACCTGGAGCTATCCCTCGTCGTGGCGCGCTCGCTACGGTGAGGAGCTCCTCTGCCTGCTCGAAGACACCTACGGCGAACACCCGATGTCGCCACGCGCGTGGGCGTCGCTCGTGGGTGCGGGCCTCACCCAGCGCGGTCGCGCGGCGGGTGCCGTCGGGGGTCTCACGGGCGCCAACGGCGCTCACGACCGTGCGCGAGCGGGCACGCTGAGCGTCTGGTGGGCCTGGGTGGTGTTCGGGCTGGCCGGTTCGGCCTTCGCCAAGTTCTCCGAACACTGGGACCGCGTCACGCGGCCCGCCAACCGCGCGGTGCCCTCGACCGCGATGTCGGTCATGCAGGGTGCGGCCGTCGTCGGGGCGCTGGTGTGGCTCGCCGTCGCGGTGGTGTCGTGGCGCGCCCTCGCGCGCGTCGCGCGACGGATGGGTCGGGCGCGGATGCTACGGCTCCTGCGCCCCGCGCTCGTCGCCGTCGCGGTGGTGCTCTCCTCGACGGGCGTCCTCGTGGAAGTGGCTCACCATTTGTCCGCGGGCCAGAGGAATGGTGCGAGCGCGTGGTACGGCGCTGGCTTCCTCGCGTGGGCCACGGTCTGCAGCGTGGGTGTCGTCGTCACATCCGGGGCCGTCCTCGGACGCATCGCGCTGCGCCTCGAGTATTCGCGTCGTGAGTTGCGAATCCTCGCGGGTCTGGACGTCGCGGCCATGTCGGTGATGGGCGTGATCGTCGTCTCGATGATCGTGTGGTGGGCGTCGATCGCCGGAGCCGCGAGCCGCTTCTTCACGACGACGGCGCTGGGAGCCACCAGGACCGGGGCGTCGATACCCATGGTCCTCTGCGCTCTGACGATGGCGGCCGGTCTGGCGTTGGCCACGTGGGGGACCCGTCGCGCACTGCACGGGGCGCGCTCTCTCGCGCGTGCCTGAGCGTCACTGCACCTCGTCGAACACGTGACTCGCACTCGTGACTCGCACACTTGACTCGCGCACTGGGTCTTTGACGTCCGCGTGAGAGCGCGGGCGAGACTCGTCCGTCGATGTGGTCTCTGACGACTGGCCTCATGAACCGTGCTCGCTCGCCCCGGGTGAGACCTGCAGCATCGGACAATGAGCGAGTCCGGTGGACCAGACTGGTGCGTAGGTCAAGAGCAACTGGGAGCGACCGATGAGTTCATCGATGGATCAGGCGCAGTCCAAGGAGTTCCGCCAAGAACGCCGAGCGTTGAGCCTCTCGATCACGATGGGCATGGCGCTCGCCGTCGTGGGCATCTCGATCGGGATCGTCGGCGGGTCCCAGATCGTCCTGTTCGACGGGTTCTACACCTTCTTGGGCATCGGACTCACCTGGATGGCGATGCGGGTGTCGCACCTGGTCGAAGAGGGCCCCACCATTCGCTACCCCTACGGCCGCGAGGCCCTGGTGCCGCTCATCATCGGGATCGAGGGCGTGGCCCTGCTCGCGACGTGCACGTACGCGAGCTTCAACGCGGTCCTCTCGATCATCCGTGGCGGCACGGCGCCCCCGGACGGTTGGAGTTTCAGCTACGCGGTCATCGCTCTGGCGATCCCCTCGTTCATCTGGTGGCGACTGCGTCGCGTGGCGCAGCGCTCGGAACTCGTGCGCGCCGAGGCGACGCAGTGGCTCGCCGGCGCGGGCCTTGGTCTGGCCATCCTGCTGGCCTTCATCGCGGCCTCATTGATGACCGGAACGAGTTGGGCGCTCGGCGCCAAGTACGTCGACCCGTCGTTGGTGATCGGTGCCTGCTTCCTCTTCGTGATCCCACCGGCGGGGATGGTGCGCACCACGTTCGTCGAACTGATCGAGGGCGTTCCCGATCCCCAGCTCCAGGAGACCGCGAAGTTGGCCCTGGACCACGTGGCGTTCCAGTTCGGATTGACCGACCGGCACATGCGCATGACCAAGATCGGGCGTAAGTTCTACGTGGAGATCGATTTCGTGGTCGATCCCTCGTGGACGGTGGCGCAGTCCGACCAGGTGCGACAGGTCCTCTTTCGCATGCTCAAGTCGATCCCGCACGACCTGTGGCTGACCCTCGAATTCACCGCGGACCGCGCTTTGGTCGATTAGTGCCACTGGGCGATCGCCCTGGCGTTGTGAGAGCGGCCCGCGCGAACGCGACGCCGTCGCGACGGCGTCGGCGCCGCGCCTGCGCGACGTAGAGAAGACGCGGGCACCGCATCGCTCACGGCCACTGGTCAGAGACATCGGCGATGCGCGACGCCGGCGGGAAATGCGATCGTCAACCGCTCACCGCCCGTAGTCGGCTGCCCTCGTCGATCACGCCAGGTCGTCACTTCCCGCGTCACGGCGCCCCAAGAGTCGTGCGAGGGTCGACCGATCGGTCCCTTGGCGCTCGGGGTCGCTCGATGCGTCGACGCCCACGCCGCCGCCGAGGGACTCGGTCAGCGCCGGGGCCTCCATGGGCTCTGGTTCGTCGAAGACGTCGTGGAGCCACAGGGTGCGTTCGCTGCCCCAATATCGCAGCATGGTGACACTGTCGTGTAGCTCGCTGACGTACCCCTCGGCGGTGAGGAAGCCCGCCCAGCTGAGGTGGACGCCATCGAAGTCGGCCGCGACGCCCCCCCAGTCCGGCACGACGTGAACGGCGGGTTCGGTCCGCACGGCGTGCTGGATGGCGACCGATCTCAGCCGTGCGGTGTCGGAGGGATGTTGATTGGGACCCGGCAACTCCCACCCGGCGTGGGGTCGAGGGGCCACTCGGGGATAGCGCTGCACTAGGCGGACCCAGTCCTCTGGCGCGTCGATATCCCACACGCGCGCGCCGGGTCGGACGCGAAGCCGCCAGCGTGACGTCGGTCGCCCGTAGTAATCCCACGCCAAGGTGAGGGCGTCGTGGACCTCGCGAGGGGGATCGGTGACGGTCCACAGACCGCCGTACGTGAATTCGCCGTTACCGTAGACGTGTGAGAAATCGGTGAAGCACGGGGTTGGCCGATACGAGGGGTCGTGGGGCGTTTCGTACCACCACTGCTGGGCCCCGAAGTCGGCGCCGTGGTAGAGCTCGGTGCTGAAGCGTTCCGCGACGGCCTCGGCGATCGCCCGGCGCCGCGGCGCCTGCTCGTACAACGCGGGTAGGGCGAAGAGCGCTCTTCCACTCCAGGGTCCGGCGAAATCGTCGGCGGCCGCGACCGCGAGGTTGAGCAACTCGCCGTAGCCCATCGTCGCCACTGACTCGACGGCGCGGCGCACGGCCGTGACGTCGCAGTCGCGAGGCCACTCGAACCACGGCATGTCGCGGCGTTGCGTGACCTCTAATCGGCCCAGTAGGGCGACACCGGCGGGCGCGCGCGTGAGGAGTTGCGCCAACGACGAAGGGGAGTGGGCCGACACAGCGTCAAGCTACTCGTTGATGCGCGGCGGGCAGCGTCTCGCGACGATGGCCCGCACCACCGGTGCGGGCCATCATGGGTTTGTGGAGATGCCGGGAATCGAACCCGGGTCCGCCTGCTTCTTAGTGATCCTTCTCCGAGCGCAGCCCACAGAGAATTGTCGGGATCACCACCACTGTGTGCGCCAGCGGTGATCCGTAGTTAGCTAAGTTGTCCCGACCACACCACTAGCGAGTGTTGAAGGTAAGTCCCACTTTTTTGACGCCCGTTATCTGCGCCGCGGGACTGGGCACAGGTGGACGTTGCTGCCTAAGCAGCAAGCACAAGCTGAGGCTTGGCGTTTATTTTTTGTTTCCGGCTCTTTAGCGTGGCTCCGGAGACCACGGCTCGCTTCTCTCACCTCAACGTCAGACGTCGAAACCAATCATCCCCTCGTCACTACCGGCCACGATGGCTGGATACCAATTCTACCGCACGCCGCGCGGAATCGGTCAGCCGAATTTCTCGGCGTTGCGGATGCTGCGCGCGATCTCGCGATTGGCGTCGCGCTCCGCGATGGCCTGGCGACGGTCGTGCTGCTTGCGACCCTTCGCCAGGGCGATCTCCACCTTCGCGCGCCCGTCGCGGAAGTACATCTTGAGTGGCACGATGGTGAGGGGTTGGGTCTTGGTCTTGTCGATCAGGCGCGCCAGCTCGTGGTGGTGCAACAGGAGTTTGCGGCGTCGATCGGGGTCGTGGCTGCCGAAACCGGCGGCGAAGGCCCACGGCGGGACGTGGGACTGGAACAGCCACAACTCGCCCTCGTCGACGCGGGCGTAGGCCTCGGCGATCTGGGCCTTGCCCTCGCGCAACGACTTCACTTCGGATCCGGTCAGCACGAGGCCGCACTCGAGGGTCTCGATGATCTCATAGTCGTGACGCGCCCGTCGATTGGTGGCCACGATGCGGTCGCCGTTGGCGGCCTCGGACTTCGCCTTGGCCCGGCGTTCTTGCATTTGCTTCGCGCGGGCCATGCCCCCAGCGTACCCAGAGCGCGGGTCGGGCGACTTCACTAACGTGGCGTCGTGCTGACCATTACCGCGAATCAACGAGCCACGATGCTCGCCACCTGCATCCGCGCCCTGCCTGACGAAGGGTGCGGACTGCTCCTCGGCACGCGCGAAGGGATCGTCGTCGACGTGGTCGCGAGCCCCAACGTCGCCGCGTCGGCCAAGGTGTACGAGATCGACCCCAAGGTGCTGCTACGGACCTATCGTCGAGCCGACGATGAGGGACTCGAGGTCGTGGGGGTGTTCCACTCCCACACCCATTCGCCGGCCTACCCCAGTCCGACCGATATCGCTCAGGCGCCCGATCCGGCGTGGCACTACGTGCTCGTCTCGCTGGCGCAGGTTCCCAGCGAGGTGCGCAGTTACCGCATCGCCGACGGCGACGTGACCGAGGAGTTGGTCCGGGTCGAGGGCGTCACGGGCGCCCTCGGTGACGATTAAAGTTGACGTAGTTAGTCAGGTATCGGTCCGTCGTCGAAAGAGATCTCATGTCAGCACTGCTGCGTATTCCCACCGTCCTGCGCCCGGCCATGGGTGGCGCCACGAGCATCACCGTCGAGGGATCGACGATCGGAGCGGTCCTCTCCGACGTGACCAGCCGCTTCCCGGCCGTGAAGGGCCAACTGCTCAACGACGACGGGACACTGCACCGGTTCTTGAACGTCTACGTCAATGACGACGACGTGCGCTACCTCGGCGGCGTCGAGGCGACGGTCGCCGAGAGTGACGAGATCACGTTGCTCCCTGCGGTGGCCGGGGGAGCCCAGTAGTGGCGCGCTACGCGTCGGTGCTCGAGCTCATCGGTGAGACGCCGATCGTCGACGTCAGCGCGTTATCGCCCAAGGCCAACGTCACCATCCTGGCCAAACTCGAGGGCCGCAATCCCGCGGGATCGGTGAAGGACCGCGTCGCGCTGTCGCTCATCGACGCCGCCGAAGCCCAGGGTGCCCTGGTACCGGGCAAGCCCGACCAGGTCCTGATCGAGCCCTCGTCGGGCAACACGGGCATCGCGCTGGCCATGGTCTGTCGCCTGCGCGGCTACCACCTCAAGGTCGTCCTGCCCTCGAACGTCTCACCGGAACGACGCCAGTTGCTGGTGGCCTGGGGGGCCGAGATCATCGACTCGCCCGGCTCCGAAGGGTCCAATGGCGCGGTGCGCCTCGCCCAGCGACTGTCGAGCGAGAATCCCGAGTGGATCTTCTTGTACCAGTACGCCAATCCGAACAACCCGCTGGCGCACTACCGCAGCACCGGCCCCGAGATCCTGCGCGACGTACCAGAGATCACCCACTTCGTCGCGGGCCTGGGGACGTCGGGCACGTTGATGGGGGTGGGGCGCTACCTCAAGGAGCACAAGCCCGATACCCAGGTGTGGGCCATCGAGCCGCCGAGCGGCGAGATGGTGGACGGACTGCGCAGTCTCGACGACGGCTACATCCCACCGATCTTCATCGACAACCACGGCGCCGAGATGCTCGACCGCAAGGTCGTGGTCCGTCCCAAGGAGTCGATCGAGTGGACCCGCAAGATGACCGAGGTCGGCCTCTTCGTGGGAATCTCCTCGGGCGCCATCATGGCCGGGGCGGTGAAGTGCGCGCTCCTGGTGCCCGACGACCAGGTGGCGACGATCGTGACCATCGTCTGCGACGACGGGTGGAAGTACCTCTCGACGGGCGCCTGGAGCGACGACATCGACGAGGTCGTCGAACGCGCGAAGAAGATCATCTACTTCTAATCACGGCCGAAGTTTCTCCACTACCGTTGTCGGTCGAACGACCTACGAGGAGAGCCATGACTGAACTTCGCGCCGATGGGCGCACCCCGGACCAGGCGAGGCCACTGAGTTTCGAGCGCGACTTCACCGACATGGCGCTGGGCTCGGTGCTCGTGAGCTTCGGACGCACCCGGGTCCTGTGCACCGCGTCGGTGCAGGAGGACGTGCCGAGGTGGCTGCGGGGATCGGGCAAGGGTTGGGTGACGGCGGAGTACTCGATGCTGCCGGGCTCGACGCCTGACCGGGCGGCCCGCGAGGCGGCCAAGGGCAAGCAGTCGGGACGCACCCAGGAGATCCAGCGTCTGATCGGTCGCTCTCTGCGCACGGTGACGCGACTCGAGGCGATGCCCGAGGTGTCGATCACGGTCGACTGCGACGTCCTGCAGGCTGACGGAGGCACCCGCACCGCGTCGATCTGCGGGGGCTACGTGGCCCTGCACGACGCACTGACGCGACTGATCCAGCGCGGTACCCTCAGCGAGCATCCGCTCAATGACCTCGTGGCGGCGGTGTCGGTGGGCGTGGTCGGGGGAGTGGCGATGCTCGACCTGCCCTACGAGGAGGACAGCCGCGCGGACACCGACATGAACGTGGTGATGACCGGCGAGGGCGGCTTCGTCGAGGTCCAGGGCACCGCGGAGCAGTCACCCTTCTCGCGTCACGAGCTCGACGCCCTCTTGGACCTGGCGGCGACGGGCATCACCGCCATCCACGCCGCCCAGCGCCAGTTG
>Ga0307377_10008424_pt1 | contig 10457 bp, 11 predicted proteins | sample TR3MG_FD_202535 | JGI IMG/M metagenome (GOLD analysis project Ga0307377, IMG submission 202535) | Soil microbial communities from Risofladan, Vaasa, Finland - TR-3 | ecosystem: Environmental > Terrestrial > Soil > Coastal area > Acid sulfate soil | place: Finland: Risofladan, Vaasa | collected... | reverse complement strand
ATCTCTAACTCAAGCACACCAAGATGCGATCCTTCAAGCGAAGCGGTACGAGCTAGATATGACGCTCTCATCACCTGATATAAAAGCTTTTTCGGAAGCTTTCGATGGGAGGACCGGAGGAAACGCCGGGGATTTCAGGGAGCACCTTTTAGACCGAGCCGAACTAGCTTGGCATAAAACAGGTGGTAAAATTGACATGACAGCCGAACAAGCTGCTCGTGAAGTAATGAGTTTGTATAGTCATATAAGTCCAGTTACAGCCCCAACACAGGCCCCCGGACAGACTAACCAAGTACGAACAGGACCAACAGCAAAAACAATTATTCCAAAAGTGAGAAGCCATGCTTCGGCGTCGCCTCTATCTCAGAAACCTGCAAGGTCGATTGAGAGCTTAAGGAAGATTTATAACCAAAAATACGTTACCGAAGAACGGTAGTATTTAATTTTAGGGGGGCCAGATGGCTACAACAAGAACATTTAGCGATATGCTTAATGAGTATCTTCCGAATGCATTGCTTAAGGAAGAATTTGTAAAGCGCGATTATTTAATGAAAAAGATTGATAAGGACAACTCTTGGTTGGGTGGCAACCTAGTAGTTCCATTTACTTCTGCGGGTGCATCTTCTGTATCTTTTGGTAGTTTAACTGCACAAACAGACATTGCTGAAGAGCAAGATGTTCGTGGCGGTGTACCGGAACACAAGGAAGTTTGGGGATCAATGATCTTCAATCACAGAGATTTAATGGAGCACGGTGCAATTTCCGAGCAGAACCTATTAAAAATCCTTCCTAACCAAGTAGAAGATTTCATGGACTACATAAAGAACGTAGTTTCTACAAACCTTCTTAACGGCAATCACTTTGCAACTTTGACTTCTGATGGAGCTGCTGATGGATCAATAATTGTTGATCGTCCTGACAGATTCGTTCTTAAGCAAAAAGTATTTGTTGAAGATGATGGAACTGTTGGCTCAAGTGCTGCTGGTTTCGTACAGTCAATCGATATGAACACAACTGGATCTACTGGTACTATCACTTTAGATACTACTCGTGCTGGTGGTGTTGATTTAGATTTGTCTACTTTCTTAGTAGCAAATACTGCTCGTGTTTATAACGACGGTGCTACTTTGGCAGGAACAAACACATTCTCTTCTCTTCGTTCTGCTCTATTATCAGCAGCTAACGGTGGTGGAACATCTCTTTATGGTCAGACTAAAACTTCTGCTCCATACCTACAAGCAATCAACATCCTTGGTGATGACATTACTGAAGTGAATATTGTTCAAAAGTGTTTCGATGCTTTGACTAACATTCGCCAAAAAGGTAAAGGTCGTCCGACTGATATCGCAATGAGCTACAAAAACTTCGGTGCTGTGCTTAAGGCGATTGAAGCTTCTAAAGGATCTTTCAACGTAGTACCTGAGTCTAAGAAAGCATCTCAGTTCGGTTGGGAAGAGATCGTAATCGGTAGCGTTACTGGTGGACAATTAAAGTTCGTTGGTATCCAAGAAGCTGATGACGATGTTATTTACTACATCGATTGGCGCGGTTTGAAGTTCTACTCTAATGGTTTATTCCAGAAGAGAAGAAGCCCAGATGGCAACCAGTATTTTGAAATCCGAAATACAACTGGATATGCGTATGTAGTTGATGTTTCCCTATTTGGAGAATTGGTTGTAGACCGTCCTTCAACTATGGGTATCATTCACTCAATCAGTTTCTAATAACTTTATATAGGGGTTGTATCTACTATTGATGCAACCCCATTTTTTTGGAGGATTTCATGAAAGGTTTAATAAGTTTTTTAATCGTACTTCTACTGCCATTTACGGCACTCGGAGCAATATCAGGAGATGAGGCATTTTTACTTAGTAATCGCCTAAATTCTGGTACGGCAGCCACAGTTCAACTTGGTCAGAAGTTACAGCAATCTGGTGGTATTAAAGGTGTGTTCGATGTAGCAATTGGACGTAAAGGATCATCAACAGTTAATGGTGGGGTACACAATCTTGGTGGCTTGATTCCAAAAGGATCGATCATCACTAGAGCGTATGTTCACTTTGTTACTCAGTTCGTTGGAACTGGTGGAGCAAGTACTGTTGCGATTAGCTGTGAAGACAGCGGCAACATTCTAGCTGCCCTAGACTTCGTAGCTCAGACACCAGACACAATTGTTACTGGTATCCCTGACGATGTTCTCGCGAACTTCGTAAAAAGTATAGCTGCGGATTGCCAACTTACAGCAACAGTTGTTGGTGTTGGTGGTGAATTAACTGCTGGTAAAGCAAACGTATTCGTTGAATATGTAGATTCGGAGTAATCGTGGCTAACTCATCTGGAGTAGATAGTAAGCTGATTTCAGTTACACCAGATATCGTCCCTGCCGCATATGCGGCTGGAGACGTTATTGGTACTCTGAGAACGGTTGTTGGTGGCGTTGGTAGAAGTAGCGGTATATCGGAACTGGTATCTGTATCTATTATAGACAAAGCAAACCAAAAGTCGGCTATTGATCTATACTTTTTCGACAGAACTGTTTCGAGTATTGGCGCAGATAATGCTGCATTTAGTATCGCAGATGCTGACGCTGCCAATTTATTGGCTGTTATTAGTATTCTTGGTGGCGACTATGTAAGCATAGGTACTGATAGTGCTATAGCTTCTGCACCAAATTTAGGGCAATTCTTAAAGAGCATTCCTGATTCTAAAGATATTTTTATGGCTGTTGTTTCAAGAGGAGCGCCCACATATACAAGTGCTACTGACCTAGTTATTAAACTAGGGTTGATGCAGCACTAGGGGGTTAAATGAAAGTTTACGGATCTCTTGAGGATGCGAATCTAGAAGTAATAGCTGGGGACCCTGCCAACCTGCCTCTTGGCAGGATTTGGTTTAATAGTGCCACCAGCGTTTTTAAAGTTTTTGACGGAACTGTCAGCTCAGTTTTTATTACCGATACCGCCTTGGCAGCAGCTATTGCTATTGTCGACCACGGGGCTGTGCTCGGGTTGAGCGATGACGACCATACCATATATGTACTACTTGTAGGTAGAGCAGGGGGTCAGTCTATAACAGGTGGAACGGCTGCTTCTGAGAGCTTAACTCTTCAGTCTACTTCCGATGCCACAAAAGGTAGTATTCTTTTGGGGGGTAGCTCTGCTTTTAACGAGGTAAACAACTCTCTAGGATTGGGAACGGCAGCACCTACATCTACTATTGATGCCTTGGGTGGAAGTGCACTACTTCCAGCTCCCGCAACAGCAGCAGCAGATGGGGATTTGGACGCCAACCAGTGGACCTTGTTCCTTGATGAGACACTAAATCAGTTTAAGTTTAAGGCAAAGAAGGCAGATACTTCTGTAATCTCAGCAACAATTGGGGTTAGTAGTGGAACCAGAGCAGCACAGCAAGCCCTCGCGAGTGGCGTTAGCCAAGTAGTGGTTACATTCTCTAGCGCACTAGCAAGCACAAGCTACTCAATAGCTCCAGCGATGTCTAATATTGTGGACGCAGACCCATTGTTTTTTAGCTTTAGAGTGGTTGCAAAGGCCACAACAGGATTTACGATAGACCTTAATGATTCAACAGACAGTGTAAACTATGTGTTTGAGTACACCGCAACGGAGTCAGTATAATGAAAGCATTATTAATCTTATTCTTCCTGGTAACGTCAGCCGCCTATGGTGCCGCGTTTACTAGTGGTGGAATTAAGCACGACATAACTACCCAGGCTACGGCTGCGGGTACAACAACCCTAACCCTAACAAGTAATCAGGTGCAGGATTTTACTGGAGCAACTACGCAGACAGTGGTTCTTCCAGATGCCACAACTCTAAAGAATGGTTACTGGTACAAGGTCAATAACTTCTCTACTGGATTGGTTACTGTACAGGACAATGGGCTTAATGTGCTTCAAGTTCTAACCAGTACAACGGTCGGTAGTGCATATTTTTATCTTGTGAGCAACGCAAGTACAGATGGAACATGGAGTATACAACCAATCTCTGTGGGGGGTGGTTTAACAGACTTAACTACAGATGTTACTGGTATTTTACCAATAGCTAGTGGTGGCACATCAACTTCTCAACTTCCTAATGACGGACAACTCCTTATTGGCGGTGGAAGTACCTATACCCCGGCCAGCCTTGCTGGAACGTCCGATCAAGTCATAGTGGTGGAAGCCGCCAATTCTATTACTTTGTCTACGCCACAAAGCATAGCCACTTCCTCTAGCCCAACATTTGCAGGGCTTACTGTGGGATCTGCTACTGGAAATGTTTACTCCACAGCGGGGGTACTTGGTACATCCACAATTAGTCTTTTAGAAGTAAGTGGAATTTTACCAATTGGTAGTGGGGGTACAAATGCTGGTACTTCAACGGCAGCTTTTAACAATTTATCTCCCCTCGGAGCTCCAGGGGATCTACTTATAGTAGACTCTACGGGGGCAAACATTAAGCTTCCGGTCGGTACAGATACTCAGGTTCTAACAGTTAACGCCGCCAACGCAGATAAAGTTGAGTGGGCCACCGCTGCTGGTGGTGGATCTGATCCAGCAGACTTTTCTGCAATACTTCTCCTTGGGTTAAATGGTTACGGATCAAGTGATCTAGCTATAAATAGATACACAACAGTAGTTGATAATATTAATAACACTGTTGATTGGACGTTTGCAGATAGTGCAACGCTTGGAACTACAATCACAATTATTAACACTGGGATTTATTGCTTTAGCATGACGTATGCACCAAAGGAATCTGCTGATAGGCAGTATGGAATATCTCAAAATGCAACAGGTGCGGCACTAGATGTTTCTCCTGTTTCTACTGACTCTACTACAATTGCGCTTCAGCTAAGTGCCAACGATACCTCAGACCAGAGAGCAGAAACGGTTTCAGCTTGTGTTAGTCTTGTTAACGGCGATGTGATTCGTCCACACGGAGATGCAGTTTCGAGTCAGGTTGCATTACATAGATTTAGCGGAGCGAGGGTGCATTGATGAAATATTTATTAATCTTTTTAGTGTCTTTTAATTTATACGCGGCAGCAGTTAGGCACACATTAATTGTTGAAGATGCAACAACAGATCAGTTCATCGTAGAGATTGGTGATACTGGTAGCGATGCCAGAACAATTATTTTTGATTCAAGATTAGATGGGCCAATCACTCCTACGCTTAAGTCTCAAATTGGTGGGCTTGATAGAGTCATTAATATTGTATCTTTCAATCAATCTAAGAAAAACGCATTCGACGCCAGAGTACAGGCAAAGATTGATGCTAAAGATGCAAAACTTGCAGACAAGGCTAGTAGGAAAGTTGATGTCGATGGCGACTGTAATGCAGTATGGGCAGCAATGGCCGTGGCTACACAGAATAAGTGTTACGCCGCCATTAGAGCACAGATAGCGGAATTACTAAAATAGATAAATAGACAAAGGAGTATGTATGGATCTGGAGAAAAAAGCATTAGATATAGTTAAGAAACGCATTGATATTGCAGGTATCATTTCTGACGTTTTGACAGAGATAGCTGACGAGGCGTTAACTGAGCTAGTAGCTAAGAGTGATAACAAGTGGGATGACGTAGCTAAAGCTGCTTTGTGGCCACCACTAAAAGCTGAACTAGAAAGACTTTCTAAGCAGTTAATAGACAAGCTCTAAGTGGACGCTGCCGCTGTTGAGGGATCTTTAAAGCAGATAGCTATCAAGTTTGTCACACAACAAATCATGATGGCTATAGCTAAGAAGATACCTTTTCTTGGTGGTGGGTTCTTTGGATTCGTCGCAGGGTTCTTCGTAGCTAAGATTGTTACGATAGCCATAGAGGAGACGATGCTTGGGGTAAAACTTGGGATCATTAGATTCGATGTCAAACGCCAAGTAGGGGAATACGATTTAGCCATATCTCGATATCGGGTGGCTACAACGGATGCGGAAAGAGAGGTTCTTGAGGATGCTATTAAAGATGCTGCTCGCAAGCTCATTGATTTTTCTCAGTAGTTGTGCCCTAACCGTTCCAAGTATAGAGCCTTGCATAGACCTGGGCGAGTCAGCCTTTTGCAAGAATACCCTTAGTGGAGAAGAGCGAGTTCTTTATGCAGAGGAGTGGTACGACCGTCGTATGGGCGGGCTAAATATCACGGCAGAAGACTTTGGGAAGATAAAGATTTTCATCCTCCAAGCCTGTGAGAGGCGAGGTGGATGTAGCCAAGAACAAAGGAAGCAGATAGAAGACTTTGTACTGGTCATGGACGAATGTAGGGGTGAGTGTGGAAAAATTATATCTAATGGTAGGTGAGATGCGCTCAGATATCAAGAACATCAAAGAGGATGTAACGGATATTAAAAACAAAGTAGAGAGCAATACCAGATTTAAGTGGAAGATTTCAGGAGTGTACGCAACAGTAATGGGAGTATGCGCTATACTATATGAGGGCATTAAGCAATATTTAGGGAGTAAGTAATGGCAGATTTGTTAACACACAAAACAAGAGTACCCAGAACACCAGACTCCGGAGCAGAGGTATTTCCAGCACTAGAGTTTGACTTGGAGAAAATGGATCGCCACATCCATAACGGGCTGGAGGCCGCAAAGTTGCAGATACCTGCCATACAGGTATTGACCCAACAAATAACCGTGGCTGCCATAACAGAGTCCCCCCTTACTTGGGTAGTGGCGGGTAATGGACAATTCACTCAAGACGTGGACTTACAGTTGGCGATAAATACAATAACGGATCCAGAGAATGGTCCCGCCACACTTTCTACTGCTTTGACAGAAACACCACTAACAGATGATTCTCCCCCCGGGGACATGACTTTTGATACCATAGCTATACAGTTTAGATTGCTCTCAACAGGTGAGATGGTTTATCCAAAGGTGGTAAAGCTGACAAGCAAAACATACCAAGTAACTGTGAACGACAACACTATTGATTTAATAGCGATATACACGACTTAATTATGGCAAATTTTCCTACAGTACAGTCGTTTAACATCGAAGATTTTTCTGGTGGAATTACCGACCAAACTGTATCTAATGACCCAAAACGCTTTGAGGAGTTAGACAATATAAACATCACGGACAACCTTAAAGCCAAGTCTCGTGAAGGCTCAGAAGTTTTTGGTGCTACTGCATTTAGAGTACCCTCCAACGAGAGAATCGGTGGAATTGTAGAATTAGAAGAGAACAACACTCTATTTGTAAATAGTGGTCGGAACATCTACGAAGCTGGAGCTACTTTTATCCCACTTTTGGGGCCTACTGGAAACCAAGCTTTGGACGTGGGGGCTGCTACTGCTAACCTTTCTGCATCCGAGTGGCGCGGGCATTTGTTGGTAACAAACAATGAAGGCTCCGTCCCTTCCAAAATTTACAAAGATGAAAACAGTGTTCTACAAATACGAACTGCGGGGCTACCAGAGGTAGCGGGGGATGACAATTTTACAGACGAAACAACCCTTGCCGACGCCATAGTTTTTGCAAACCAATTAAAAGCAAAGTTTAAAGAGCACCGTGCATCACTTATGCATTTGTCTGGTGCCTCTAGCACCACGGACTTAACCGCCCCGGACGCAGGTACTACTCTTCAGCAACTTTTAGACTTAATTAATAATACTCAAGCAGGGGATGGATCTGTTGGAATTGTAGAGGCTTGGACCGACCACTATGACGATGCAGTAGCAAACGTCACCAGGATGAACCATCACGTTGATGACAAGGCCGTTCTATATACAGATCCTACTAACTTCTTGGGTGCGGCAGGTTTGTTCCCTGTGGTAGGAGCTCCTACGGATTTGAAATCTGCGCTCAACGTAATGCTTATTATAAAGAGGGATCTAAACTATCACTCTTCTAGGCGCGGGGATGTTACTACCGCAGGGACAGAAAACCTATCTATGCTTACGTCTACGCATATCTCCAAGGACAATACGGGGGCTTTGTTCTCTGCTCCGGTGTCCATGGATATAAAGCCTGGGGGACTATTAGAGGAGTGTATCGCAGCGGCCAATGAAGCCTCGAATGTTCTCACTAGACACGTCGGAACGGACAATGGGAATGTGGTCCATACCCAATCAACCTCCATATCTCTTACCCCGGTCCCCGTTGGTGGAACAGAGGAAAACCTATTTACTTTGGTGGGTGACACCCTTAAGAGGTATGCCGAGCACTACACAGACGTTACCTCCACCAAAAAGCTACACCTGGGAACACTAGAGACAATCTCATTTGATTTTACTCCAATTATAAGAACACCAGTGGCAAGTACAACTCTACTTACTAGTTCGAAGCCGACCACACTAAAAGAAGCAGCCGATGCTTTGGATGATTTAAAAACTAAGTACAATGCCCACGAGGTAGACGCTTTTTTACATACTTCTTTGGCGGGCGGCAGGGAAATAAATCAAATGAAGTTTGACTTCATTGATGCCACGAGTGGCCCTACTGTTCCTGCTGGGTTTCAAGCGTTGTCAGAATACTCTCTAGAAATTCATGATATCTTAAACACTCACGCAACAATAGGATCCACGACTCATACTTCTGCAAACACGAATAACGTACCCGTGTTTGCACAGAACGCACAAGAAACTCCTAGGAGTCTATCTGATTACGTGGAAGATATGTTTGTTAAATATATGCCTAGCAACATGCTTCCGTTCCCATCTCACAATGAGGACGCAGCGTCTACGGGAACTTTTCATGCAGCTCCCGGAGCAGGTAACTCTAACACTGTTACACAAAACACTTTCCGACAAAGTGGGTTTAGAAGATACCCAGGAGGAATGACAGAGGGGAATTACTTCAACATAGTCACTCAGATAAATGCGTTAAAGAATAATATAAAGTTGCACCTAGAAGAGTCTACTGCGCACAGTGGTGCGGCCAACACTCTTCAAAATTCACTCCCCGCAGATGATATAGTTATCGCCACTTACTCTTACGCATTCCACTACTTCTATGAATATAAAGTGGGAGACGTTACCCACCAAGATTTTGGACCTGTTCTTAAGAAGACATTTAAGAATGTGGTATCCCCTAAGTTCTCTCCTATAGTAGTTTCTAACATCGGGGACGTACCGACTACAGGGCTCAATAGAGATGCTGCGAGCATAGTTTTAAGAATTTATAGAACAGTAGCAAACGGAGCTACCTTCTATAAAGTGGGAGAAGTCGCATCAACGGGTGTAACAACTTTCTCTGATACTGAAACAGATGACAGTTTAATACTCAATGAAGTCCTTTATACTACTGGTGGTATACGGTCCAATGATCCTCCTCCAGTTTCAAAGTATCTACATGTAGTTAATGATTTTTGTTACTACTTAAATGTTACTGTGACTAACGATGACGGCACCGTGGAGGCAATACCTACAAGACTGTTGCAAAGTAAAGCGGCAGATGTTGACTCAGTACCATCTGGTTTTTTCTTGGATCTCCAAGAGCCGGGGGTAGGCATATCTTCTTTTGGTGATAGACCGATAGCATTCACAGATAAGTCTGTTTACCGCATAGACGGCATCTTCGATGACCTGGGCAACGGGTCAATGAGGGCAGTAAAGATATCTGATACTGTTGGACTTGCTTCTAACGCATCATTAGTACAGACAGATGAAGGTTTGATGTTTGCGGGATCTGACGAGGCTTTCTACAGAACAGACGGGTATACAGTAACCAAGATAACAGACTTTACTACTAGGTATAGAGCACTAGAGAACAAGAGCCAGATATCTGGAGTATATGATGATGTTACAAGACGGGTTTACTGGGCCACTCAAAAGACTGTGGGGGGTAGTAACAATGACCAACTATTTGCGTTACATGTTACACATGGTATTCGCACGAATACTAGTGCATTCACTACTTACTCTGGTGGTGCTAATTTTATTCCCACTTCTGTTGGTGTCTTTAATGGTCAGCTTATTCGCGGAGATAATAACGGGTATCTATTCAAGCACTCCGCAAGCTTAAAAGTAGATCCGGCTATAGAGGTAGGAGTAGATCCAAGCCTTTGGGTGGGTGCTACAATTAACTACAATATCAAAACTTCTGGTACTGACTTTGGTGTACCAAACAAACGCAAGTGGGTTCCTTTCATGGTCGTTAAGACTAGAAAGAACACCAAGGTATCTATACTACCTAGATCCATTAACGACTTCGGTACACGAATCAAGGACATGGCACCTATCATCAACCACGGCCCAGAGTTCTTATGGGATGTGCCAACAGAGAACCAACTGTTCTACTGGGGAGACTTAGCTTTCTTTTGGGATTTCCAAGGGGACACTTCTGGTACTTCTAAGAGACACTTTCTATCCCCGGGGATGAGATGCGATAACAAGCAAGTACAATTGGTAAATGCCCAGGTGATACTACTTACATCTGATACTTCGGATGACGTTACAACTATAGATGCTACAGCAAAAACTTTAACTCTTGCCGCTTCTCCAGGTATAC
>Ga0307377_10008422_pt1 | contig 10458 bp, 14 predicted proteins | sample TR3MG_FD_202535 | JGI IMG/M metagenome (GOLD analysis project Ga0307377, IMG submission 202535) | Soil microbial communities from Risofladan, Vaasa, Finland - TR-3 | ecosystem: Environmental > Terrestrial > Soil > Coastal area > Acid sulfate soil | place: Finland: Risofladan, Vaasa | collected... | reverse complement strand
AAAGAGGAGGGTATGATGGAGAATTTTCCGATCAATATCGATATGTACACGGCCGTGGTGGGGCTTTTATTGCCCCTTTTAATCTCGATTATCTTGAGCCCGGACTGGCCCGCGAAAACCAAGGGTTGGGTATCATTCCTTATGGTGTTTCTTGCGGCGGCGGGGCATCTGTTCTTTATAGGCGGATTTGTCCTGGCCGATTTTCCAGGCACTCTTCTCAAAATCCTGTTTCTTACGACAGGGTCTTATCTTTCGTTCTGGCGACCCACGGGTATCGGGGACGCGGTGGAGAAGAATATCGGCATAAAACCTAAAGAGGATGGACTTTACGACGAGCGGGGATTTACGAGGGTCAAAATACTTTTTGCTTTAGCGGCTTTGATTACGTTGATTATTGCTGCCCCATGCCTTGCGGGAAGTAAAACGATAACTTTTGGATGGCAATATGACGATCCGGTTGGCCAGGGGGTAGCCAAATTCAGGATCTATAAATCTATGGCCCAGGGCGTATATGACCATGATATGGATATGCTCGTTGAGCTTCCCTATATCGAAGAGCAGACCGAATATGAGGTCGATGGTGTGCTTACAAGTCCGGATGGGCAGGCCGTGACATGGTACTTTGTAGCAACCGCCCTCGATGATCAGGGAAACGAGAGCGTGCATTCAAATGAGGTATCTACCCTGGTTGATTTTGAGGCGCCGGAAAGCATCATAAATTTCAAGGCAACTATAAAGGTTATTACGGAATAAAACAGGGAGACCCACCGGGCCGGAGGCCGGATGTCAGAGATCCGGGAGGAGGATCATTATGCGTTATACTATTAAGCGGCTGTTCATGGGGTGTGTGCTCGCGGGGATGGTGCTGGCCGTCGGTTGTACCACGACCGTGGATTGGCGCAAGTTGGATACACAGGTAAAGCGATACCATTTTGCCCAATTGAGTTTTAAGGACATGCAGACGGATTATATTGCCATGTTTCCGAGGCAGCCCGATGAGACAAAGACCTATCTCCGGGAAAAGGTGGCCCCGGTCCTGCATAAGGCCAAGATTGCCCTGGACGCGTGGGGCCAAGTGGTTACGGGTGGGACCGTTAACACCGGACAGGAAAGCGCGTTTACGCTCTTATTTGACGAGGTGGCCCTGCTCTTGAAACCCTATGTGGTCAAGGAGGAATAATAATGACATCCGCGCAATTCGAGCTGGCCCTGCTCCTGATAAAGGGCATTATGAAATTGAGTGAACGACTGAATAAGGTGGGCAATATGACGGACGAGGAATGTCTCGCGGCCATCCCCATTGCCCAGGCAGAGATAGATGCCAATGATCAGGCGATACAGGAGCTGTAAAAATTGGCTGGAGAAGAAGGAAAGACCCTGGGTGAACAGTTCGCCAGATTAGACGAATCCCTATCCGGGATACATGAAACACAGCAGCGTCAGGAAATGGCGCTGATCGATATCTTCAAAGAATATCGTGAGACCGGGGCCAAAATAGCGAGCCTCGAGACGGTCATCCGGATGAGTCTCGCCGAACAGAACCGGATCAATGAAAGCGTAGATAAGAATATCTGTGAGATTAAAGATAGCTGGATCAGGACAGAAGGCCTGCTGGACGCCCGGATGCGTCTGACAGAACGCCGGATCTCATGGTTCGCGGGGGGTGCCGCCGTGGCATTGATTGTTTTTGACATGGCATTCAGGTTCGTCGTCATGTGGGTCAAAACAAAATTTTCATAAGGAGCATCACATGGATAATGACAGACTATTGGGGATCATGACGCGCAAGGAGCGGGAACGGGATCAGATCGAGACCAAGATCGACCGATGCGTCAAGGATTTAAACTATTACTCTTATCCATCGAACGGCATAGAGAGTGTGGATGCGGATGCAGTCCTTCAGGCGGCCAATGAATTGAAAAAGCTATATGATGAATGGAAGGCCGTAGGCAAACGAATTAAAGATCTCCGGGCAGAGGTTGGACTGTGAGCAAAAAGGAGCTCTATTACGATCAGGCCGAACGGCTCTATGTGCAGGGAGGCCATAGCATCGAAAAGATCGGTCAGATCCTGCCGGTCAGCGTCAAGACCCTGTACCAGTGGAAGAGCCACGGGGACTGGGGCACCCGGAAGCGGGCGCACCTGGCCAGCCGGAGAAACGTGGCCGACATCCTCCGGGATCGGCTCGAGGAGAAGATTGGCGAGGTGGACGGCCGCACGTTTACGGCGGCGGATGCCGATGAGATATCCAAGATATCGGCCACCATAGACCGGATCGAGAAAAGCGCCTATGACCTGCGGGCCGTTTCCGTGGAGGTTATGCAGCGCTTTGGCAAATACCTGAGGGCGAATTTAAAGGATGGCAACGAGCTCCAGAGAATCAGCAAATATATCCAGGGATTTTTCGAGTGGCTGGAGGTGAACGGCTGAGAATGGCACGAAAGCTCACCATACGGCAGAAACTGACCAAGGCGGAATTCAGGAAGCGCTATAATGACGTCCTTTCCGCCCTGACGGCTGAAGTCCTCCCCTTCTCCGATGATGCGGAGGCGCGCCGTGAAAGGATCGAGAGATCAAAACAGGATCACTTTTTCTTTTTCCGGACATATCTCCCCCATTATTTCTACGCCGAGGAGGCGCCATTTCACCACGACCTGATCGAGGATCTGGACACCCGGCCCGATCCGGACGACCCGGCGGACGTGATGATCCCGGTGGCCGTGGCCGCGCCCAGGGAATTTGCCAAGAGCACCATTACGAGTTTCGGGTATGTGATCCACCAGATATGTCACGGGCTCAGGCATTTTATCATCCTGGGCTCCGACACCGAGGACCTGGCCGGGGATCTCACCGGGTACCTGCTTTTAGAGCTGGCCATGAATCAGCGGATCCGCCAGGACTTCGGGCAACTGGCCGAGCTGGGCTGGTCTGTCTATGACTTTGTGACCCGAAACGATGTGCGTGTCCTGGCCCGTGGCCGCGGTCAGCGGGTCCGGGGGCTCAAGCACAAACAATACCGGGTGGATCTGGCCATCCTGGATGATCTGGAAAACGACCAGAACGTCAAAAACCCGCGTATCACCAAGGCCCTGCTCAAATGGATCAAGGAGACGGTATATCCGGGCATCGCGTCAAGCGGAAATCTTTTTCTGATCGGGACGATCCTGGCCCGGCGCTCGGCCCTCAATATCATCATCCGGGGCGAGGAAGAACCCTATAATCGCTGGATCACCCGAATTTACAGGGCCATCCAGGAAGACGGGACATCCCTCTGGCCAGCGGCCCATCCCATTGAAAAGCTCTTAAAACAAAAAGAGATTATGGGTTCGGTGGCCTTTAACAAGGAAAAACAGAACAATCCCACGGACGAGGAGAGCGCCTTCAGGGAAGAGTGGATCCGTTATTACCATGAAGATGAGATCAGGGATCTGGAACTGGCCCGGGTCGCGTTCCTGGACCCATCGAGCAAGGAGACCGGGGACGATAAGGCCCTGGTGGCCATCGGGCTGGACCGGCAGGCCATGATCTTTTATGTCCTTCACGGCTGGGTCAAAAAGGCATCGCCGTCCACCATGATGGATGCATGTTATAGCCAGCATAGGGAGATCGGCTGGATACGGATGGGGGCCGAGGATAATGCGCTCAAGGATTTTCTACAGGCGGTAATCGATGAGGCCGCCAAAAAATATGGGTACTACCTGCCCATACAGGCCATCAATCACAGCATCAATAAGGAGGCCCGGATCGTGGCGGGCTTGAGCCACCTGGTGGAACACGGAAAGCTCAGATTCAAAAAGGGCCACAGCGACCAGGACAAGATCGTTGAGCAGCTCCTCTTTCTGGATCAGCCCAGCTTTCCGGATGACGGGGCCGATGCACTCGAGGGGGCGGTGAGTTTGCTCCAGACCGGGGCCGGAATCATTGAATTTGAGGCAACAGGACATAAGCGGGAATACACAAGGATATCTAATTTTATGGGGAGATAGATGCCGGAAGAAGAAAAAACGAAAAAGCCCATCACAGATGAGATCGCAACTGCGTCAAAGGATTTTGACATGTTTGCGGGGTGGCTCAAACGGTTGGAGAATCCGGACCCGACACTCCGGACAGAATCCCAGGGCAAGGGGCTTAAGCTCTATGACGAGGTGGATCGTGACCCGCACGCGGGCGCGGTGCTCCAGTCGCGTTATCTGTCGGTGATCAGTAAGGAATGGGAGATGTTGCCCGCCGAAGAGCCATCGGCAAAAGGGCGCCCCGCCACTGTGAGCCAGGCGCAGAAGATCGCCGATTTTGTCAAGGAGACATTGCTCAACACGAATTTTGACCAGGCCCGGCAGGAACTTCTCCAGGCGGTTTTGTACGGTTTTTATGTGGGGGAGGTCATCTGGGAGGTGCGGGATGGGGCCATCGTTCCCCGGCGGATCCGCGCGAAGCATCCGAGACGATTTTCATTTACGATGGATCGTGAACTGCGACTCCTGACACCCCAGGATATGATCGAAGGGGAACCGGTACCGGACAGGAAATTTATCCGGTTCACCTATGGGTCGAGCGACAACCCTTATGGAAAGGGTCTTGGACAGAAGCTCTGGTGGCCCATATGGTTTAAGAAAAACGGGATCAAGTTCTGGCTCGTCTTCCTGGAAAAATTCGGGATGCCCACGGCCGTGGGCAAGTACCCGCCGGGCACCTCCCCGGAACAGCAGGCAGCCTTGTTAGATGCCATTGACGCGATCCATAACGAGACGGGGATCAAGATCCCGGACTCGATGGCCATCGATCTCCTCGAGGCGGCCCGGTCCGGCAAGGTGACCTATGAGACCATCTGCGAATACATGGATAAGCAGATCAGCAAGGCCGTCCTAGGCCAGACCGCCACGACCGAGGGAACGCCGGGAAAATTAGGAAATGAGCAGTCCCAGGAAGAGACAAAACAGGACATTATGGAGTCCGATGCAGGTCTCCTGGATGAATGTCTAAATAACTCGATCATCCGGTGGATCGTCGATTATAATTATCCGGGCATTACCGCGTACCCGAAAATACAGACCAGGACAGAGGCGGAAAAGGATCTGAAGGCCCTGGCCGAGAGGGATAAGACCCTGGTCAATGATATCGGGCTTCCCATTACCCGACGGTATTTTTATGAGGCTTATGCCATACCCGAGCCGGAGGAGGGAGAGGAGACGGTCCAACCGAAACAGAAAACGGATTCGCCGCCCAATAAGGCCGAATTTGCCCTCCGGGGTGCAGACCCCTATCTGCCGGAGACCGAGGATCTGTCTCCGGCAGATACATTGGACGCCCTGGGAGAGAAAACGCTCAAAGCGGCTGATCTTAGTGGCCTGATGAAGCCGGTGGAGGATCTCCTGGCTTCCGTGAAGTCTCTCGATGAATTCAGGGATGGTCTGCTCGAGCTGTATGGCGATATGGATGAATCAACATTGGGCAACCTGATGCAGAGGGCCTTTACCGTGGCCGAACTGGCCGGGAGATTCGATGTTATTGAGCGCTGAATATATGAGCCTGCCCTTTGATGAGGCCATCACGTTTTTCAGGAAAAAGCTCAATGTGCCCACGGCGACCTGGAAGGACCTCTGGAAGGCCATGCATACCCGTGCCTTCTCCGTGGCCGGAGCCATGAAGACCGAGCTGATCGAGGATCTGCGTAAGGCCGTGGATCAGGGCATTTCCGAGGGGACGACCCTGGCGGAATTCCGCAAGGGCTTTGACGGCATCATTCAAAAGCACGGATGGATATATAAGGGCGGCAGGGCCTGGCGGACGGCGGTTATTTTCAACACCAACCTGAGCGTGGCCTATTCGGTCGGGCATTATACCCAGATGATGGACCCCGATGTCCTTAAGGCGAGGCCGTTTCTGAGATATGTGGGATCTAGTTCGGCTGAGCCGAGAGAAGAGCATATGAAGTGGTATAACACGGTGTTGCCCGCGGACGATCCCTGGTGGGATACCCATTACCCGCCGAACGGCTGGGGGTGCAAATGCGGTGTGGTGAGCCACTCCGCCCGTGAAGTGGAGAGACTGAAAAAAGAGGAGGCCGGGGGGGCGCATCCCATTGAAACTAAAGCGCCCAATATCGAGCGCTATGAATGGGTGGATAAGGCAACGGGCGAGATCCACAAGATCCCGAAGGGGATCGATCCCGGGTGGGATTACAATCCGGGAAAAGAAGGATTCAGGGACTGAGGGGATGGGCGGCGTAGCGGTAAGCATAAAAGTCGATGATCGGGAAGTGCGGAAACTCCTGGGCGGGCTCCTGAAACGGATGGGCAATTCTGCGCCTGCCATGAAGATCCTGGGGGCGATCGCACGGACGTCCATTGTCCGGAACTTTGAAAAGGGTGGGAGACCCACGAAGTGGCAGGCGCTGTCTCCCGAGACGCTCAAGACAAAAAAAGGCACGGCTATCCTGAGAGGACAGGGCATGGCGGGCGGTCTGATGGGCTCGGTCAATTACAAGCCGTTCAGCGATAAGGTCGTGATATCGGCCAACAAAATCTATGCGGCCATCCATCACTTCGGGGGCAAGGCCGGTAGGGGCCGCAAGGTCACGATCCCGGCACGGCCGTTCATGATGGTGCAGGATGAGGACTGGGTGGAAATGAAGGCGGCGCTGGGGGATTACATCATAAGGGGGGCATTATGAAATTCACCGGGTTTGAGGATTGGATCGAGATATTCAGGGGTGGGAAGCAGGTTGACAGCCGGGGTAATGAGCATGACGGGGATGAGGTGATTGATCAGGCATTGGCCAGCTTCAATGTTGAGGAGCATGAGCCGCCATTGACCGTGGGACATCCCGAGGATAATTCCCCGGCCTTCGGCTGGGTGGAAGGGCTGAAGGATACCGTGAAAGATGGTGTAAAGGTTCTCATGGCCAAGTTCAGGCAGGTGGTTCCGGAATTCGAGGACATGGTAAAAAAGGGCCTCTTTAAGAAGCGCTCTGCCAGCTTTTACCCGGACGGGAGACTCAGACACGTGGGGTTCCTGGGAGCCGCGCCGCCCGCGGTCAAGGGCCTGGCCGGTCTGAAATTTAAAGACCCGGCAGAGGCCGTCACGTTCGACTTTTATGATGCGGGTATGAATACGATTGCGGGTCTTTTCAGAAAATTGCGGGACTGGCTCATCGAGAAAGAAGGCAAGGAAGCGGCGGATGCAATCATCCCGGATTGGGATGTGGAATATATCAGGGAGGAGGCCAAGGCCAATAAACAGGAAATTCAAACCGACGTAGTTCCGGCGTTCAGTGCCGTTAAAAGCGGTATTGATAACAGGAGCACGGTCAAAAACGAGGAGGGTAAAATGCAATTTAAAGAGAGGATTAAGAACATGTTGAGCTTTATGGGCGTGGACGTGAGCAAGGTGCCGGATGATGCGATCCCGGATAGCCTGCCCGCGGACATGAAGGCACCGTCCTTCAGCGAGGCCGACATCGAGGCTGCCCGTAAAAAGGCAGCAGACGATGCCAGGATCGCAGAAAGGAGAAAAGTGGAGGTGGAGTTTGCGGAGAAAGACCGCCAGAAGCGCCAGGAGGCACGTCAGAAAGAGATCTCCACCTGGTGCGATACTTTGGTCGAAAAGGGCAGGATCGCGCCGTCCTGGGTCAAATACGGGCTCCCAGAGGTGCTTAATTACCTTGCCGCGATCGAAGACGTGATCGAATTCGGCGAGACCAAGGAAAAGGCGACCTATTACGACCGGCTCAAGGGGCTTTTCGAGACTGAGATTCCGAAGATCGTGGAGTTTAAAGAGATCGCCACGCGGGATACGGACATGGGCGCGGGCAGTGCGGGCGAGAAGCTGGAGCAGCTCACCCGGAAGAAGATGGCGGATAATAAGGACCAGAACTATACGGAGGCCTTCTCCGCCGTGCAGAGAGAACATCCCGGCCTGGCGGTCGAATACCGGCAGGAGATAAGCGGGTAAAGAATTGACGATTGAATATTGAATATTGACGATTAGCTGAGGAACGCTGCGCTTTTTCTCCTTAGAGTTTTTAAATAGTTAATAGACAATCGAAAATAATCAATCAAAAAATATGGAGGTAAAAGATAATGGCAACTGAACAGGCAATATGGAGGGAAACTTTTGAGGCCGCCGAGGACCTGTCCGACTATCAATATCACTTTGTAGTGCTCAATACGAGCGGCAAGGTGAGACTTATGGATGCGGAGGATGAGGTGGCAATCGGCATCCTGCAAAACGCGCCGGAAAGCGGGGACGCGGCCGACGTCATGATCATCGGCAAGTCCAAGCTCGTGGCCAACGCGGCCCTCACCGTGGGTAAGTTCGTCAAGCCCGAATACGTGGGCGCAACCGATGCGGGTAAGGGTGACGACGCCGGCACATGGTGGGATACGGCGCGGGGCATGGTCGTGGAAGCAGCCGGCGCCGAGGATGATATATGCTCGGTCATCCTTTTCAGCCCCTTTGCAAGGACAAAGGGCGGGATGGTGAAGCAGATGACGGTCAGCGCCGTTACCGATACGGCCACCATCACCGCGGCGCAGGTCCTGGGCGGATTTATAGACGGGACCCCGGTATCGGCGGCAACGTACACGCTTCCCACCGGAACGCTGATGGCCGCCGCATTGAATCAGGCAGGTATAGGGAACGCCATTGAATTCACCATCAAGAATTCAGGGACCGATGCCGATGCCATCACGGTCGCCGGAGGCGAGGGTGGCACAGCAAAAGGCACCATGACCATTGCGCAGAATAATTCAAAGCGTTTTCTGCTCATCATGACGGCTGCGGCGACATACGATGTATACAGCCTGGGCACGGTGGTGCATTAAAACCAGAAGTCAGAAGTCAGAGGACGGTATTTAACATATTAGGAGGATAATAAAATGGCTCAACCGGACGTAAAAAGCGAAATAATAGCAGGGCCCCTGGCCAATGTATCCGTTGCATACCGCAATCTGGATTATATAGCGGACAGGGTTTTTCCGATTTTGGATGGGGCCGACCCCAAGGCCAAAATCACCAAATACCAGAAGGGTGCCTGGTTCAGGGACGAGGCGGGCATACGGGCCGCGGGCACGCGGGCCAAGCGGGGCGGTTACCCGCTCACCTCGGTGGGGGTCTCCACGGACGAGTATGCGTTTGCCAAGGAAGTGACGGACGAAGATCGCCGGTTTTCCAAGGCCCAGGGCGCGCCCGTGCTCAACCCGGAGCAGGATGCCATCGAGTTTGCAGCCGATAAGGTCGATCTCAAAAAGGAGCGACGAGTGGCATCATTGATTACGGCCGGGACATGGGGAGACGGCAACGCGGGCGGTGTAGACGCCGAGGGGCTGTGGTCACCCGCCGGGTCGACCAATACGTTCCTGACCGATATTGCCACGGGCAAAAGAGCACTCAGGGACGTAGGCCTCAAGGCCACCGGGCTGCTCATCGACTACGACACCTTTTTATCGCTCAAGGAATGCGAGGCTATCCTGGACAAGATCAAGTACACCCAACGGGCCGTTTACGGGGCCGAGCTTCTGGCCGCCCTCCTGGAGCTGGATGAGGTCCTGGTGGGTTCGGCCATCTATTCGGATGCCGAGGAAGTCGCGGCCGGGACCGATTTCAATGCCGTGGATATCTGGGCCGTCAATGATGGCCAGGGCATGGGGTTTTTGTATCACAAACCCCAGAGGATCGGCCTCAAGGTGGTCACGCCGGGCCTGCAGGTGCGCATCGCCTACGAGAACGGCGGGCCGAGACGCACCTCGACGTGGCGTGAAGCGGCTGAACATCAGGACGTGTACGAAGTGGCAGAGGAGACCGATATCGTGCAGGTCTGCGCCGACGCAGGATATCTGTGGAACGACACGTATGCGACGTAAAGAATTGAATATTGACTATTGAATATTGACTATTAACTAAGCCTTTGATTTTTCAATAGTCAATAGTCAACCCAAAGCGGAGGATAAAAGAGATGAGGATTAAATACTTAGGACCTTCACCGGCCATCAATGTGGGTGTAGACGGAAAGGTGCTTGTGCACGTAAAAGGCAAGACCCGCGATTACCCGGACGAGGTGGGTGATAAGCTGCTCCAGGACAAAAAAAATGATTTTGAGGAGGCGAAGGAAGCTCCTAAAGAGAAGACGCCGGAGAAGAAACCAGAAGCCAAAAGCCAAAAGCCAAAGGCCGGAAATCAGAAGGCTAATAGTCATTAGTCAATCGAAAATAGTCAATCCCGAGAGCGGAGCGAATAATGGCCTATTGCACACAGGCAGACCTGCTGGAGCAGATCTCACAAGACAAGCTGATCCAGCTCACGGATGATGATGATGCGGGCATCGTGGACAGCGACATGGTGACACGCGCCATCGCGGATGCGGACGCGGAGATCGATTCTTACTGCGGCACAAAATACGATATACCTTTTTCCCCGGTCCCGGTCATGATCCGCAAGGTGTCGGTGGATATAGCGATCTAT
>Ga0307377_10008420_pt1 | contig 10458 bp, 3 predicted proteins | sample TR3MG_FD_202535 | JGI IMG/M metagenome (GOLD analysis project Ga0307377, IMG submission 202535) | Soil microbial communities from Risofladan, Vaasa, Finland - TR-3 | ecosystem: Environmental > Terrestrial > Soil > Coastal area > Acid sulfate soil | place: Finland: Risofladan, Vaasa | collected... | reverse complement strand
CACTATGATTACAAATCCTCTGTATATTAATATCGAATGACATATTATCTATCGTTCTATTAAGAGATAATTAAAGACCTGTAAGGGCATCAGCTTGTTCCTCTGTAGCCCATAAAAAATAATACACATATACACCTTTAATTTCCTGGCTGACTACAGATTTGGTCTTCGCTTTATCTTTTTGAAAAGCACTCCATTGGGATAGAGGTATGAGCTGTGTGCTCTTATTTTTATATGTTACTGTGTACCCTTCCTGACTGAAGTACACATAGCTTTTTACTTGGAAACTTCCGACAGGAAAAATTTTCTTAGCATTCTTTTCAGCATCTTCCTGAGATTCACCTTCTCCCCGTGTCACAATTAATTGTAATTCTTTAAAGGATAAGATATTTTTAGCAGTCTCTCCATAGATACGGGTGTAATCTTTCACCCACTCAGGGGCATCATCAGGTAGATCACCTATTTTGATATCTTCCTGATCTTTAAGAGCTGCTTTAGCCTCTTCCAATTTAGCCTTAAATAATGAGGCTCCCTGTTCAGCTAGAGCTTCTTGTTTGGCCTCTGCTTCTGTCATTTTACCATCTGTACTAGTTGCAAATTCCGTTGTTTTTCTGGGACAGACAGGCAGATTGAAATACAGCTGTTCATTTTCCCTCTTCCACCACTTATTCAAACATTTTGAAAAGGTAGGAAGTTCAAATGAACCTAAATAAAAATCCCCTAAACGGATCATTGATGCCGGATAACTACTTGTTTGAGCACTCATAGAGTCAGAAGCAGGAAGAGAGGGGTCAGGTTTTCTCTCAATACCTCTTGAGAGTGATGCGTCATTAGTGATATTTCTAAGGTCTCTCATATATCTATCGACATCCATACTCGTTTTTGTATTTTTTGCGGTATATCTCAGAGCTTCTGTTGCTTCTCTTAATATGAATTGATTCCCTGTATCTCCTGGATCATTAAAATTCAATTTATTTTCACTATCTTCATCAATAAATTCTGAATATAATTGAGCATGTGCCCAGAAAACCTGTCGGATCATTAAAAGATTCTGAGGTAATTTTACTTCATCTCCATATCTTCTTTCCTTTTTCACAGGATCATAACTTAATTCAAAATAATAAACGCAAAGTTGATATAATAAGAAGAGATTTGCTATTTCGGCTCGGGAGATCTCATCCTGTTTCAAATCTGCCGGAGTAGGGGGAAGTACTCTTCCTATTGTTTTATCTATAAGATTCTCTTTTGAATCTTCTCTTTCTTCAGCATCTGTTAATGAAGTTTCAATCTTCTTTTGTTCTTCCTCATACTTCCTTATCTGAGCCAGTATCACTTTTATTTCAGTATTTATCCTATTTAATTCACGATCATTCCCCTTAACACCTTCTTTCAATTTTGTGATATTATGTATATCATAATGTACAGCATGATTAGTATCAGGAGCTATATGTTCAGTATCATAGGACTGCTGGGGTTTCACTTTCATACCACTACCAGCACGGTTCTCAAGAGTTTTTATTAAATCAACATTATTATTTATCCGAGCTTTTATGATAGATTCATTACTTCGGAGTTCGATAAGACGTCGATTCCACATAACCAATCGTCGGTTAATTCTTTTTGTTACAATCCTCAGATTTCTAACAGAATTACCTACAACCAGCTCTTCGAATCTTTTAATATCTGCTGTAGTCGTACTTTTTATCAGACCTTCATCTCCGGACATATTATCACCTTAATCCGTAAAAAATTTTTCAATAAATTCAAAGGCTTTTTTCATGGCCATCAATGCTAACATTTGTGTACCTGAAGCTCCATAGACCAAGACCACTCCTACAGTAATACCGAATGGTCCTGAAAAACCTCCTTCAGGGGTCTGAGCACCTCGTATTCTTTCGAGAAATACAGGCATACCTCCTTTAGCTGGAGGAATGTTTAAGAAAGATATAGAAGGACCAAGAAGAAAATTTTTCAATTGCTCTATAAACCATACTACAATTGCCAACAAATTCACGTACATTTGAATCTTGCCTTGTATCTGTTTTAAAAATTTAGAAAAAGAATCAGAAGCACCGGTAACCATGCCTTTAAGAGAGTCCAGAATCTTATTCATTATTTTTATAGCTTCTCCCCACCATGGTATCACAGAGTTTAGTTGAATGGATGACCAGCTGTTTACTTTTCCGAAACCCGCAGAGAAAAACTCAAAACTTCCATTTGGTTGAGACACTACTTGAGATAATTTAAAGGCATCATTACAGGATTTTAAAGCTACAACGATCTCTTTAGAATCAGGACCTTCAAGACCTCCAGTAACTCCACAGGATTTTATGATATAGTAATAATTCGTTATAGGAATATGTTGCCCATCCTCATCAATATAAGGGATATCTAATTCAGTTCCTTCTACAACAACTTTTTCTGTTTTAATTTCAAAATCGGTGTATTTTAGAGAAGGAGAAACTCCAGCCTTTATATAAACAGGATCTCCACCATTAAAATCAGGATCGTCATAGACTCTTACTTCCCTCTCAGGCAACACAAAAGGTTCATCATTCTCATCACTCCTGAAAACATTTAATAACAGTGTACGTATAAGAGAAAGTAAACCCGGTTCACCTGTCTCTTTATCATCTTGAAGAGTCCTTGGTATATATTCTTCTACTTTTGTTGTACCACCAGGGATTCTACTTCTATAAAGATTAAAACCCGTGGCAGTATATGTCTGATCCCATTCTATTTGTACTCCATATTTCTTTTCTTCAGGATCCTCAGCTTCAGGATCAGTGAAAAAACCACAAAAAGCTTGGGTATTAGCAGGAGGAGGAGGTCTCATATTCAAACCAAAGCCTCCCATAAAATCGAACATAGCAGCCATTTGTTCCAGAGTCTTCCATAGATTAGGCAATGATTCTGTATCAGTCATTATCACTAAACCACCCACAAAATCATTTACTTTAAAAAGCGGCCGTTCTACATCTTTTGGATTTTCAACTGAACTTTCTAATCGAGTTAAAAAGGCTTCAAAGCCTCCCCGTAATTCATTCATTGAACCTATGTCTCCTGACAATTTTGCCAGGAGAGCTGGAGGGGCAATGACATTAGTAAAAACTCCTGCTTTAAAAGTATCATCAGCGTACTCATTCACTTTAGCCTGAGCAAGATTTATGGCACTGAGGACAATCTTTGAAAAGGAATTGAAACTAGTGAGAAACAATTCTATTATTTTAAGAATCTTTCCAAGAACTGTAACTATCTTATTTATGCCCTCTACAGTCTTGTCTAGACCTTTTACAATATCTTGTATAAAGCCTATATCACCTACTGACGCAGATTTCCATTCATCAGTTCCGACTATACCTGCTCCAGGAGGTTCTCCTAAACCTATAAGGTCTGTGATGTCATCAGGGATCTGACTGACAGCTCCTGATAAGGAATCAATGAAATCTTGAAGATTAACAGCTTCCTCTGCTGGAAGCTCACCAGGATCAAGAACGTAGGGTCTCACATAAGGAAAGGCTTTTAACTGTCCCTTCAAATCAATTTGACTATTATTCATATTATAATCTCGTAAATTTTTTTAGGTCTTTCTCAACCTGTTTACTGTAATCAACAATTGAGTGTGCCATAATACCTGTCAGCTCTCTTAATTTCTTAATCATTTTATTATCAGGGTTAGTCCTTTTCCACTGTAAAGGAGCTAACTCACCAGACTCTGGTTGATCTGTAGAGCTGACTGATTCGATTCGATCTGTTTCTCGATTTGCTTGAGTCTCGCGTAGCATCCCTGTCTCCTGTTAAATCGATTATTTGCCCATATATATAAATCACTGGGATCACCTTTATTATCTCCGGTATTCTCCCGTAAAATTTCCTCACTGAATATATTACTCTTAATCTGATCCTGCCTGGTCTCATCTATATATTCTATTCTATCTACCAGGTAATCCCTCCGATCTCTTGCAAAATCTAAACGCAAATCAATTATCCTATCTGAAATCGTCTGATAATTAGCACAGGTATCTCTCAGCCCTGAATATACTGTGGCATCAAGTGGTCCTGATCCCATGACAAAAGCCTCACAGTATTTTGAATCATGTATGGCAGGTCCCTGCACAAGTACACTGGTAACCGTCGTATCAATACCAGTCTTCATATCAGATACAAGAGGATAATTATCATAGGTGAATATCTTCTGTATTGTTGTTGTATCTTCTTCCCACAAGAGGTTTACAGATGTTAAATCTACTGCGTATCTTAAATTTTTCATTTCAAAATAGACATTAAATAATGGAGTAGCCGGTAACATTATAAATGTTCCAGGAGCTGTCGTATCTATTGATCCCGAAGCAGAAGGTAATACAGCATAACCATATGAAGGATCAAATCTACCTTCAACAGTCATACCCGGGACAGCATCTATAGCTGTTTCCAATAAGCCCAATGTTGAGTATGAAGCATATAAAAATTCTGACTGTGTTAAATTAGGTCCAGTTGCTCTCCATATTGACAACGCTGTCATATCAGTTTCGTAAACAGGTAAAGCATCCGTATAAAGAGGTGTCCCAGGAGCAGATGTTTGCATCGTACCATCACCAGGTACGAGAGCTACATAAGAAAGAGTAGAATCAAAATAACTAACCGTACTGACATTCGGTACAGCATCTATAGCTGTCCGGAGATCACCAACAGTGGGGTAACTATAATAGGTGAATGCTGCTTTAGTTCCATCATAAGAATGCAATGCTATAGCTGAACTATCTGCTATGTAAGTATGGGGAGTGGCATCTGTTGAATACATATTAAATAACAGTGTAGACGGGTCAGATGAGCGCATACTAAAAGCAGGAGAAAGATATCCTGAATAAACAGCCACACCCGGATAACCCGAGATGGGTGATGCTAAAGTTAACTGTAAATTCGTATAATCATAATTAGTGTCATACCCTGTATCTTGAACACCAAAACCACTCACAGCATTAATGCCATTCATGAGACTCTGTACAGAGGAATATGAACTATAATTAAATACTTTACTCTGTGGACCTCCAGTCTCATTCCAATTGAGACTATAATTTGTTAAAGTCGTCTTATATGTAGGGCTTGTAAATAAAGGATCATTTCTCAAAGTAAAAATTAATTGAGAATTAAAATGAAATGTTAACTGATTATCCACACTGTAAGAGCTGTCTACAAATGGAGAGGTATCCCATCCTGTCCAAGAGCCATCTACCGGGAGACCATTATTTTCATAAGTAAGTTGAGGTGTGAAAGCTGTACCATCAATTGTAGCGTTTAAGAATCGTACATCATATCCTGCAGGAGTCTCAAGAATAAAAGTATCCTGTCCTCCTATAGAAATTATACCTGGACCTGAGGACTGACCAACTCCAGTACCATCGAAAGTACCGCGAATATACTGTGTACTATCTGTAAAATCGAGAACCCATTTCCAATTATTTGTTTTATCCTGCCAATCAGGATAAATATCCGCTGCATAATCCCGGGCTACAGTAGCATTTGCCCTAGCAACTACAGCATTATTATAGGCTATTAATGAATTACCATAAGAGGGTAATGTTGGCTCCTGAAGTATGGTACCTAAAGCACTTATCTCTGTATTTAATCTTGCCACCTCAGTATTCAAATAGCCAAGTTCTGTCCCAACACGTTGATAAACATCATCCACAACCTCAAGAGTCGTAGAATCTATTCTGTTCAGTTTATTAAAGTACCCTGTAGCATCTATCTGCTCCAAGTCTGCTATTTCATTTCCTGGAATATCAGGATCAGGATCAGTACGAAAACCCAACTCAAAAAGTTCCCGGTTGTCCATCAACAATTCAGGCGTGTGGTCATCAGAATTCAGATTACCATATACAACCTGTCCAGGAGTAAAACCTAATTTTGATACAGCAGAACCAGTACCCAATTGAATTTTATTTGCAACTCCATCTGATCTCAGAACTAATGTATTTCTATAACCATAAGTTGTATAAGGATCAACCACACGTTCTGCCGTACAGACCATTCCGGGAATTGCTGAGGTCAATATTTTAGCAACATCCTCAGCATCATAGCGCTTTACCTGTAATAATAAATAAAGTAGTAAAGGGAGTACCGGAGGAACTAATGGGCCAGGAGGATCCTCAAATGTATATGAGTAATAAACACCATCTATATAACAATCAAAAACGTCTGGTGTACCAAAGGGAGGAGGAGTACCATCGAGATCAAAATCCCCTGACTTTGCTCCGATTACTTTAAAACCTAAATTACCGTCATCATCATAAATGGGATATGTCGTTGATGCACCATAAAAATCGCCTCTAAAGATATTTATTGTTGATAACTCAGTAAAAGGCTCAGTAAGGAGCATGCTGGAGTCACTGATTACATTCGCAATCTGATATCTTTCAGTAGAACTAGTTAATCCTATAAAATCGCCTACTTCTAATTGAGTTGTCCAATAAGGACTTCCCACACTACGTACTTCAATACTTCCATTAGTGAATATTGCTCCCCTTGTATTAAAATACCCTGTTAAAGGATTAACCCACATGGGTTCAAGATTGGTATAATCAGGATTAGGAAATATTCTATTAACAGTCTTTGCTCCTGCAGCCTGTTGAGTCTTATTAAAGATACCGTCATTATTGAATAGCCGGTAGCCAAAAGCTGCATCATACTCACTACCCATAGCCTCAATACGATTACTAAAGAAATCATATATCTTTTCAAAAACACGACACTCTATTTCAGTATCCTTACGCAGATATTCTGTATTAGTCAGACCTCCCTGAGAAGCACCCGAATTGGTATCACCTATTAGATCGCCACCCTGACCAACATTATCATTAAGCTGAAAAGCTTCCTCTGTCATCCGAGGTATGGATACCGTTTCAAAGAAATCTCTTTGATCCAAAACCTGGACATAAAACTGATCCAGATTATCATATTCAAATGAAGCACTTATTTTAGATCCGGCCGGCAGACTTACAAAGTAATTTACTGAAAACTCTACCTGGCTGTCACTAAGAAATTCACGACCCATATAATCAAGTTTATATCGATCTTTCCTCTCCAAAGGATTATCAAGGATTATAGTTCCGGCATCACTTACAGTATAAGAGGTGGTGTCCGTATAAGTGGTGGCATCAATATCCTGATATCTCAGAGCAGTAGATACGGATAAGATTGTACTGGAATCTGTATAGACCGATACGTTCTCTACCGGAATAATCTTATCACTCTGCCATAAAGGTGCATACGTTGTCAGAGTTAAAGCAGAGATGCTTGAGGAATCGATAGCTGATGACATATCTCCCAGGGTAGGATTACTGTCATAAAGAAATGTCGTACCATCAATCTGCAACCCTGTTGAATCAGCCGTTAACTTTATAATCTCTCCATCATTACTCATGATGAAACCGGGCTGATCCATGATAGTTACCACAGGCATAAAAGGAATAATCTCTATGGTAGCTTCTTCATAAACAGGATGATCACTACACTCTATACTGCCGAGACTTGTAGAATCCGTAGCATCATAAACTATCTCTGAATTTAATGATACTACATTAGCTTTCAGATCACTATCATAGGTAGCCCCATTCACCTGGTAAGAATCTGTACCTATTCTAAGAACTGTATGGGATCTGAAAAGATTTCGTATATTTTCTCCCGGAAAGGTCACAGACATCTCACCAGTAGTTATCGAACTCGCTGTCAGAGGCACTGTATTGAAAATAACTGGATCATCTGAAATGTACATTTTAGGATTAATTATATCTTCCGGTATAGGTGTTGTTAATCCTAATATTGTACCATAGCCATCATAGGAACTGCTATCTACCGTGAAATAGAATTGAGTAGCAGAATCAGGCTGTTGTAAATTTATCAATGCACTGGTATCTACATAAGAGGTGAGGTCTGTACCTTCTATGTAAATACTCTCATCACCCTCTGACATTGTTAAATAATTTACTGTTATAGGAGCATACTCTGTTGTCTCATTAACAAATTTATAATCAATAAGAACTATGTCATCAGAAACTAAACCTATTGATGTATTAACTGAAGTCTTTTTTAATACAATAGTACTACCCTCAGTAGTCACTCCTGTCAAATCATAATCTTTATCCCTGGTTTCATTATAGATTCTCAATATCTGAATATTAGCTGTATCCAAAGCCACATTTATTAACCTGAACTCAAAATTTGTAGCATTCAGAATAGTTAGACGAGAATCATGAACAGTACAATACCATGCACCATCCTCATAGGTCAAATCATTTACCTGTTTGGACAAAGGAGTATAACTAACAACGATAGAATCATTATCCTCCAGGCTTACAGTAAAAGAAATTCTCCCCGTCAGATAACTAACAAAAAAATCATCACCTTCATCCAGAATCGTTCCATTCTTTATAAGAAAAATAGATTGCTGTTTAACTGGATATTGAGAGACTTCTATTACCGTTTGTCCCTCCGTACCAATTATAGCCTCATCAACAACCGGAGTTGTATCTACCATATAATTAATTTGATAAATATCTCCTGGACCTGGATGATCCTGGTCCCGTGGTTTCATTCGACCGGTATGGGTCTGAAATATCACATCATCATCAATTTCAGGAGGAAATGATATTTTCTGTTTTACACCATTCAGATAAATCTCGAATCCATAATCAATAATCTCACTATAACTGACACCCACATATTTGACAATCTGCTCATCAATTGGGGATTCTGTTATCTCAAGAGTGCCTGTATTGTATTCAAGAACATAATCATCATATGCATTTTGTGATGTTCCGTCAATATAGATTTCTTCTGAACCAGGCATGATGTCTGTAATGTCTTGACCAGTAGAATCAGTAATCCGTATCTGCCCCGACTCAGTTAAAGACGTGTCAGGCAGCACATTATAAGCCTTATCCAAGAACATAGCATTAGCTACTTTCCTGTCATCAAGAGGCGGAGGTGGCACATACACGGGCATCTGTGAATAACTTAGAGCATAATCGCGTTCACCGGCCGGGAACATGTCCTTTTTTATATCATTTATATAAAGTACCATGGTCTCAGGATGAGGAACTACCGGAAGAGAAAATTGAAATGTATCATATTGAGTCTCCCTGGATAATACCAGGAATTCCTCTGTAGCCACATCCATTATATCAGGGGCACTCTCAGAAATCGAATTTGTAAATCTTAAAGTGATACCATCCCATAAAGGTTGAAAACTGGTAGACGTAGTAACGTCATATCTTTTAATTTCTTCATAGGTCCATTTACCAGATTGACTATCATAATCAACATCATTCTTTGCGAATCGAATCTTTGTACGACCTATTTTCCATCTCTTTGCCGTGTAATCACCGGTAGTAGTATCACCGGTATAAGGAGACCATAACCCAAGAGTATTATCATTAACGACACCCTTTATTTTAAAATATTCCTGGAAACCGTTATGCTTAATAAAATCATCAGTAGCTAATGAACTTGACCAATCAGTTCCGGAACCTATGACAGTGGCATCACCTTGAGTAAATGTGGCCTGACCTGTCTCTGTGGTGTTGGTAGCCACATCAGGTTCAATGAGGTAGTCTCTATCAGAAAGTGCAAACGTAGTAGGCTTTGTCCCATTAAATCCTGAATTCCTATCAATCTCAAAACTGTCGGTTGCATCAATATTCGTGATCAGAAAAGTTGAGGAATCAACGGTTAGGGAGTCTCCTATTTTCAAGCCTTCAGTACCGAGACTTACATAAGGAGCATCCAGAGCAAAGTCTATTACAAAACTACTATCACTGATAAAGGAACCATCACCAGTCACATTACTTTTTGTGGGTATATAATCGCCGTTGGTATATACAGGTCCGGTTGTCCGAGCATTGCCTATACCTGATTTAGCTCCACGAATCTCAAAGAAATTAAGATCGATTGATTGATACGTTAAGATCCTATCTAGATCTGTTGACATTTATACAAGCCTTCCTATTCCTGGTGCTGCTGGTATTGTTATAGGACCAACAGGAGGAGAAGCAGCTACTCCTATATTGGTTATTGTCACAACAGCTGTTGACATTATATGATTACAAATTCCAAAAGACACACATGATATCATGTGACGTAATTTTGCACCTGATAATAATCTGAATGCTGATTGAGCCCATATTAAAGTTTCAAGACCTATCGGCACCAACCCTAATATCTTTCCTGTACCAGTACCTGGACCTGCCCCTATAATAGTCCCCTGCATCACAATAGTCTTCATAGCATTTATAACACCAAATGAAACTGCATCATAAAATTTCTTAAGGTCTTTTCCTGAGAGCCCGAGGGAGGCTGATTTAAGCATCATTAATGAAGACATAGCTGAAGGTACAAGACCTACTATTCTTCCTGTCTGAGTGCCACTTCCAGGACCTAGAGCAATGTTCGTGCTCGTCA
>Ga0307377_10008419_pt1 | contig 10458 bp, 10 predicted proteins | sample TR3MG_FD_202535 | JGI IMG/M metagenome (GOLD analysis project Ga0307377, IMG submission 202535) | Soil microbial communities from Risofladan, Vaasa, Finland - TR-3 | ecosystem: Environmental > Terrestrial > Soil > Coastal area > Acid sulfate soil | place: Finland: Risofladan, Vaasa | collected... | reverse complement strand
TAATTTCCGTCTCCAAAAGTCCAATCCCAACCAGTCACTGCACCTATTGAAAGGTTCGTGAAATCAACCGTTAAAGGAGCTATCCCAGAAGTTACACCAGCTATGAACTCTGCTTGAATAGGAGGATCTAAAGTATATATAGCATAGAGTACCACATTAGCAGTGCCCATGTTAAGAGTTGAAAGTTGAGTATAACTTATACCCGAGCCATCAAATGCAGTGTTCCACTCTGTAAAAAGTAGAGGCCCTTTAACTAACGAGCCTGAATTTCCCATTACTGTTACACTATCACCGTCTTCATAACCACTACTGTCAACCGGTACAGTACCTGAAGTATTCCCATTACCGTCGTAAGTAACTGAATAGAGTATAGGTACAACTTCTTTAGTATAAAGACCAAACGTTGCCATTAGAAATCCGTCCCATATTCTGCTACTATGACTACAAACCACCCTGTCTCATCCGCAATAAATTCAATTCTTGACCCAAGCCCTAAATCATAATCATACGGTGTGGTTTCAGGACCCTGATCATCATCATTATAGTAATCATAAGAGGTTCTGTTATACGTTGTATTCGATGGTTTATACACATAAAGTTGACTATCACCAAGGGTATACAGAGGCTGTGTATCACCAACTTCACTCACTACCATATATTTTAAACCCGCTGTACCATAAAACTGAAAAACAGCTATAGTAGGTGAAGCTACAATATCACTATCATAATCAGTATTTACACTATATATCTGAGGTGATACTATAGTCCCTGCTGGTATTGTTGCCATACTTTATCCTATGTATTGAAAAATTTCAAAGAAATTATTGTAAATAATACCCCCCCGCAGTAACTATCGGAATATAGTCACTCGGAAAAACAGCCATTTATATTCCTACCTGGAAATCATGATCATTCATATTAAAAGTACCGTCCTGAACTAAGAAATTTCCCCTCACAAAAATAGGACTATCCCCTTCACATGTAACATAAATACTCTCCTCACCACATATCACACACGAATCCGTCTTATTTACAATAACTGTCGGAAGAACACTCCCCAATTCATTATAAAGTACCTGTTTATCAGTACCGTCAAATATCAGATTTAAATTATTCCCTTCACCCCATTCATTATAATTAGTACCACAGGACAAATCATTTAATAAATGTACCTCAGAACCTATAACTCCCTGACCGACATAACCAGACTGAAGATAAAGTGTGTCCTCTACAAAACAACTACTATTCAATCTACCATCATAAGTATTGAATTGTAACCTATAAAATGAATATCCAGAAGCATCCAAATTAGCCTGAGTACCATCCATAGACACAAGACCATTATTATGCGTGAATGATCCGGTAGTGGGGCTGTAAATAAAAGTAGAATCAAAACCAAGTGTCGTGTCAGTATTTTGGAATTGACAGGCACCTCCTATAAAGAGGTCTCCTGCCACACGAATGTCATTACCACTTCCCTGAAAAATGCCATCCAGGAAGGACCCTCCTACACTACCAATTAACATTTCATTACTATTTTGATTAAAGATACCTGTAAATCCGGATGAGAACTGCAGACCTCTTATCCAGGCCGAAGCATCAAGAGTACACGTCCCTAATCCATTAGAATCAAATACGGCTGTAGTATCAATGATAGGAATAGAAGCTCCACCGGCACCTCCTGAAGAGGTTGACCAATTAGCGGTATCTGTCCAGTTACCCGGTGCCCCTGCTATCCAATATCTAAGCATTCTTTATCTCTTTTTTAATTTAACATATTCTTTAGCTTGATACACTTTTATATATAGAAGAATTAAGAGATAATTAAAAAAGGACGGCCATACAACCGTCCTTTTTACTCAACTAAAAGGGAATAAGAAATTACGAGCCATAAATTATCAATTTACGACCACACCCGCATATTAGATTAGAAGAAGGTATCTCTATTTTATTAGTATAATCATACTCTTTTCCACAACTACATAAGATCATAACATAGCCATCAACAGTTGCAGAGGGTCTTATTGAATCCACAAAATCCGTGAATTCCTGCTTATCTTTAAAATTCTGATACTCTGTTTTAGAGGCCCGTTTCTGCACTACTGAGATAGTAGCTCCAAAAAGAGCTTTTCCTGCTTTATATTCGACTATGGGTTTCATGAAAATTTCCTATGATTGTGTCTGTCTCTGCTGTGCCTGCTTTATCAAAGATTGAATATTTGTGTCATAGACATAAGCAGCTTTTTGCTTCTTAAGATCATACACTACTAATTCAGCCTCTGCAATAAGTTTTTCAAACTCCTGAACCTTTAACGCAATCGCTGTCGCCTGATCAATATTCACATCAATCCGATTAGGACTTCCAGGAGGTGGAAGTTCCGGAAGAGATGTAACAGTATCTACAGGCGCCTGAGAAGCAACATCTGTTCCAGGAATAATTTCTTCTATCTTCACTTCAACTGTGGCTTCTTCTTTCTTATTGTCGTCCATAATACGATCCTTTCATTTAGATTTTATTTAGATTTTTAGACCTTCTCAAGAGCCGAAACCCTTAATTCAAGATCCAGTATTCTTTCTTTTTGCATTTGACAAATAGCAACCAAGAAATCAGTCATTCTCTTTGCACTAATACCTTTTTCATCAGGCTCTTTTAAGAAATCAGGTAATTCCGTAGACATCAACCCATATTTTTCTTGGTACTTACTTAAGTCCTCATCATAGATAGGAGTAGGTATCATAATGGTATCATCTTTAGGATGAGGCATTTTATTCTCTTCATCATACCCTATTATTGTTTCAGACTTAAACCTATAACCTTTTATATTTAGTCCATCAAGAGAATTCCATATCAAATCTTTATCATCTTGGGTTATATCCCTAATACCTGTCTTTCTGTCTGGGTCCGAGAAAGAAACCCATCCACCACTAGAACTATAATTACCAAATCCATCTTCAAAAGGACGGCTAGTAGCAGCTCCTCCACCCACATCTGCATAACAACCTACTTGAACACTAAACGCACCGGTAGCTCCTGAAGAAAGGAACCAACCACCATAATTAGTACCACCAGACGCTACTCCATCACAGGTAGATTTTATACCATAATTAGTTGCTAATATATTTGTATTTTCTACATTCAATGCAATATTATCACTAATCGATCCTGGCACTATAGAAACAGAAGTTCCCACGGCAGGTGTCGTGTTCCCAATACCTATTTGACCCGTTGTAATAGCCTGAAGAACCGCCGCTCCTCCTGCATAAAGCCTAACATTTCCATCATTTGCACCTATATCAGTTGTATAAACTCCAGTGGTACGGTTAGACTCAAAAATGCCAACAGTACCACCACCATACATAGTATACAAACCTGCTACATTACCATCTGCTTGAACCGTTCTTGCAGCTATCTTTGAACTTGAAGCATGATATCCTGTAAACTGATAACCAGCTATAGGATCCGTTCCAATACCTACTATACCAGTAAATTTTGCATCCTGAGTACCACCATTAATTTCTATAGCAGTTGTATTTCCCGATATTATTAAGGTGTTTGCTGATGCTACAGATCCTACACTTACCTCAGTAGCTGTGGCTGTAAACCTAGCCATATTAAGAGCACTTCTATAGAGTTGTAATTCTGTATTAGTTGCCGGAGCGGACTGTACCCTTAATACAGGAGAAGAACCATAAATTTGAAATAACTCTGCAGGAACTGTAGTACCTATACCCACATTATAACCAGAAGGAACACTCACACTTGTTGAATCACCGTAAATAACCGTGGAACCGTGTGCCATAACCCTAACATTTCCCTGATCACCACCTACTTTTGTCGTATAAACTCCAGCGGTCCGTTCCGTTTCAAAAATACCCGCCACAAGACCACCATACATATTATACATACCTGCCATATTACTGTCTGCTTGAACCGTTCTTGCAGCAATTTTTGAATTTGAAGCATGGTATCCGGTAAGCTGATAACTAGCTATAGGGTCCGTTCCAATACCTACTATACCAGTAAATTTTGCATCCTGAGTACCACCATTAATTTCTATAGCAGTTGTATTTCCCGATATTATTAAGGTGTTTGCTGATGCTACAGACCCTATACTTACCTCAGTAGCTGTGGCTGTAAATTTAGCCATATTAAGAGCACTTCTATAGAGTTGTAATTCTGTATTAGTTGCCGGAGCTGACTGTATCCTTAATACTGGAGAACTCCCATAAACATGAGATACTGTTGCAGGAACTGTACCTATACCACAAGTAACTCCTCGAATCGCTCCAAGCGTGGCCGTAACATCTCCTGTACCAGCTGTCACTGTTGTTCCCGCATTTACAGCTCCAACAGTGGCTACGATATTTCCTGTAGTAGCTGTAATTCCTGTACCAGCTGTTATACCAGCACTACCACGTATATTTCCAATAACTGTTAAAGGTGCATCAGGAATAGTAGAACCTATACCAACACTACCAGCAGTGGTAAATGTAACCCTTGTACCCCCACTATTAAAAGCAAGATCAGTTAAATAATCCACATTAGAAGCCATATAAAGGTTTCCAATACGCCTAGTAGTAGAACCTATATTAGAAGGACTGGCTGTAAGCTTTCCAACAATATCCCCTTCCACATGAAGTGAACTTAGAGGAACTGCTGTACCTATACCTACAAAGCCATTATCTGTAGTCAAAGCAGCACCTGAACCTGCATTCTCAATCCTTACAACGGTACCTGTAGCACCTGGGGTGTCCTGACTGGCTATTAATGCCGACTGAGTCAAACTAGTCTGATTAATCTCTAACTGATCGGCTATCACAATTTCAGTATTAATGACTACAACATCACCCTCTACCTGGAAATTCCCAAGAATTGTTGCGTCATTCTCAATATGAAGACTACCAGCACTGTCTATTGTTAAACGAGTCAAAGCAGCATCTACATCCTTAATAATAAAACCACCTGCATTATCAGAACCGAGCTGATAGGCCCGACCAGTCACACCATCATTTAAATCAAGTTGTATTCCCGCGATACTGGATGTCGATTGTACATGAAGATTATCCAAAGGAGCCGTCGTATTAATGCCTATAAAGCCATTAGCACCATCAATAGTAAGCCGATCAGCTACTGGTGCAGTAGCATATTGAATATTCAAAAGACCTGTAGACTGTGAATATATCTTATAAACCCGACCACCAGCCCCATCAGCAAGGTCTAGCCGTAAACCGGCTGAAGTATCCAATCGTCTTATATGCAAAGGATCAAGAGGATCTGTAGTACCTATTCCAATTCCTCCAGTCGCAGTCGTACTGTCTACCAATAGACCTTTTACATCATATGTATCGGCCTCATCTATTTTTTCATTATTAATCGCTCTGTCAGCGACCCATTTACGTTCTACTTGAGACATTTTTAGTAACTCCTTTATACAAACGAGTTATAATTCACTTAAGATTTATCATAGATGACTCTAAGCTTGTCACCTACTGACAATTGACCATTCAGATTATAGGAGGTACTATCCCATACAATATTAGTCCCATCCACCCCAAAATCACCCGTAAGGGCCTGTGCCGTTCCTGTGATTATATCAAGAGCCACATTATTCGAAACAAGAGGAGTACCACCTAAAGACACATATTCATTTGTAGCATCTGCTGGTAACAATTCAAAATATTCTACCTCAAAACTCATAATATATCTCCTATTATGAAATCAAAAATATTGATAGATAATTATTATGGAGTATTAATAGAAAATTAAGAGAATTATTCCTTTATCTTTCCCTCTATACACCTAAATTATTACTTCTTATGGGAAGAATCAGTTATGAAATTTTCTTTAAATATATTTTAAATGAAAATATAGAGCACTCTCTTTCAAAATACATTTCTATAATAGAAGACTCAAAACGGAAAGTCAACAATACTAGCGGAGAGCCCCGTATCCAGGACTCAAAAGGTTACTTCGAGACTGCACTCCAGGTCTATTCAAAGGTCCGAGGGCACTTTGGATTCCGACCCCGTATTTGGCCTGGCGTAAACCTTTTATGATTTTTATACTCTGTTTATTTGCTTCAACGAGTTTATCATACTCATTAATATATTCATCCTTCATGGACTGATACTTAGAACTTTTCTCAATGTCAAGAGACACTCCTGAAATACTGTAGCTGTTATGAGCCAGTATTCCAGAAGATAAAAAGAAATTCTCATTTCCTGGAACAGATAAATCATACATATATTCTCTAGGTTCTATATCTTTAACTGAATCTATCTCTATAGGAATAGGATTATTATTATTCTCAGAAATTATAGTTGAACCTTTTTTTAATTTTAGAGATTCTATTGCAGTATGATTTTTCCAATCAAATAGACTGTGATCTTCTGTCGTAGTAACACTCTTTTCACCTGCTTTTATTTCTAATTGTCTTTTACCCCTAACATAATGTCTCATAACATCTTTTAAAGGTACCCACACTATTTTTTTATTTTCTTTATTATAAGACTTTACATAAAGATTACCATTTTCAAAAGCTTCTCTAATTTTCGATTTTGTCTTTATTTCTATTCTATGAAATAAAGACAAAATGGTGCCTATAAATTTACCGTATTTAAGCTTTATAATATCCTTTTTTACAAATTTACTCTGTTCTTTTACAGAATCTCCATAGATTTTATCAAACACATCTCCTATAGGCATTTCTTTTATTTTACCCTCTTTACCTATTCTTAAAGAAATTTTATTCTCTTCTCCGATCGAGAATTCATCCGCAATCCAGTTCATTGCTATTGCGAAACATGCAAAGGCCGCAGCTCTCAGAATAATAGTGGTTCTCCATCTTCTTTCATTGCCCCATAAATCATTAACATCTATTCCAGTAATAGGAGGTCGGCCATTAAAATCATCCACAGCCAGGTAAATAAATTCAAGTAATTCCTCATCTTCCCATATAAATCCAAAGACCTGAGTTTGACCCTGAATAAATTTCTCTGATGCTGGAGGCCTGAATGAGTTATGAGCAAGAAGACCTGATTTCAGAACAAAGTTCTCATTATCTTGGACAGAAAGATCGTACATATTCTTCATAGAAGGAATTACAAGAAGGCTCTTTATTTTTTTCGAAATAATATTATCATTCTCAACAAAAACTAAATCATCTCCTATATGGAAATATTTAGTTTTCAGACTTTCTATTGTATCTTCTTTATCAAGAAAGAGGCTATGATCTTCTGTAACAACACATGATATGCCATTTTCAATATCTACCTGATATTGGGTTTTATTACTTACATCATGTTTCATGACATCAGTAATAGGTTTCCATTCTACTCTCTTATCCTTAGTGGCAGATTTGACCAATAATTCCTTATTTAAAAATGCCTGATAAATAGCTCTTTTATTTTCCTTATCCATATAATTCATCCTGTATTTGTTTAATACACATTGATACATCCTGATAAATATCTCTTTCCCAGAATCTGAGAAGGTTCCACCCATGATTTTGACAATAAGTAGCTTCTCGTTTATCTTTAGCAACAACTTTTTTCTGAATTGAATTATATGTGTTGTATATAGAAGGGTTTGCGTGCCAGAAATCTCCGTCTGTTTCTATTATCAATTTTTTGTCAGGAAAACAAAAATCCACTACATAATGTCCAACACGATATTCTGATTCCGGATATAATTTATTATTCCTTAAGACATTATGGAAATACTTATTCAACGAACTTACAACAGGTTGGTTCTGGAGCCTTTTTATAGCGATCTCTCTTCTTTTCTCACGTAATTCAGGATTTTTTTGAGCTAAAAAGAAATTTTCTCGACCTTTAGGAGACATAGCTGCTTTTAAACCTATTTTAGACAATTTTAAAATTTTTTCTCTGTTCTCAGGTTTCGCCCATACTTTTTTTAAATTTATTTTTCTAAATTCTTTTTCCTTTGTGGTTAAAGAATTAATAAACTTTTTTGTAGCTTTAGAATGCTTATAACGTATTTCAGATCTATTATGAGCGTTTTTTAAAGCTTTTACCCTATTATTTCTTTTTTCAGAATCTTTCCAGGATTGAATAAGGCGCTCTCTATGGTATTCTCTCTGTTTTTTTGTTCTATTTTTAAAATAATTAAGAGCCCCTTTTCTATGATTTTCTTTAGCTTTAAGAGTGCTCTGAGCTTCTTTTAAAGCTTTATTATGACTCTCTACCCATTCGGAGTTCTCATAAAGTTCTCTAGTTTTATCCGATAATTTTTTCTTATAAGAAGGATCTCTGTGAGCATTAGTATATCTTAATCGATCACTATACGATTTTGAATATATTAGAGCTCCTGGAAAAGTTCCTCTATATTCACTATTAATCATATTGTGTTTATTATTAATATGAGCTTGAAGACTCTTTTCAGTTTTGTGATCACAAATCCTACAAGAGAGCATTTCTTTCATCCTCTATTATTTGATACAGTTCTTCTAAAGATAATATAAATTCCTTCTCTTTTATCCTAACTTTTATTTCTTCTTTTCCATCAACAGAATAATTTCGGTCAGGATTATTGTCTCTTAATATGATTCTCAAACTGTGTAATAATGCATCAAGATTGGCATTACCAGTAAAACTTGCGATCACATTACTTCCGACCACATTGAATTCTTCGACAGATTGATAAACAGGGCTCACAGAAGTTTCCTGGATAGTCCACCGGATCCTCCAGTTTCCTATATTAGCATCACCAGGAACAGTGTATTGGGCATAATAGTGTCCTGTAGCCAGTTTAACAGGGGTATTTGCCGGAGAGCCTTGAAGAACTTCAATCCCTGTTGTAAAATCAAATACGGCATATTCTAATCGATACGGATCAATCAGAATACCTCCAGTGTCCCTGATCATTATATCAAGATCACTGGGACTTGTTGTTGAGCCTCTCATTATTACTGCCACATTTAATCCTTATCTATAAAGGCTAATCGCTGTAGCTTTATTTAAAACATCTTTATATTTATCGGGATACATCTCATTAAATAATTTCGCTGACTTCACTATTGTATTTTTTTCTTCTTGCCTCATAGTACCACGACCAACAATGGTATAACAAAGGCCTTTAAACACTTCATCAGAAGATAACTTATAAGAGTCTATTTCTTCTAATTCTTCAATTGTGGGAAGTCGATAAACAGTCCTCTGAAATATGCTGGGTTTGTCTGAAGCTTTCTTATGGCTTTTACTTCTATTTTTTATTCTTTTCTTATCATCAACATCATACCAGGTCTTACCTTTATTTTCAGAAAAAATAGCTGGATTCCTTTTATTCTGCCATAGAACTTTTCCGCCATTCATCTCTTTAGATATCTCTGACCACTCATTTGAATCGTCAGTAATCGGGGTCAATGTCTTATATTTCCCAAGAGTATTAAATAATTCTAAGACCATATTAGCTGAGAAACCGCTATGGCCTTGACCTGAGAAGCATTTACAAAGTTCCATAACGGCTTTCCCGACCATTCCACCATAATCGGAATCCTTATCAAAGAGGCCGGCCAGTTCCAATTCTCTTTTAGCATGATCTTTGATACCTGCCAATTTAATTATAAAAGCGGCACCTTTTAGATATGAAGCAATTGAAGAGTATTTTCCATAACCACGATTAAGGGTAAAATCTTTAATACCTTTTTTCTTCAAATAAGCCTCTACAGTATCGGCATGCTTCTCACTTACCTGGATAGTCTTTTCTTCAGGTTGATAATTAAAATCAAACTTATTGGTGCCAATTCCTTTAATGGCTTTTTTCAAGGAATTTATGGCTTCCTTAAATTCTTCTTTATCTTTAAATTTGAAAACTATCATACTTACAATTTTATTATCAATAGAATATTAAGAAATTATCGATCTGCATCTTCGAATTTATAATTCAAAATAGCGTTACTTTTCGAGAACATACCGGCTATTTTATCTCTCATTTGAGGTTCATAATATTCAGTATAATGTAGCCTACCTTTTACTGCTTGTTTCCCTACATGAGGAATCTCTATAGGTACTGGTAGTTTTAATTTTTCACAAACAATTTTAAAATCTTCATCTATATGCTCTAATTTTCCTATAAAATCTAACACCATGTTTCCATTTTTATCATAAAGATAAGGAACATAAGAATCTCCTCCCCGATAATAATGAAGCCATTCCATAACACCCTTTCGAGTAGGAGGAAAACTGTGTGTATGTCGATTATAGTAAAAAATTGAGATCAATAATGACCATGGATTTCTGAAGAAAGCAAATTTAAAATATTCTGATGGATCTCTTTCGACATTTTTTATTGCATCTTCATAGCCATCATGATTAGGATTCCAGCCTTTCTTCGAACGTATGCCATAATTCTGAAGATAATCCTGGATAGTTCTTGAGCCTGTTTTGGGTACCGCAAGAAAAATGAATTTATATTGGTCCGAATAAACCATAAAAACC
>Ga0307377_10008417_pt1 | contig 10459 bp, 17 predicted proteins | sample TR3MG_FD_202535 | JGI IMG/M metagenome (GOLD analysis project Ga0307377, IMG submission 202535) | Soil microbial communities from Risofladan, Vaasa, Finland - TR-3 | ecosystem: Environmental > Terrestrial > Soil > Coastal area > Acid sulfate soil | place: Finland: Risofladan, Vaasa | collected... | reverse complement strand
AATGATATCATTATCACGTTCCCGTAGTGGTGGGATATTTATAATCATTACTCCTAAACGAAAAAATAAATCGTTTCGGAATTTACCTTCATTAATTAAAGGTTTAAGATTTTTGTTTGTAGCAGAAATAATTCTAATATCTACTTCTATAGTAGTATTACCACCTACAGGTTCAAATTGTTGGTATTCAAGTGCTCGAAGTACTTTAGCTTGAATAGCTAAACTCATATTAGATATTTCATCTAAAAATACTGTTCCTGTATGTGCTGCTTGTAGTTTACCTATCTTTTTTGCGAAAGCACCTGTAAAGGAACCTTTTTCATGTCCAAATAAATCACTCTCTAAAAGAGAGTCTTGAATAGCAGCACAGTTTACTTTTACAAGAGGACCGTGGCAGCGGTTACTTTTTTGGTGAATCATTTCTGTAAAAAGTTCTTTGCCTACACCTGTTTCTCCAACTAATAGAACAGGTGCATTACTTTTAGCTATATGAACAGCTTCAGCTATAGCTTTCCGTAATGGTTCGCTTTCTCCTATAAAACGTTCCATAGTTTATTTACTTTGCTTTTTACGTTGTCTTGCAGCTTTTCTAGGATCAAAAGTTTCTTTTTTAACTTCAGTGTGTTTTTCTAGGTGGGTTGCTAAGGGGCACCTCTTAAAATAAGACCAAATAGAGGCAGGATGCATGTAAGCATCACAGTATAAATTTACAATGTGCTCACATCCTTTGCACTCATTGATAGTGGGACGGCAGTATCCGTCAACGAATGCACATCCTGCCTCTTTTTTCATAAAGATACAGGGAATTCCAACACGAACAGTAGTACATAACTCTCTTCGTAACATAATATTACCTTTCGTTTGTTTCAATCCACGCACCCTATAGGGATGCGACTATAATTTAGTCTTCATAATCTTTAAGTACTGTTTTTGCCTCACTTACTGCTAAATTCTTAAAGTGTTTCGCCCATGTGTTAGCTTGTACTTGAACTCTTTCCATTACTGTTCCTGCTACATACATAAGAGCCTCACTAAGAAATTCTTCAAGTTTCATTTTTACTGCGTCTTCGCTTATAAGTTCACTTTTGATTACAAAACCAACAAATCTGTCTCCTTGACTACTTCCATCATCTAGTTTGTGAATAAATCCAGATTCAGGAATAGCAGTAAATCCAGCACAATTTTTTACTTCTTTTGATAATCTTACTACTTCAACAGCCTCATCAAATTTACTCATAGCTACTCTCCTTATTTATTGGGTACTATACTACAAAACGTGTTGATTGTCAAGCTTTTTATGTAATGTTATCCTATACTATGCCTAACTACCTGTATTTATTAATAAAAATTTATGTGGTTTAGCTAATCATAATTTTTGCTTTATATAATAGGTGTTACTATAGGTGTTTCTGGTGTTAAAGGAAATCTAATAACAGGTGTAATAGGTATTGATGCATATACTTCATTAGAAAAGTAACTATCCTGATATCCTATAGGATTACCATTATTGTAAGCTGTAAGTGTAAAATAATACTCGCCACTAGGAATTTCTGTAGAATAATTTACTAATGAGGCACCAGGAATAATAATTGTTTCTGTATAAGGATGCTCTTCATATGGAGATACTATCCCCCCTCTGTTTGTGTTCCCATAGTAAATTTTAAATCCATCTATTAAATCTTCACGAGGATATGTATCCCAATTAAACGTTACAGTGAAACTAGTTGGAGTATCTAATAAAGCAGCAAATACTTCATTAGAGAAACCACTCTCATTATTACTGGTATCATATGCTGTTAATGTAAAATAATATGATCCAATAGGAAGATCCAATGCATAGGTTACCGCTACAGCATCTGGTATTTCTTTTATGGTTGTATATGGATTTGGATCGTCTGGACCTTCTACATCTACTGGTCTAGGCGCATTTCCATAATATAATTTATATCCTGCAAGATCTTCTTCAGTATTTGCATCCCAAATTAATGTAACAGCTTTTGTAATAGGATCTCCAAATTTAGGAGAAGTAATATCTACTTTAATTCCATCTTCTGTAGCTGTTGCTTCCATTTTTGGTGGTGTGGTTACTTCTGGTGTAGTTAATTCTGGGAGGTTTTCATTTATTGTTTTAGTAACTTCTTTTGGAGTTTTATTAGAACAACCAAAAGGAGTATCGTTATTACAACCAACAATAGATAATGATAATAAACAAATTGATATAATTGCAAATAAGTTTTTCATATTACCTCCAACTAATATTATAATCAAGATTGTGTTGGACCTTTATTAAAATTCGGTGCTTCCCGTACTGTTTTGGAAAGGTTTAAACACATAGCATATAAAGTTATAAGATCTTGATATGGTAAATCTTTGAGAGTTTCTACTAGTTCTTGTTGGTTATTTTGTAATGTTAGAACAATAACCTTTTCAGTGAGTTTGGTTAGCATAAATCAAACCTCCCATTTATGCCTTGGGTCCATGACAAAAAGGGATTCATTTTCTAGTTTTACAATCCATCCACCCAAAACTTTTAATCTGTATATTTCACCATAATCATCTGCGGGTTCCCAATACGTAATTCGTTTACGTTCTTTTGGGGAATCTAAACCTTCGGGGGTTAAATCAAGTGTTATGGTACTCAGTTCAGCTTGCCTCTCTTTCTTGTCATTTTCAGGTGTTTTAGCTACCTTCTTCCAATTACTACCAGCAGATTTATGATTTTTCATAATTGAAGCCTCTTTCATAATTTCTAGAGCTGTATATCCCGCACGCTTTCGTCTATATATAGTAGATAAACTTAGTCCTGTTTGTGCTGCTAATGTTTTGATAGAATATGTTTCTTCTTTTATTGGGGCTTTCTGTAACATCATTTATAATCTCCTATTTTATTTTAGGTAGAAATTCAAAACAAAACTTTGTATCTTTAGGTCTGGACCAATTATTATCAATTGGTGGATGTCTATGACACGTTCCATATGCAGATTTTCCTAAACGTATCCAACATCTGCAATTCATACATATACAAGGTAATGTATTATCTGTTTTTGTTGGTAGTTCCAGTGGTCCTAACCACCAACCTTGATAATCTGTAGGTATACCTGATTCTATGTCTATATTAACTAAAACAGGTATATCAGTATTTTTCTTTTTGTAAGCATAAATACCAAATTCTATTGTGTCAGGATTGCGCTGCCACTTCATTATATTGAACCTACTGATATAAAATTTTTGACTTTTTGTACGTCTTCTTTACCTGTATAGCGGAGTTTCCCATAAATAGGATTGAATTCACTATCTATAATTTCGTATTTTAGTTTTCCTTTTGTACTCTTTTTAATTATATTATTAATTGTAGATAGAAATTTAACATTAGATCTTAGTTGTAAATATGGTATTGGTTGGTTATTGTTTAATAACCCACACCCATCAAAATATCCAGTAATAAATTCTTTATCTAGGTTTTGTTTTGATATGTATCTAGGATAACTGATATGTGAAACCTTATCAACTCCTAATTGTGTTAAACGAGTAACAAGTTTTGTTGAACTAATAGCTAATCTATTTAGTGTATACTCTTTATTATTAGTTTTATTTTTGAGATTTACTGTAAGAAAGGGTTGGTTGGATTGGAGAAACTTTCTAAATCGTTCTATAATTGGTTTCATATTATCATGAAAATATATATCGAAATGGTTTTGGCTTTTTATATTCCCACGTGCATAGAGAAATCCTAACCAATATGCACTTTTTGGAGTTAGTTCATCAAAAATCTCTTGGTTCAATTTATATTTCCTACCATGTGTAATTTCAATACCTGAAGCTTTTAATACTTTTAATATTGTTGCAATACTTACATCATATTCAGTAGCTAGCTCTCTGATATTTGTGGTGTCATATAATTTACATATTACTTTCTTTTGTTTATCTGAAAGTTTTCCATAATTACCTTTACTACGTCGAGGAATTTTATGCTCAGTTAATATGTTCGAAATTGTTTGGTAACTTACATTAAATAATGAAGCAACCTTACGTAAAGACTTTCCTGATTTATATTCTTGTAAAATCTCTTTGTGCATATCTTTAACTTTCTTTCCTTCGGGAGTAATATAATTATGTGTGCCTGTTTTCCGTAATTTTGTTCCATTTTCTATAAGTAAATTTCTAACTTTAGTTATAGAAAGCTTATGCAAAGCCGCAAGTTCTTTTAAAGACTTTTCTTGGTCTTTGTATAATACTTGTAGTTGCTCTATAGTTTGTGGTGATATTGTAATATGTTTTCCCATGTTGTATACTCCTAATGTGAAGTTCTATCAGCTATAGCTGATAAAATTTCATTATTTAGTATAGTGTTCTCGGTTATCGAGTTAAGTAACCTTTTTAAATGAGGGAACAGCCCCCCACTAGCTTCAGGGCCACCCTCTTCTACTTTTTCTGGATTGGAACCGAAAAGTGCATTATGTATATTTTTTGTGAGTAGTGTTGTCTGGTTTGTATGTGATTCTAAACCAACAACTAGGTCTAATAATTCTATCGCATCAGACTTCTTCAAATCAGGTTGTGGACCATCATTATAAGTCTTATTTTCTTTTATCATGTATCTTCTCCTATGCCTTCCGCTTCCATAATACGGTTGGCGTGTCCTAAAAGTTCATAAAGGTGTTCAATGTGATCACACAGTTTCTGAATAAGTTCAGGTGCTTTAGCAACAAATTCAACATCACTAGGAGTACAAAGATTTATTGCTTGTTTTGGTGTCCAAGGCCATTTAGTAATTTGTTCCAAACTTGTTCTTATAGAATCAATATCTGAAATACCTAAAGTTACTCTCTTATTTATAATTATTCGAAGATCTGATATACCGTTTGACATATATACTCCTACCTATTTGAGTGGTATTGTGCCATCAATAAGAAACTTTTTGATTTGTTTGGAAGAATACCCAAATAGTTTTAGTACTCCAATGGTTTCTTTAATTCTATAACCGTCGTCTGATAACATTGGAATCCTATCCAACGTATGTCTAAGTTTTACAACATCTTCTTCAAGTGGTAAGGCTTCTATTTTTGTACCTTCTTGTTGTTTTTTAGGTCTTCCTACTTTTCTTTTCGTTTCGTTTATTTCCTTTGTTTCTTTTACTTTATTCTTACTACCTTTAGTTCTTGCCATATAAAATTCTCCTACTCTTTACGAGTGATCACTAGATGTATAATTTTGTTGCCAAGGAGCACAGCCTCACCCATATAACCATCTAAATTTAATGTAATAGTTTTACTGTTTTTGCTCTCGTGAACAATATTTTCTTCAAATGTGTGCTCTAATACTTTATTGATTGCTTTCTTAGCTACATCTGGTTTGTACTCAAATACACTCTTTTCATCTGTATCAGAAATGGCTGCGGTTTCTTTCCCAACTAGTGCTTCTTTGATTGCCTTATAACTTAGTTTAACATCATAACAATCCAAACATTTGAAACCGTCAGGATCTATTAGTGCTAGCCCTATCTGATCCTCAAACAGAGGAACCTTTTTCATAATGTCTTCCAAAAGATCATTAACTTCTTTATGTTTGGAGGTAAGGTCATCAGCTTGATTTATAAAGGGTTGACCTATTTGACCTATTTGTTGGGTGTAGAGTCTTACATCTTGAGGAGGAATTTGTGTATTAGTTAAACTGTCTTGTATTTCATCACCTGAAGTAGTGCTATCTTGCCAATACGGATTAGGGGTTCCATGAGTATTAGAGTCTGAAGACCAAGAGCCATGTCTACTAGAATCCGATGGAGAGCGAGAAGTACTAAAAGAACCTAATGAGTTGAAGAGTCCAGGAATATTAGAAGTATTATTTGAAGACCAAGAATAATTTGGTTCCTGTTGTGCTGGTTGGAAACCGTGCTTGCGGAGAACTTCATCAGCATAAGAGGTATATGTTCTATCTAAATTCCAACTCTCTTGCTGGTTAGCTTTCCCATAGTTATGTACGTTGTAAATATATGAATAGTCTTTATGAGAAGCGTAACCATCAAAATGAAATGTTGCTCCAGATTGTATAATTTTGGAAGCGTGTATACATGCAATAGGAATAAGTGTCTCTTCACCTGGGAAGATTACTCTAGAAGAAGTTACTGCCCGTTCTTGGGTTCCTCCAGCTAAAATTTCTCCTAGCCGAAGGAAGAGGGGTTTGTCTTCCTCGTTCTTAATACGTGCTTCGTTTATATTACCAGTATCTGTGATAACAACTTTTTTAGCTTCCGTGATAGTTATGTATTCTCTTGGATGGTCCTCAGTAGTTTTTAGTACTGGTATAACACACGTAAGAGATTTGTCGGAGTGTCTCCACGGCTTTCCTAACTTATAACCATTAGTTTCTTCTTTAATACTTTTAATTAATTCTTCTACACGCTTGCGTTGTTCGACCATTAACTTTCGCACATTAAAATCTCCTTATTTAAATTTAAGGGACGCTTTCCTTTTATGGGTTACTTAGAATTCTTGACTCGCTAAAACCTATTAGGTTTCTTGTCTTCTTTGACTCGCTTCAATCCTCTGGGTTTCTTGCACCGCTTGACTCACTAGCGAGAATAGTTTTTCGCACGCACTAGTTCTCCATTTTTAATAGCTGTGAGTATTGAGGTTTCAGTTCTATGCAGATAGTTTAATCTACCTAATAGACTGAATAGTGCCTTCTCTCGCCCTTTTAGGTTAAGACCTTCTGCGAGAATATTGACAGTATCATTTTTAGGTTTTCTTATTTTGCGTTCGAGTTTAGAGATGCACGACCTATCTCGTTGCCAGAAGCATGCGGTACTCAGTTCCTCTTGGGAAATTCCTTTTAGAATACGGTGCGCTTTCAGTAAATCTCCAAATGTAATTCGATTCTTGTACATGTCTTTTACCTCCTTTTTAAATTCCATCAAAATCAACAGTAAACAATAGATGACGACCTCCACAATAAAACAGTTTGACTATAACTAACTGGGAAATTATCATCAAACTTAGTTCTTAATGTAATGCACTTTTGTTTTAAAGACCTTACCGAGCCAACCACTGCCCCTAATCTACGATGCTTTGATTTAACAATATCCCAATGCTTAAACCCATTTTTCTCATTACAAGTCTTTGTTGGGTTATTTTCCCAAATCTTTGTTCTTTTTGGGATAATCATATAAGGTAAACATTCATAATTATTAGCTCCAATCATTGCAGAAGCATCAAAGTGATGGTCTTTTTCTAATCCTAGGTTTGTTCTTGCTTTTGCTGTTATCCAACCATAACAAATAATAACTTTAGAGAATATCTTCCTCAACTCATTATACAAATACCACTTTCCTTGTTGTAAATGAGCAGGATAATTAAATCTTTTAGGCTTAATACTCAAAACCCACAAACCATTATGTAAATTATCATGACATTCTTTACAAAGAGTTAATCCATTACTAACAGAATTACTTCCACCTTTTGATCTTGGAATAATATGATGTGCTTGTAATTTACTCTGAGAAATACAATGCTGACATTTATAACCATCTCTCCATAAAACCTTTTGTCTCCAATTATTACCCTCATATTGAGATATTTGGTATTCTTTACCTGTTAATTTATAACCCCTAGCCATTGAAGAAGTATCAAACTGCCCTTGCTCCACCACACATTCAGTAAGGTTAATCCTCTTCTTCAAATCATTTATAACTCTAATTATAGAGTCTTTCTTTTGCTTAATACTTGGTGGAATCCAGCCTTTATTTCCACGATTCAAAAATCTTGCTTCTCTATGCCTTAAATTTCTACTTCTACGTGTTCTTCGATACTGTGATCTCTGTAACATCTTTTTGCTAACATCCTGTCTTAATTTAATGTTGCCAGCAAACACTACTTTATCTTTATAAGCTATCGAAATACCAACTTCCTTTGCACCGTCATCAATTCCTACCTTAAACTCACCAACAGGATTATCAACCTTTCTTACTAACTGAATAGTAAAAGGTACAACAGAGTAAACCTTTGCTTTACTCCGCTTCAATAAAATCCTTGCTCTTGCCCCATTTGTTGGTAACAAAAGCGTTCCTTCACTATCTACTACAAAAATTGACATTTAAGTCACCTTCCTTAGAGTAATGGCTACTCTCGACAAACTACGCTCTGCCTCTTAACGATGGATCGAACATTCTCACCATCTCGCAGTTGCTACAGACTGAGCACATCTGTAGGTGCTTAACAGAGATAGGTAGTTGGACAAACTCACGGTTAACAGGTACCGCTTAACAACCAACTTAGTCTCAAAGCCTTGGTTAAATCTAACTGAATTTAACTGATTTTGACCGAATTTCATCAACTGTTATTAGGCTCCATTACAGGTTCATAAAAATACTAATTATAGTCAGGAAATTGTTATAATTCCCCAGGATTCTGTATAATAGTATCAGATTTTACAGAATTTGTCAAGACATTTTTATAAATAATATAAAAAAGTTTTCTTTTTAAGGTAAATATAGTATAATTATATATATTATCCCATTTAAAAGGAGACAATATATATGTCTAGAAATGAGGCATGTTCCTCGTATGATAGTCCTAAACGCCCATTTATAACTATAGTAACCCGCTGCTATAAACGCCCAGAAGCATTACGAAATAATGTAAGATCCTTAAAAGCACAAACAGATGTTGATTACGAACAAGTATTTATTATTGATAGAATTGGACATGGGTTGGCTGCTGCTGATCAATCCCTTAATAAGTATAAAGACGCTAATTGTGGTGAATATGTTATGGTTTTAGATGATGATGATATGATTACCGATAATCAGTTTATTGAGAAATTAAAAGCCATTAAAAAGGCTGAGAATCCTGATATTATTATTTGGAAAGGTAAGTTTTTTCAAGAGCAAACCATACTTCCTCCAGAAGATTCCTTATGGGGAATACGTCCTATTAGATTTAAAATAGGTAGCTTTAGTTATTGTATGACCCATAAGTTATTCAGTAAATATATCCATGTATGCAAAACAGGTGATACTGGTGATTTTGATTTTATTCATCGTGTCTTTTATAGTGATGAAAAACCAAAAATTTCTTGGACTAAAGATGTGTTCGTTCGTACTCAAAATACTCCAAGTCATGGTAGAATTGAGGATAATGGTGTTACAACAGAATTTCGTATTTCTTCAACAGGTAAACAACGGAGAGTAATCCGACATAGATAACCGAACTACTCTCCATTCTTCATTAATATATTATGTAATATCAATTCTACGTGCTTCTTTTACCTTCCGAGGTAATAGAATGTCTAAAATACCTTTCTCTAAAGAAGCATTAATATTTTCTATGTCTACATCTTTAGGAAGGGTAAACTCTTTACGAAAAGTTGTAGCACTAGATCCATTGCCTTCTTTACTTTCTAAACTACCCGTTATTAAAAGTGTGTTATCTAAAATTTCTACTTTAATATCTTTCTTATCATATCCTGGAAGTTCTGCACTTACAAGATATTCCGTATCATGTATATGAGTTTGTACATACGGACCACTTACTCTTTCATCTACAATATTAGGTTCCATAAAGCAATCTAATAGGGTTGAAAACATAGAATCAAATCCTGTGTTGTCAAAGACTGATGGTAAAGTACTTCTAGGGTTATATTTTTGTAGTTTCATAGCTTTCTATTTCCTCCTAAAAAGTAAATGTATAATTTGCAAACGGTGATACCATACAATACATTAAGAATCCGAGTAGTACCACAGTTATTGTAGATAAAGTGGTTACTTGACAAGCTTCTTTTTGACAGTCAGACATTGTTATTTCCTCCATATTACTATTTACTTATAACCTATAAGATAAGTATACTAATATGGAAGTCAAGGGGTAAAGTGTGCAAATAGATAAAAAAGAAAGGAATAAGAAAGAGAAAAAATATCGTAACCAAGTTTACCTTGAGAATTTCCAGCTATATTAACAACCTTAAAATCATTTTTAAGTATCCAATTAACTGTTTCATCTATGTAAGTTGGTGCTTTTTGTAAAGGTATATCAATAAATGGTTTACTATAACTTAGTATAGCATTTAGAGTACACTTCTCACCTGGGGAAGTAAAATCAACAGCTAGTCGTATCGTAATATCAGCAGCATGTACATTCATCCAAGTACGTTCTTTATATGAGCCTTCTATTTCTTCTAACCCATAAAGGTATTTTAATGCAGTATTAGGACCATCAGCAGTTATGTATCCTTTAGGTGCATAACCACCCGTAGGAATACCATAGAACCGTGCTGCTGATAGTCCTGCCTGATCAGCCCCGACTTGACCACCAGATATTACTTTTTCAATGAGCATTCCACTCGCCCCGCTCTAACAGGTTCTTGTTTTGATAGTATTAATCTGCCTATACAGCGACAAGTACGACAGTATAATGCCTCTTCATGTATAATAGTTTGATTTTCTTTTATGGGAAATGACACACTCCAA
>Ga0307377_10008416_pt1 | contig 10461 bp, 13 predicted proteins | sample TR3MG_FD_202535 | JGI IMG/M metagenome (GOLD analysis project Ga0307377, IMG submission 202535) | Soil microbial communities from Risofladan, Vaasa, Finland - TR-3 | ecosystem: Environmental > Terrestrial > Soil > Coastal area > Acid sulfate soil | place: Finland: Risofladan, Vaasa | collected... | reverse complement strand
CTTTCGTCGGTAGGGTTCGAACACCTTTTTAGGCATGATCAATTCACCTCGTACGTTGATTGTAACACCGGTCAGATCCGGAATGGTGGAAAAGTATCTTGCTAGGTAAGATATATCGGCACCTATAACACCGTTACCACGCGTAAACAGTTTTATGCGTCCGTTTTTACACGATAATAAACATGACACACCGTCGAGTTTATCGGACACTAGATAGTCTTTTGCGGGATTATCGCGAACCCACCTCGTCATAGCATCTTCTTCGGCGGGTGTGTATTTTGAAGCAGACCCTAACCAAAACGGCAACTTTACCCGATTTTCTCCTTTGCGAAGATTTGCTCCTACCGGGGGAACATAGTCTGGATCTCGTTCTTGTAGAGTGTCTTTTAACATGTCGTATCTCCAGTCGTCTACGGTGGAATCACCAGTGTTGTAATATAGATCATCTAGATATAACTTTAGTTTATGTAGTTTTCCCAAGTCTTCCTCGTCCAAGTATTCTTGAAGCTGAGATGACGAGAGAGAATCTAATTTATGAGTGAGTTTCTCCATTTTCTATTTTATATTTCGACTTTAGAATATAAAACAATTTTACTTTTTGGTATTCATCATGTACCCAATCATAATTAGGCCAGCTGCTACCAAATTGATAACCGCGTGTCCCACAACCATATTTTGAGGAAGCTTTTTCTTAATAAGTAACCATACATGCGAACCTATTACGATAATTAAACCGACTAGGTATAGAAGTAGAGCAGGAATGTTCATTTATACTACCAAATATTTTTTCATAACCAAATAATCATTGGACACCTTCGTTTACTTTTACCCACGAAGATATCTACTCCGGCGAAATCGACCGCTATCTTGTTTACGTATTGGATAAAGTCTTTACCGTACTCTTCATTCCATTCCTCCATCTTCGCTTCGACCGCTGCCTTCAAGTAGGCCTTGTATTCTTCAGATTTATCCAATATTCCGTCGATAACCTCGTCGTCCTTACACTCTGACAGAGTCTTGGTCATAAAACTCTTCACAACCGCTTTGGCCTGCGACTCGATAGAGATCGTTATCTGGAGGTTGGGGTCGTCTGTAAATCCCTGTGGAACGTTCATAAGACGCGCGAGGTGACCGGTCGTACAATAACCATTCATTGCCTCTAATTCTTGTACAAGACGTTTCTTTAGTTCTTCTTTGTGCTCATTGTCGCAAATCCATAACCACATGGCGAGAATAGTGTCTTCCATAGTAATATCGTGTCCAAAGGTTGCAACGTTCTCTCTCATAAATTTAATACTTGAATCAACGAGATCGTCCCTAGTAGAAATTTTACGTAGTTCAGGCTTCATATCGGCAAAGAATCCGTCACGAATCTCCTTATCCCCTCTGGGAATTATATCCTCGTATTTGGAATACAGGTATTTTGCCGCCTTCGTAACACTCTTATTGATTTTCGTATCGTGAACGTTTTGAGTATCCTCGTACACGGTACGAATCGTTTCTTTCTCGCGACGTCCCGCCCTCGGAAAGACGACATTTGGTACCCGTCCCGCACGGGGTGCTACAGGAGGCAATTCGTACTGGCCTTCTCGCAACTGTTCCATCAGACGATTACCAATCGCTGGGTCGTGTGTGAACAACACATCTGCTACTTCGAACGATATAGATATGTCTTTGGTAAGATTCTCGTTGAACAGAGCTTCCAAATCTCTGCTCATTTTCTGCGTATCTACGCGAGGAGCTCCAATATGATTTTGGAGAAGGTATCGTGCACCTATAACAATGTACCTAGGGCGAGTTTTATACTCTTCGGGGAAGTTGTGAATATTAAGGGCATGAGCTAAACCTTGCGGTGTAAAGCTACTTGTAAGTTGGGTTTCCATTTCAATATAAACTAACAAATATTTAAACTACGAATATATTTCAGGATGAAAAGTAGTCATTGGAGCTGTATCGCGTCTGATGAATGGTGGATCTAGTTTCGCTTCGTGAATAATATACCTGGGGAAATTCTGTAGTGGATCCTTTGAAGATATGTACTGTTTGGCGGCGACACGCGTCGTAAACACCCCACATACTTTTATATCGCTCTGATTATCTACCACACTGTGTGCGATACGGCATCTGTTTATGTAAATGACTACGTACACTGTTTTTCCAAAATGAGGTTCTTCGTTACTCCCATCTGGGAACAATCTATCGGGAAACCTAAACATGTTTTTATAATTCGCAACAAATTTTTAACTCAATATTTCTCCAATCTTCTTCATTTGTTCACCCGTTAGGGTTTCCGGGAAAACCACATCGTGTAGTACGACAAGATCCCCAGTAGAATCCAACCCCTTTCCTTTTATTACCTTTGGCTCCTTCGGATTTATTACACCCTTAAAACTAAGTTCGGTATTCTCTCCCGATGGGTGTAGGATAAGAGAGTTGTATCCGCACAATATCTCTTTCAACGTGGTTTTCCGGGTATACAAAAGATTCTTATTAACTACCTTGTACTGTTCATGTGGTTTGATTAGAATGACGACAATAAAATCACCAGGTAAAACCCCCGGTATTTCATTACCTTCTCCGGCGAATTTATACTGGTACTGGTGTCCCATATCTGGCGTAAGATAGATGCTGAAAATTTTAGGGTCGGAAATCACTCCGTTGTTACAGTTCCCACACGATTGTATTTTCACACCACGACCACTACAGGCAACACATACGGTGTTTATTTGTTGAATCATACCCTGGGAGATTACTCTTCTCTGTTGTATGCGTCCCAATCCGTTACACGTGGGACATTTTTGTTCTTGGCTCAGATTTTGCTGACAGACACAAACGCGGTCTCTGGTGACTTTTATCTTTATCACCTTTCGCGTACATAATTCCTCGAGTGTGACAACACGATTGTACACAACAGGAGGTTGTTTTCTAACCGCATTTCTCATATCTTGAAACATGTTGAAAATTCCTCCTATAGGAGTTCCCCCGAATAGTGATGTAAAAAGATCCGACGGGACTCGTCCAGAGTTTTTCAGACCGTCCGCCCCAAATTGGTCGTACAATCCACGTTTTTCTTCGTCTTTGAGAATCTCGTAGGCACCGGTGATCTTCTTAAACTCTTCCTCATCACCTCCTTTGTCCGGGTGATGCTCTAACGCCAGTTTTCGGTATGCTCTCTTAATATCCGATGACGACGCGGTAGGAGAAACTCCTAAAGTATCGTACAGTTTTGTTTCCACGGGCATTTTATACAAGTCCTGTTCTTGTATAAATCTATTTTAACACATTCCTCCGTCGGATTTCTTCTTCCACCAGCCAGAGGGACACGATGCAGGACTGGCCATGGGCGGAGTGTACCAATTCGTTGCAAGTGATTTTGCTATTTCAGAACATGATGAATCTGCTTTACATTCATCCACAGTCTTACCAAAATAAACGTCTGCTGCATAAGCAAGGGCCTCTTGCCACATACATTCAGCCTTACCAAATTGTTGATTACCAGTCGTATACGGAGGTGTACAATTATTCTTAATTGCAAGTTGTGCCATTCCACAATCATCATCGCTGGGGGTGGTACATGTCCAATAACCCCCATATGGTTCTCTTTTACAACACTTCTGCTGCTTGATGGCAATATAAGTAAGAAGTCCAACAGCCGCAAGAACTCCTAAACAAGTAATGACCATACATAATTTACCAGCCATCTTCTATTTTATAGACCCGAATCTATTTTTATTTTCTCTAATAAATGAAACTTTTATTACCATCTCTCATTATTGTTGCTCTGGTAGTAGGATCGGTCGCCTTATTTCTGGCTCTTCGACCAAAGAACAAAAATACTTTTGTACAGACGTTCAATGTACCTCTTCAAAAATCTGTACTACCCCACTACAATCTTAAAAGTCCCAAGTATCCAGCACTATGTTGTGTCTCGGGATTCACACCGGGATCCCAAGCACAAGTCTCTTTTAACGATTTTATGCTTACATTTCCAGTCGATAGTGACGGAAAAATGTACTGGAACTCTCACAAACAGTCTTTCCCCATAGTGTGCACAGAATACGTTGAGGCACGAGTCACCGAGCTGAATAAAGACTACCAACCTGTAGCATCACCTAACCCACTCGTTGGAGAATACACGGCGGAAAAACCACCGTGTCACAACCAGATATTTATGAAGGTAGATTTGATTAAAGGAGAGAGTAAAACGCTGAGAGTGGCCGGTGGAGCTGTTGGAGAAGCTCCTAACACGAAAGTAGACTGGTACTAATTTTCTAGCTCCTGTCGTAAACGGTGCTCTTCGGACCGAAGTTTAGACAGCTCTTGATTCTTATCATCCTGATCCTTCTTCACCTGTTTCAATCTCTCTTGAAGCTTTTTCAAAGTCTCTTCGGGATTTTTCTTAACAAGTTGGATCTCTGCATCTTCGCCACCTGTATCTTCGGGACTGTACCAAATAACCTTGTAATCTGGGAAACATTTCTTGCAAATATCTGTCAATTCGTTTACTTCCGACATGTTACATGTGAAGCTGTAAGAGTGTGGCCTGCTCGAGTCTGTATTATACAAACCCGCATAGTGAACACATAATCGTTCGGTGATGTACTTAAGCCGTTCGTAATCGTCCTCAATAGCAAGAATGTGGTTAACGCACTCATTAACGTAAAGATTCCGTAAGAAATTAAATTCCCCGGTCTTATTTTTAATAGTATCGTGTAAAGCCTTCAGATCGGCTTCGTAATCGGTTGGTGTTTTAATCATATTTGTTTCTGATTTTGTGAAAAATCGGAAATTCATTTTTATTCGTAAAGAATAACATCTATCCCACGTTCACACGCCTGTGCAATCATGTTCTTCGTTCCCTTCGATCTCTTGATATCCCCATGAAAAGCGAGAACCACATCCGGCTTACCCTCGTTTAACATTCTCGTATTCCTTATCGGACCCGCCGCGTTTTTGTATTTTCCCCATTCAGCCATAAACACAATCACCTTCATACCGTAAGATTTGGCAACGGCTCCGCCTATCCTGTCAGCTCCACGACAGCCACCGTGTAGCACAACGGACTCGGGTGAAAATTCTCCTAAAGCGGAATGGATCGTATGGTAATCCTCCCAGTTCCGATCTCCACATACTAAAATTCTCTGAATCATTTATTTTAAACTGATTTATGTTTAAAATGTCAATTTGTTCCGTTTATTTCCGGAGCTTCCCATTCTTTCTCTTTCAACATCTTCATACATTTCCGAACGTTTTCCAACCATACGGCTCGCTTCTTTCCAACGTATATACACGCCTCTTGTGTATCGTCTAGAAGAATCTTGAGATGGGGATTTTGAGAAAATTTAGCGTACGTAGCGAGAGCAAGAGACTTTTTATAGTCGTATCCTTTCATCATACGGATGTTCTTAGGTCGAACAAGTTTATTTTTGTACATTCCAGTTTTACTTCCTACGTACTTCGCTTTCACGGGATCTCGAGACAGTTCCGAATCGGAATCCATAGAGAAGTTATTTGCAAAGTCAGGATGGTTATAGAACTTCCTCGCCTCGACGTAGTGCTGAACAGTTTGCCACTTCTTTCCATCGAGCATAAAAGGAGCCTTCCAAGAATCACTCAGCTTTTTACGCCAATCCTTGACTCGGCCAAGTCGGAAGAAATCTACGTCATCTTCAAGTTTCTCACCGTTTCCCAAACCTGGCGGTTTGTGTTTGGCTCGAATATCTATTGAGAACAGAGTCGGACACTCCGGCTTCCCTATCTTGTCTTCCTGTTTCTTCTGAATAGTCTTATGGAACTCTGCAAGAGAAATGGTATCTTTGCTTTTCTTTCGCTTTCTTTTTGGTGGGGTAGTGGTAACAGGAGTTACGAACTCGGGAACATCTTGCTTGGCTATCGCTAACAACTTTTTCTGTAACTCGGGATCGAGTTCGTCTTCGATAACTTCGATCTCTTCTTCATCCTCCGATAAAGGAAGCTGTATTTGCTCGACTAGTTTATTTGGCGAGGGAACATATGGAGCTCGCACAACTCGACGTTTCTTCTCCTTCTTTTCTGCCTTGGCCAACCGTTTTTCCGCAGCTTTTTTCTTTTCCAATTCAAGTTCTTTGAGTTTCTTTTTCTCGTCTTTTTTACCATAAGCAATACCCTGTTTATGTTTTTTCCGTTCTGCTTTTACCCTCGCTAACTCCTTTTCGGCGTCTTTTTTGAGCAATGGTAAAAACTCCTGTTCGTATACGCGTTGCATCTCGTCATCTGTAGGTTTTTTACTCAGTTTTATCTTCTCCCGAATCATCTTACTGTACTCCTTATCAAAAGATCCGGACGATTTAACCCCGTATTTTCGTTGCCACTCCTCAAGTTCACGTTCTTTTTCTCGTCTCTCCGCAAGCTTGACTTGACCGCGTTCCTTTTGATTGAGTTTCTTTTGCTTTTTTCGGTCGCGTTCCTCCTTTTCATATTGGTGGAGTAGCTGTAACTCTGTATCTGTCAACGGTGGCACCTCTTCTTCTGATTCCGAGTATAGGTACCGATCTCGAAGAACCTGTTGTTCTTCGGCGTACCGTCTCATATCCTCTTCCTCTCGTTTAAAAAGTTCTACATCAAAGTCTTCGTAGTCTTCGGACTCCATTTTATAACAGCTTATAAAATGTTAAATTATACGGAAGTTTTAGAAATTTCTTTTACTGTAAATCGTTCGGCAACAATTAAACCTAATGTAAGTATGATTATGGCCCCATACCATCCGGCCTGCTTTTTTGACATGAAAATAGCCGGTTCCGTGTCGGGAGAACCCAGTTTGTAGTTTGGAGCACCCAAGAGTAGGGTTTGGAAGAAGTAGAATAGGCCCATTTTCACCCCGAGCCACGTGTACCGATCGTTTACTGTCGCGTTCTCCGAACCGGGGAGCGGAAAAAGAACGATAAACGCGAACGCGTAAAACAGCTCTTTCGCAGGTTCGTTCAAAATCTCGACGGCAAATGCCTTGAAGTTGTACAGAAACCGTTTGTGGAAAGGATTGATAGGTAACAATAGGAGGAGGAGTCCGGAGTGTGTCCATGTAATAAACGCCATCACTGCAGTTAACCAGTGAGGACTTTTCGGGTCGTACTTTCTTAACAGGTAATACGTAATCGGAAGGAGTGCGAACACAATAGCAAGTAAAATCCATTCCTTCGGATCGCTAGAGTCCCAAAGACTCGGAGCTTTCGCGTCACCCCTGATTTTACGATACCCGTACGCTTTAGGATTCAACCAGTACGCTGCCTGTTTATTCTCATCTGAGGCGTTTTTACTAGTCCCCGTCCACGCACCGTAAAAAACGTATAGATAAATGAAAACCTGAGCGAACAGTGTAAGGAGCCATCTGTTTTCACGACTAAAAAAGGAAGTTTTCTTTCGTTTCACAGCCATTTTATAGTAAAAAATAAAGAATTATGCTTTTACATAATTATACTATAATAAAATGGCAAAGACTCGTACATGCGAGGAATCGATAGACGACATTACTGAGATACTTCATACGTTGGTTGTCTGGTCTAATATTTTTTACCTACTCGCCGCCATGGTATCTTTTTACGGTGGCCATCCGGTTTTGGGGTCTATATTTCTGGTGATTATGGTTACATCGATTATACATCACGCCAATTGTAATTTTGGAGTATCGGAACGTATATTGAGTTACGCAGACGTTAGCGTTGCGACACTCGGTTCTTTGGCTATATTATTATACGGGTTGTGGTTCGTTTTTATCAATAGGAAGATGGCGATTTTCAAGACTAAGAGGACCTATATGATCGGTGTGTTTTTCGTATTGCTCTCTCTGCTCGCTTTAGTGGCGTTCGGAATAGCGACGTTCGCAGTTAAGGATATAAATCCGGAAGATCCTGAACATGGCGTTGTTGGACCTATCGTTAAAGCTGTGAGAGCTGGAGACGAGGAAAAAGTAAATAAGGAGTGTTACGATCGGTCACGACAAATCCAGTACCTCCTCTACCACACGGTATGGCATATTATGGGAGGAATCGTCGGGGTATTCTTCGTGACTTTGATCACGGTGATTTAATTACAACTCCTTTTCTTCAAATTTACGAACGAAAAGTAACTTTTATCGAAATCAAACTGAAATAGTTTGATTTTTTCACCTTAAAAAGAGGGCCTAGCTTGGGGTCAAGCCTGCTTTTTCCTGGTACTCTGCGGAGAACCAAACGAGAGCACTCTAGAGTGACCAGAAAGTTTGCTTCAACTTTTGACCAGGGGAAATGTAACGACGTTTCGACTTACACTGTAGACACGCCAAACTCCTCGCGAATCATTTTCATCGATTGTAAGTACTTACATACGTAAAAATCTATCCAAAAACGCGAAAAGTCCTCGCCGGGAGTTTTGTGGATTTCTCGAAAGTTTTAAAGCGAATCGCGAGGAGTTTAACCTATTTTACCCTGATGCGAAAATCGGGCCCGGCTTGGGGTCGGGCCTGCTTTTTTCTGAATCTCTTCGGAGAACCTAACTAGAGCACTCTAGAGTGGCCAGAAAGTTGGGGTGAACTTTTGAACAGGGGAAGTTAAGAGATGTTTGGAAAAGGGATTTTAGGCTAAAGGATCGATTTTTCCTAATTAAATGACCGAATTAACTATTAACCAAACTTTTACTTCGCCTTTATTCGACCAGCAACAGGTTCGAGTTTTTGGCACAATTGAACAGCCTCTTTTCGTGGCTAAAGATGTGTGTACAATCTTGGGATTGAAAAATAATAGAGATGCTATTTCAGCCTTAGATGAGGATGAAAAAGATGAGGTAACGATCTCCGACGCCATCGGAAGGAAGCAACAAACCAAGGTGATTAACGAATCTGGACTTTACCACCTCATTTTCAAGTCCCAGAAGAAAGAAGCTAAACAGTTTCGAAAATGGGTTACTTCCGAGGTTCTTCCTTCCATCCGTAGGTCCGGCTCTTATCAGCTTGAACAAGATAAGAAACTCTTACAATATACTCTCAACGGTTTAGAAGACGTAAATAAGAATCTTCACGAAGAGAATATCCTTGTGCGTTCGCAAGAGTTCCTTAAATACGTCTCACTCGATCAGTTCAGCAAGAAAAGCGTATGTTATATTGGGTATATTGGAAAATTAGAAGGTAAGCTCGTATTTAAGTACGGTAGAACAGAAGATCTTTTTAATCGTAAAAAGAAGCACACTTCTACGTTTCCCAAATTTGAACTTGTATTCGTCCGAGAGGTAGGTTCGGGAGTAATGACGGAGATGTACATCAAAAATTTCATGAAAACACTAGGTACCAAGACGTCTTACGGAAGCTGTACCGAGTTATTCGAAATTAACGATTCAAAGGAATTGGAACCTATACTCAACTCTGTGTCTGAATATATCAAAGAAACCTCGGAATACGTCTCAAGAAGAGAAATGGACTTTAAAATACTACAACACGATCTAGCATACGCTTTACGGGAAAATGATTTACTTCGGGATTATAATAGCACTTTATGTATTAAAATAGAGTCTAACGGAGACTGTCAACGATGTAAGAACGAGATTCCGAAAGAGGATAAATACACCATGTATTGTAGCGACTGTTTGGAAAGGATTTGGACTCGGAAGATTTTAGAACGTTCCAAATAGATTTATAGAGTGATTACACCTTAATAAATGTCGTTAGCAAAAATTTACGCACATACGTACCAACATTGTACGAAAAATAAGCGAAAATATAGAAAACCTAAAACGGAAGTACATCAAGGTCTTGGATATAAAGATTCTCCCCGGCCTTTTGGAGATGTTCCTGCCGAAGTCGAAGTCGTAAACCAGGACACTATCATGGCAGCCCTCTCTCTTACCGAGGAAAAACTTAACCCGTTAGTCCTTAACATGGCCAGTGATCGTAATCCTGGTGGAGGTGTGAAAAAAGGAGCTAGAGCTCAAGAAGAAGCCCTGTTCCGTAGGACAAATTATTGTCTTCATCTTAATAGAGAGTTAGTATCGTATCCTCTGTCGTGGGATCAAGTGGTATACACTCCCGATGTCGCGGTGATAAAAGATACCGATCATCACCTTATTCAACCTCCAAGGTACCTATCGTTCGTAGCGTGTGCCGGATTGCGAAATCCTAAACACGATAAAGATGGAAAATTTACGTTTCCTCGAGATAGATATCAGTTGAAATGTAAGATCTTAAACATCTTTGAGACCGCTATATTACACGGACACGACTCTCTTGTTCTCGGAGCACTGGGTTGCGGAGCTTTTCACAATTCTCCGAGAGAAGTTGTCAAGTTTTTTAATGAGATTATAGAAGCGTACCGTATCGGTGCCTTCAAAAAGATTGTATTCGCCGTTTTAGGTGAACCGAATTTCTCCATTTTTTCCGAAAATATTGCCTGAAGATAAATGTCTTACGAAGACGAAGAAGAATTTAGAATTTCTCGAGGAGGCGGCGGTCGTGGCGGTCGT
>Ga0307377_10008413_pt1 | contig 10465 bp, 9 predicted proteins | sample TR3MG_FD_202535 | JGI IMG/M metagenome (GOLD analysis project Ga0307377, IMG submission 202535) | Soil microbial communities from Risofladan, Vaasa, Finland - TR-3 | ecosystem: Environmental > Terrestrial > Soil > Coastal area > Acid sulfate soil | place: Finland: Risofladan, Vaasa | collected... | reverse complement strand
TACCAAGACGCTTATTTTCTACTTCCCTTAAGGAAACATCTTCATTACATTTATCAGCCTTACCTTTTTTTTCTATAAAAGAATCCAATTCTTTTTTTATCTTCTCAAGACTCTTATTAACGTATTTTTTAAGGTCTTCAGTATACTTATCCAACAACCCCTTCTTCGCTCTCCAATCGTTTAAAATAACACTATAAGAATCCCTCCTGGTATGAATATTTTCTATCTCAGACACAACATCTTTAAGAGGTCTAAGTTTACCATATTTTTTTATAGATTCTGACAACTCTACTCTTCTCTTTAATGTGCTCTTTTTATTTTCAGCATCGTCTTTATTTTTAATAAGTATTTCCTTATTAGATCTAACTTTCTTTAAATCTTTTTCACACAAAACAATCTTATCATTAAGAGTTTCCAAAGAAGAGTACTTCTTTAACTCTATATCTAAAAAATCCATCTCTTCCTTAGCTTTTATAACACCTACAAGTTCTAAATCAACACCGTCTAATTTCTTTTTAAGCTTAACTCTAATTCTATCATATATATCTAAACCGAATACTTGACTTAAATAAGCCAATCTCTCCGATCCCTTACCATTAACTAAAACATGCATATTATCTTGAGTAAGATAGTAAAAACCACAAAACTCATCAGCAGTGAAAGGTAATAGTGAAGCTATTCTCTTCTCACATTCCGGTATACCTCCTGCAATCTTTAAAGATTTACCGTTTTCTAAAATATCATAACCGTTTCCCCACCAAGGCTCTATTTTAAATTCATCATTATCAAAAAACTGTTTTATAGTGTGCTTTTTACCTTCAGAATTAAAATTAACCTCAGCATAATAATTCTTATTAGCTATTAATTTTCTCTTACCTTTAGAAGATAGTGGAGTATAACCAAATAAAACATTAAAAAAAACATTATATCCAAATGATTTTCCTGACCCATTTACTCCTCCAACATACACAGCCCCCTCATTTTTTAAAGGTATAGTCACTAAATCATTGCCATAAGTTACTGCGTTTTTAAATGAAAATTTTTCAAATTCTATCATTATCTCCCCTAACCCTCCTAACCTTTAACTATACCGTAAGCGTTTCTATAAATACGCTCCCACAAAGCATCTAAAATTTCTTGAGTAGGTTTTTTATCAAGTTCAGCTAAATATTTCATACCGGCATTAAATTGTTTAAGCATTATATTTTTTCTATCTAAAGCAAAATTAATCCAATTTTTAACTACAACATAAACTTCCTCTAAAGAAGCATTAGCATTAACTGTTTGTATATTAGGAGCCTCCATACTTCTATAAATATTTTGAGCTTTTTCTAAAAAATCTTTTTTCTCATAATCAGTAGAAGATTCCCTATTACTATTAATTCTATACAGAGCTGTGTCTACCTCAACATCAAACATTATAACTATATCTGGGTTTAAAATAACAGGTTTATTAAAATCATAAATAAGTTGTGGATCAACTTCCCCCGTAGCTGCCTGATAAGCAATACTAGAATAATAGTATCTATCTAAACAGATTACTTTATGTTGTTTTAAATAAGGTTCTAAATACTTTTCTTTATTATCTGATCTATTTAAAACAAATAAAGAAGCCTGTTCCCCCACAGAAAAACTATCTAAGTCATAAACCATTCTATTTCGAATAGTAGCCCCATAACCTTCTTTTGTTGGTTCAAATAAATAAGTAGCACATATCTCTTTTTGAAGTAAATATTCAACTATTTTTTTAGCTACTGTACTTTTACCACTACCATCAATACCCTCAAAAACCGCCAGTAACCCCGTAAAAGTTACTGGTTTATTTGTTAAAAAATTCATCTCACCTAACCTCTATACAAAATTTTATAAGCCACGCTCTAAATTATATTTAAAGTAGAGTTAGCTAATTGAGTCCATTTAGAATCACTACATATATACCACACTAGTTTATAAGTAGTATCTACAAAAGCATATTTTCTATCACCAATCATTACATAAGTAAAAGGATTATCTCCTTCAGAGTCTGTTTCGTTTTCTTCTACCGGCTTTAACACGTCTAACCCTTCTAAATGAAAATCAACTGTATATTTAATATTAAGTAGAGCTAAAGAAACACTTTCACCGCTATGTATAGCGTTTTCTAAATACGTTACTTCTTTTTTCAAACTTTTTACTACTTCATCTAAATCTAACATAAAATAATACTCCTTTAGGTTAAAAAGTTAAATAAAATTAAAAAATTAATCACCTAACCACAAATCTCTCTCTAACCTATATATCTATTTTACAAAAAACGAATTTTCACTACAGTTACTAAAAATCATGAAAAATATGAAAATGCTTCTCATGAAATCAAGTTTGGAAACAGAAACCGTAAGTTCCTGTGAGAAACCGACTCAGTATGTTTTTAGACGCATTTATATCTGCATTGTCAGAGTAACCACAACTCTGACAGTAAAATCGCTCCTGTGATTGTCGGTTTTTCTTATCAATGTAATTACAACTGGAACATTGAACGCTGGTGTAACGAGGATTAACTGAACGAAAGGAAACACGGTTTTCTTCGCTCAATCGCTGTAGTCGCTCTAACACATAAGCGTAATTCCAGTTATGAATAACTCGTCGCATATTCCTACTCAAGCGACGTTTGAGCTTCATCTTGTATTTAACTTTCTTTAAAGCCTCTACCACAATTAAATAAAGATCTTTGTGTTCATCGTAGAAATCTTTACAGCACTTGTTAATATACTCTTTAATCTCCTCTAAACATCTATAATAAGCTTTACTTTTTTGTCTCTTCCTCCTTAATTTATCAATAAGTGATCGTAATTTTTCACCGTATATTTCACCTACATTAGTAACTAGTAGTTTGTTTAAGCCAATATCAATTCCTAACTTAGAACCTACAGTTTTCTTCTTAGGAACGTTAATTTCAAAGGAAAATTGAATGTAACTATCTGTTAATACAACTGTAGAACTTCTTTTACCTACAGAATTCCATCTATTAAACTGCTTATGTTTCTTTAGAGGAATTGAAATCTTAAACTTATTACCAATAGATCCTAAAATAAGATTAAAATCAAACTCTACAGTGTGGGTATCTTCTGATTGAGTATTAGTAGTACAAGAAAGATGAGCTTTTTTTCCAGTATGTTTAGGTAAAGAATGACTTTTATCGTTTTTTAAGTTAGATTTGTATGACTGAAGCATCCCATAACCTTCAGTAAATGCGTTTTTCACCATTCGAGCTGTTAACCAAGTACTCGTGTTAATAATACAAAGTTGAGTGTGTTTAGCTAAAAGCAACTCTTTCTTTAACAATCCAGGAACTTGATCTCGGTAAGTGGTTATGAAATAGTTCACTATTTTGCTATACTCGGCTAGAATTATCTTAATTTGATTTTTCTTTTGCTGAGTAAGCCACTTCTTAAAGTAGAGTTTACTACTTCGGTTAATTTTCATTATTAAGTTCCTTAATTGATTGATTTAGTACTAAACCTTGCTTTTTTCATACTTCTCTTTACTACAGCTACCAACTTACAAGTTAATGCTATAGTTAAAGTGTTGGATTGGACGCTATAGTTTTTAATTTCGGATAAAGTCTTAACCATCTCTACTCCTAAACGTGCCATTAATCCATTAGGAAGACTTATTTTCATATTTCTCTTTTGTTTTACCCACTGAGTATAGAAAAAGCGACCATCAACCAACGATGGAGATATTTGATCAAATAAAGCATTATTGTGATATTCTATAGCACTTTTAAGAAAATTCTCAGAGTTATTTATAGCGTGTAGTTTAGTTAAAGCAAGCTTTAAGTTTCCCATATAAATACTTAATAAATATTCTTTAATTCTAGTAAAATAATCAAGATCAACTATCTCACTAACCATAGATCTCACTATTTTTATATCAACTTTACCACTGCCCCGCATATAATGAATAACTTTACCTAAAGCTTTTAATCCAGATCTAGGTTCCCCGTTTACCAAATCGGCTATCCTCATAAGAATATCATCTTCTTTATAGATAGGTGATTTTTCTAATTCAGCTACTTTTTTTAACCTAACAAACAATTCTTTAGGATGAACATCTTTTATTTCCAACTTAGTACACCTATTAAGAATAGTCTGTTTGAATTTATCAGGTTCTGTAGTACAGAGTATCCATATACATTTAGATGGGGGATTCTCTAGAGGCTTCAGTAAACTCTCTTTAGCCGCTGCTGAACAGTTAGCTACCAGTATAGGATTTAAATCTTTACCGTTTAAAAGACGCCAATCTGTTTTATAATAACCATAATTACCAGCAATAGCAAAATAATTATGATTTTGTTCAATTTCTAAATTATAAATATCTATATCTTTTTCCTTAGATAGGGCTAAACGAGTAACTTTTAAATCATTTGAATTGTTTATAAAACACTCTATCCTAGATCTAACTTCATCTATATCACTATATACATCTTTAGAGTCTATAAATAAACAATCGATATCAAATTTAGCATAAGCCTTTTTTAATATAGATACTTCTTTCTTACAATGCCAATACTCAAAATCCATAACTTCCACAACCTTAGAGGTTCTGAAAGTAGGTGATTTTATGTATTTATTACAGGCTTTAGTATACTTATCAAACTCACACTTATTAAAAAACTTACAAGTACCACAAGCTTTAGGGCAATAAATAAAATCAGGATTTTTATGAACAATATTCTTTTTACACTTATTAGGACTAACAGGTTTTTTACAATCTAAAAAACAACAATCTTTATTAAGAGTAACATAATAGCTACCGTCTCCGGTATAAATAAGATTAGAAATTTTCATAGCTTCGATTATTTTTTCAACTTTATTTTGACCAGAATGCACTGGAGCATTTTGAAAAATCTTAATTCTCCAAGCTCTTTCGGATTTAGGCATTCTTTTCCACCAATTTTTAAATATATTACTATATTTAATAAATATTTGTTTTTTATTCATATACCTAAATATTGGATTATTTTTACCTCTTCTTATTTTAGATAAATTATTAATAAACTTTTTACCTTCTTCTGTCTCATAACGAGCATAAGCAGCCTTAGAATGTTTCTCTCTAACTGTATTTGTGCATTTTTTATCACCATGTTTCCAAAAAATATGACTTTGTATAGTCACACTAACATAATCACAGTATGGACATTTTCTTTTTCCCGTTCTAAGAAAGAATATAAAATTATTTAAACCATCAATATCCATATCTATCTTTATATTATCTAAAGCTACTCTATTATAAAATTCTTTAGGTATATGTTTTTTTAATATGTGCTTTTTTAATTCTTTTTCTGAAAAAAAATCATTACTACAAATTTTACATATAGAATGATTGTGGTTAGAAATTAGTAACTCTGAATGTTTAGTTTTAATATGATTTAAATACGATTTATAAGACACTAATCCTTCACAATAAGAACATTTTTTATATCTCTCAAAATTCCCATCATATTTAATTAAACTATCTCCTACAGAAATACTCGAAGCCTTTATTTTTTGTTTATGTTTATTATAAATATTATGATTTGGAGTAGATGGAAGATAACTTAAATTTGAAGTATAAAGTTTATTAAGCTTACCTTTAAATTTATTTTTAATCTTACGCATAATTTTCTTTTTCTCTATCTTACCTGTATTTAAATCATAACTTAACACATGAGTAATAGAAGGGTTTTCATATATTTCTTTTATAGAAACAGATTTATCATAATCTATCATTATATTAACATATTCTGGAAAACACTGATGGAGTTCATCGAGAATAAATACTCTAAAATTAGTCTGCGGCATATAAGTAGCTTGTCTAACTATACTCTCAACATCATCTTTCCCTGTAGCACTAGCCATATTAAATTCATGAACATCTGGATGCTCAGTAATATCATTACAAAGACAAGTTTCACACTTACCGCACAAAAACTTATCTCCAGTACAGTTAACATACCTAGCAAACATTCTAGCCAGCGTAGTCTTTCCGCTACCTGAAGGCCCAAAAAGCATAAGTGTTCTATCAACTTTTCCAGACTTCAACATGCCTTTTAATATACTCACTACCGCTTTTTGACCAATTATATCGCCAAACTTATTAGGACGATATAAAATATCTAATGTATCTATTGATTGTAATCTTGGCATTTATGCCTCCTTTTCTTCACTTAAAGAGCTATCTATATACTCACTACCGCACGCTCTCCAAGGATCATAACCTAAAAGTTTGATCCTATCTTCAGTCGATGGAAGAGGCACTCCCATAATAAAATGACCGCAGTAAATACAAGTAGGATAAACATTCAGCGCTTTAAAAGGAAATACTCCATGAGTTATTTCACTACAATTTGGGCATTTTTCCCAAATTAAAATCTTCTCTTTACTAATAATAACATACCCTCTCTCTTTAATACTTTCCATACTTTTCTCCTATTTTTAAAACCTTATTAACATAACTCTTATCTATAATATATGAACCGGAAGAAGGAGCTTCAAACATAATATTGTGCATAATCTTTTCCACAATAGTTCTTAAACCCCTAGCTCCAGTGTCTGATTTAATAGCCTCTTTAGCTATGATCTCTAAAGCTTCTTTTTTAAAAGACAACTCTACATTATCCATTTTCATCAATTCAATATACTGTTTTACTATAGAATTTTTAGGTTCTATTAATACTTTACATAAATCGTTTACGTTTAACTCATTTAAAGTCACTAATACTGGAATCCTACCCGCTAATTCCGGAATAATGCCAAAATTGATTAAATCTTTATGAGTAACTTGTTTTAAAAGTTCAGCTTCCCTAATTTTACTATCAGTAGTGTTTTTTTCACTTAAAAACCCTATATTTTTCTTAGCTAATCTAGCAGCTATAATATCAGATAACCCATTAAAAGCTCCTCCTAAAATAAACAAAATATTAACTGTATTGATCCTTAAATGATTTTGATGGGGATGTTTTCTCTGCCCCACAGGTTGAACAGTAACAGTAGTACCTTCAATTAATTTAAGTAAAGCAGATTGGACGCCTTCGCCTGAGACATCTCTTGATATCGAAACATTAGCTCCCAACTTTCTAGCTTTCTTTTCAATTTCGTCTATATAAATAATACCGCTTTGGGCTTTTTCGATATCACCGTCAGCATTTAATATAAGAGATTGAAGCATAGTCTCCACGTTATCCCCAACGTAGCCTTCTTCGGTCATAGAAGTAGCATCAGCTATTGTAAAAGGGACATTAAGAATTCTAGCAAGAGTTTTAGCTAATAAAGTCTTTCCAGTACCTGTACCACCAACCAACATAATATTGCTTTTATCTAATTCTACATCCGGATCGATAATATCTTTATGCAAAATCCTCTTAAAATGGTTATATACAGCTATAGATAAAGCTCTTTTAGCTTCTTCCTGACCTATCACGTATTTATCTAAAAAAGCTTTTATTTTTGAAGGTTTAGGAATATTTTCAGTGCTTATAGAATGTTCACTATTTATAAAATGTATACTGTTTTGTATACATTTATTACATATTACAACACCGTTATTACCTTCCAACATTCTATCAATACTTTCATCATTTTCAGGTAATCCGCAAAAAGAACACTCCTTAGCTATATAATCAGGCTTATTCATCATATCTAATACCTCATTAATAATTATTATTGAAAAAACATACCCTCATCACCTTCAGTATCTTCAACATCTTCTTCTATATCAAAAAACTTTTTATATTTATTCAATCTTTTATCGTTTAAAATCTCCTCTCTTAATTTAATCTTTCTATAACTAACTGCTTTACCTTCACTATTATTAAAACTAACATGACTTTTCTTATTGTCTTTAAAACGCTTCTCTCTCTTTTCTTTATCATTTATTTCTGCCATCACAACTTACTTTAAAACCCCCTAACCTTAATTTTATTTACTTAATACTTAAAATGCATACTTATATATTTTAAATATAATATTATTTAACAACTTTTAAAATAATAGTAGCTACCCCTGTTCCGGATATCTTAAATGAATTTTGTGGTAAATTAATAATATCAAAACTATGATATTTTTTTACTTCATCCAAAAAAGATAAAGTTTTCTTATTTTGTCTAAAAGACACACTTGAAGACATAACAGATACAAGAATTCCTCCTTCTTTTAAATGAGTTAAAGCTTTTTGAACATGCTCTATATCTTGTTGGCGGGTAAATGGAGGATTCATTACAATACGATCATAAAGAGGAACACACACATATTCAAGAAAATCACCCTTATATACAGAAAATCCTTTATCTACAAGAATTTTACTATTTTCAGAATCTAATTCAACACAATATACATTATTTATTCCTACAATTCCACTTAAAGCTTCTGCTATGTTACCCTTACCCGCTGAAGGTTCAAGACAAACACAATCTTCCTTAATATTAGCTAACTTAATAAGTTGCTTAACTATGTTGGGAGGAGTCTCAAAAAATTGAAATTCTTTCTTTTTATCAATAACTTTACCTGTCAACAACACATCATCGATAGCTTCTGAAATACTAGATTCAAAAACATGAGCTTTTAGCTTTCTATTCCACTTACCTCCAAGACAATCAAGAACTTTATTAACATTAACATAGGTTTTGCGATCAAGTTGACGATTAGGTAAAAAATATAGATTATCTTTAGTAGTTCCTTGCTCAATAATACTTAAAATACTTTGTTCTATATTCATTTTTACAGCTCCTTCTTAAATGTTTAGTTTTTTAATATTAAAGCTTCCCTCACCCACTTAGGAAACATATGCCAATTTCTATTATAAAGTGAAATAAAACCGGCATCTAATATAAAAGTATAACCCCAATCTTTTTGAGATCTAACAATTCTACCATATGCTTGTATAATTTTTAACACTGTCTGCCATTGATACCACTCATAATCTATTTCCATCCTCTTCTTTATTTGAGGATCAACTAAGCTCGAAAAAGGTATTTTACAAATTATAGAAAACCTACCAAGATCATCTTTTAAATCTATACCCTCATACATAGATGGTGATATTAGCATAGTAGGTTCTGAAGAATCATAATGTTTTTCTAAAGCTTCCTCCCTATTCATACCAAAAGAATTCATTCCACCTCTATGAGAAATAAGTCTTTTCTTTAATACCGAAGAAGCGTTTTTTAATATATAATCACATATCTTAAAGGTATGTGTGTGTATTATCCCCTTAACCTTACCATATGTCGATGCTATCTCCTCTACCCTAGTTAGTATGTCTGGTAATTTTTCCTGCAAATTTTTATAGTTAAAAGCCCCTAAATGCTTCTCTATAAAAAAAGGTCTTCTCTTTTTAGGTTCTGGAAATGTAGATGGTATTTCCCTATAATAAAGCTCTTCTTTCTTAATACCCATATCTCGACAAAAAGAACTTGGGTATAGAGTAGCTGAAAGAAATAAAACACACTCAGAGAAAGCAAACAAGTTTTTATGAGCAAATCTGTCTACCATTACTGGCTTAAATTCTATAGTTTTATTAGCTTTTGTGAGTTTAGCTATATTAACTACGAAATTTGAATCTAACTCTTCTTTCACAGATTCAAAAATCGCTATCTTCTCAATATAACCACTAGCTATCTTAAACATTTTAAACTCTTGCTCAGATAACAAATCTTTAATATTATCAGTATCCTTAGTTCTAATAGATGCCGCCTTTTTTTTTAATTTATCATGGATTTCTATTAAAGTATCTTTTAAATCCATCATCCAAGGAACATATTCTGAAGGTAATTCGAATTCAGGTATTTCAAGTATACCAAACCTAGCTAACTTCAAACTACTAAAATTTACTGTAATAAAATTGCGCAACACTCCTTCCAATGTATGAGCTTCATCACAAATTAATAATTTTCTACAATCAAAAACCTGAGTATAGTTAAGAAATGTTAAGAAAGAAGCTACATTGAAAAGTGTCATAGGACATGATACAGCTGCCTTTTTAGCAGCTTCATACATACAAGTAGTGCGGTGGTCTTTTAATATTTTTACATTTAAGGAAGGCATTCTACAAGGAGCTGTAGCACAATCACTACCGGTATTAACACAAAGATAATTAGAAGTACCTTTCATAAACTCCATCTCTTCAAAATCTTTACAATATTGATTCTGTAGGGTAATATAAGGTACTGTAAAAAAAGTTTTATTTTTAAACATACTGTTAGGAACAGCGTACTTATTCATAATTTTACTAACTGTGAAAGCTATGCATGATTTACCAGCTCCGGTAGGAGCATTAATAGCTACATATTTATACTTCCGGAAAGCTTTTAATACTTTAGTAATATATTGCAGTTGATACTTCCTTGGTTCTGGATATTTATAGTAAGGAAAATTTTCCTCTACTATTTTAGGTATTTCTTCATCTGACAAGCTTATATAAGGCGCTGCCATTACTTATCCTTCTTTTA
>Ga0307377_10008410_pt1 | contig 10467 bp, 14 predicted proteins | sample TR3MG_FD_202535 | JGI IMG/M metagenome (GOLD analysis project Ga0307377, IMG submission 202535) | Soil microbial communities from Risofladan, Vaasa, Finland - TR-3 | ecosystem: Environmental > Terrestrial > Soil > Coastal area > Acid sulfate soil | place: Finland: Risofladan, Vaasa | collected... | reverse complement strand
CATAAAAAGTTCATTGATTGTATCAGACCACTCATGAGAGAGATTTTGGGGAAAGTTTAGAATTGGGGAAAACTCTGTAATAATTCCCAAGGGGCATTTTTCTTCTTCCCATTTTTGGAGCTGACTCCAAAAATCGTTTTGACCCCTTATACTTTTAAGGAAAACTTTTTTTTCTTCTTTCATCCTTTCTTCAAAGGGTTTACATCTTTGATCAAGATCGACAGGGGGATTTTCAGACTCGGGTAAAATCTCAGAATCTAACTCTCCGGACTCTGTATTCCAATGGAAACCGGTACCTGTTTCTATCAAGGCATGGTTAAGACATGCTTCTCGATAAGGAAATTGATCAGGAAAATTTGAAATTAGAGACCGGACAAATTCCTCAACTTTCATTGTCTTCCCTTGGATTTTATTTTTTATGGAGCCTCGACATCCACCCAGCAATCAGGACCTTCATATACCCGAACACGAATAAGTTCCCTGTTTGCTACCTGTGAAATTATTTCAAACAACCTTTCAGCCATAGCTTCCGTTGAGGGGGGTTTTGAAAATACGAGATATTTGTGTGGTCCTTTTTGAAGGAAATCCAAAGTTTCCTTGTCTTCTTCGTGTACTAAAACGGCATCTTCCCACTCTGCAAGGATACTTTCCAGAACCATTTTAATTTCCCCGAAGCTATATGCCAAATAGCATTGTCCACGGGGAACGTCTTCAAAGGTGGCTTCTACAGTAAAGGGATGCCTGTGTAAGAAAGAATCGGCCCCCCCGTGTTCTGGAAGCCGGTGAGTTGCGAAGAACTTAAATCGTCGTGTGATCTTCATTTTTGTTTCCTGGGCCTATGAATGAGACCCTTCAATAATGTAGCGGATGCGCTGATAGTTAGGATTAAAAATAATATGCTCATCATTTTGAAGGGTGGGCATAAAATCGGGATATGCTGCGATACTATCACATCCTTCTGGAGGTTCCTGCCAAGAGTGGCATCTTCTGGCTCGATAAGCTTTCCCCATAACAATATCTTGGAGGAACATAAACCATCCTCTCCCCTTAATGTGCCCTCCTCCTCCATAATAGGCATCTTTTCCAGAAACATATCCGGCACTTTTGTTTAAGTCGGTTGCAGCATAGATACCTCCTCCGAAGGCGGCTCCTGTAATATGAACTCCTCTTAGACTTTTCGGAAGCCTGAGATTTGAGCTTAGAATTGGGTGGACATTTACGGAACGAGTCCCATGTATCCCCAAAAAGATATTGGCCTGATCATAGGCATCTGAAATGTCAGAGACCTCTGGCCTTGAGGTTGGCTGTAGCCGTGCCTTTAGGTTAAACACTCCCTTTCTTTTTTGAGCCACATCCTTTGCCGCTTTGAGGAACAAAGAATCACGGTCAGGTCGTGTCACGGAAAACATGTTGAGAAGCCTCACCTTCTTTCCTCGGAGGTGATAATGCCTATTATTTGTCATACCCAAAAAGGTTTGACTCAGCCATTTGCCGAGATCGGATTTAGGATCAATCCATTGCACCTGTGCCCCTAGAAGATGGTCTGGGTTCACTTGTTGAACAGGGGTTGTTACCTCGAAATCTTCATTCAGTAGAGAGGCCTCAAAGGCATCCAAGTCCTGTTGGCGTTGAAGAATATTTTCCCCACTCAGGATCGTCATCCGTTCCCGTTGGGATTGTGTTGCCCGAACGGGAATTACGGTGGGTACAAGGGATGCGACAAGTTTGGATATGTCGATAAGGTCTTTATCCTTAACCTGTTTTTCTATGTCCTCTCCGAGGATTCCAATTCTTTCCATAGCGATTGGAATGAGCTGGTCGCGGACCTTGGTAATCGATTCCATTGTCGGAACAACACCAGAAGCCTCGCTGGCTGCGCGAGCGTAGCTCTTAGTACCACCAACAAGATCTTGGGCCAGGGCTACCACCTGGGGGTGGAAATCTTTCGAGGGGCTCAAAACGACTTTCTTTTTTTCTGGGGTCTTTTCCGAGGCCTTTTTCTCAAGACCTGAATTGTCTTTAATTGTGTAGGCATCAGGAAGACCACGCTCCCTGGTTGCTAAAGACTGTACGATATACCCATCTTTGGCTTTTCCGTTTTTGTCTATTTTGGAGACCCAAATGATAACTCCAGAAACCTCTTTTTCTTGGAGTCGACTAGAGTTTTTTGACCGGCATTGCTTGGAAAAAGCTTTTCGGGCTTCTTCCTCGGAGGAACATTGAAGGAATTGATAGTCTCCTCCAGAAAAGGCCCCATTCCAACTTTTCCCCCCTTTTACCCGGCCCCATTCAAGGTAAACCCACCATTTTCCGTCTTGGGATTTAACCACCCCGGCATGATAATATTTAGAGTTATTACTTTCCCCAAATTGGTTTACACAAGCCATGTCTACAATTCCAACATCGTCTCCGAAATCCCCTTGAGTAGAAGAGGGACGTCCTTGATATTGGAAGTCGTGTGAAGAATATCCAGCGGGAAAAGATTTTCTTGTGAGTTTTACAGGCATGGTTCATCCTCTTTATAAAATTGTTGAGTCTGTTACCCTTTTTTAGGGAAATGGGGGGGAGAAAACAAGGGCGTCAAAATTTAATTTATTTTATAGGGACGTTTTTGAGTCTATTTCTTCCCACCAATTAGAAGAAAGGGGGCGTCATGCAAAGTCAAATACCAGAAAGCCTATTTATAGATCTTTCTCTTCTCCAGGAAATTGTAGAGTCTGCCACTATCAGTGGGGAGTCGATAGACTTTTTCACGGATTCTGGTGGTTTTACTATTAATAAGGGGAGGATTATTTGTACCCTTGATGATTATGAAGGGGTCGTTCTTGAAATAAACCTATTAAATAAAGAACTGACTCTAAATTTTTCTAATGTGATCACGGCAGGTATTTTGCCCACTAGTGCTGCCGCAGCTGTGGCTACCCTTGCGGAGAGAATTCGGGATGCTGCGGAAGAGATACGCAGCATTGCCCAGAGTAAAGTTTAGCCCCTCCTTAGGCGTATTCAGTACCTCCTTTTCGAAGGAGGTAATCTGCACTTACGGATTTAAGTTTTACTCGACCGAGTAAAGGATCCCGGCGTTCAAGGACTGGACAGATCACGATTCCTTCTCGAACATGAAGGGCTTCTCCACTCAAGGTTTCATGTCCAGTAGTGAATTGTTCCATAACGGGTTTGGAAAAAGGCCCGAGATAGAGAAGGGGCACCCTTTCCAATTCCATTTTCTCACAGAAATCGGTTAGCTCTTGATTTCCCAGATACCTCCCGTTGCCGGGAATCCCTAGATACACATCGAAAACTCGAAACCCTAGGGTATCGTTTGAGCCTGCATTTGCCCCGTAATGGAGGTCTTGGACTCCGGCTCCGAAAACTTCCCCTAGGATAAAGACCGGGGTCCCTGAAGAAAGCCAGAAGGATACCGGAGCATTTTCTATAGAGGGGTTCGTTAAAGCTCCCAGAAGTTTTGTTAATCTTCGGGCTGCCCGAAGATAAAGGTTATTTTCATTTTGTTCGGAATCCGGAAGGAAAGCAAGTCCTTTATCTGCGAGACCTTTGGAGGCAACGATAAAACGACCATGCTCTTGATGGGCCATTGTCTTTGGTAGGAGGCCAATCTGAGTGAAGGTCCCGTGGATCTTTTCTGTAAAGGCGACCTGTTCCCCCTCCTTTAGGATTTCCGGGTATCTTTTGAAGTTTTCAATGTCGTAACCGATACAACGGTCTTTCCCGGCCGCAAAAAGGGCCCCAGACATATGAGTAGGAATCGGAGGCTCATATTTTACGACCCCTAGTTCTTCGGTTACATCCTGCCCCCTTTCCCATCCCTTCTTCGCGGGATAACAAATTCCCTGGGAGAGAATTCCGCGGAGCCTCATCGCCTTTACTCGGTTTTTATCTTTTCCGGCTAATCGGTCTTGAAGGCCGAGTTCAATGAGGAGAGCTTCTGGAACCACGGCCTGTTCCGGAATATAAGCGACCAGATCTCCGCTCTTGAATTGGTCTTTCAAGACCACAGAAAAATAGTCTCCGATCTGAGCCACTTCTAGGCGGTCCGCATTTGGGTGGGTGTTGATTTTTACAGATTCTACCTTAACCGCAAAACCAGCCATTTCTCTCTCCTTTGTCTACTTTCATTTGAAGTCTCTTGTTGAAGAACCAAGAAGTCTCATGAAAATACAAAATTTCTTCAAAAAAATTTCTTTTCCTCGTCATGAAATTTTTATAGTTACCGATAACCCGAGAGCATCTGCTACACGGATAAGAGTGCGAAGGGTGAGATTTCCTCCATGTTCTTTATGCAAAACACGTTGAATCTGAGATAGTGAAGTTCCCGTTTCCTTTGCAAGGTTCCGTAAGCTCAAGCCCTTTTTTTCTCTTTGTGCTTCTAATATAGCAGCAATATTTCGACGCAGAGAGTTCTCTATAGAAGCAAGTTGTACATCTTTATTAGTTTGAATTTCTTCTACCAGACTTTCAAAATCGTTTTTCATTCTTTTTCTCCTCTTTCAAGAGGAACCTCTTTTTCCTTTGGCGATTTCTTCTTGATAACGTTTCTCGAAAGAAGAGTTTTGTACTCCTTTCCAAGTTACCGGATGAAATTTTTTCCCGTCTAGGAAAACTGCGTAAAGGAAAGCAAGTCTTGGGTTCCTAGAAGCAGAGTTCCTTGTGCTTTTTTTGGCTTTCTTATCAATCGATATCGCATAATCGTATCCATACGAGGGATCTTTACAGGCCGCGATTCGTGTCTCAGGAAAAGCTTTTTCATCGACCTCTAAAGCATATTTAAAGGCATATTTAGGATTCTGGCAAGCCCCAGTTCTTGTCTCCGAACAAGGGGTTTTTTGAATCTCTTTTGCAAAGGCAAAGGCTTCTGGTGCAAAATTACAGATATATCTTTTAGTGAGCGGATGTACCTTTTTTTCAAATCTTGCATATGAGAGAGCCCAATCAGGATCTCTGCAGGCTCCTTCCCTTGTTTCCTCTCCGGGTTTTTTATCCACTTGGCAGGCATATTTGTAGGCGTATTCGGGGCTCTGACAAGCACCTCTTCGTGTTTCCTCTGTGGGTTCCTTATCAATCTCTAGGGCATATCTAAAGGCAAAATTAGCCGATTTTGAAGCACATATCCTTGTATCATTTCTAGGCTCTTTATCCACATCCTGAGCTAAAGAAAAGGCATATCGGGGATTTTTTAGAAGATGATCTCTTTCCTCCCAAGAAATAGAGGCCCTTTTAAGAAGTAAAGAACGGTTTTGTTTTTTGGAGACTGCTCCATTAGGAGCATAATAACCTGCGAGTATAAGCAGACGGGTTAATTCCAGAAGGTCTTCTTCTGTAGGCTCCTTTGAAAGTTCCTTTAGTAACCTAAGAATTGTGGGGTTTATAGCCATAAAAAGGTTCCGCTCTCAATTTTAAAATTATATCTTTTTCAAGGATGAGGAGTTGCCCATGAAATCTATCCGATTTAAAAAGAAAGCGGCTCGAAAAATCTTCTGGCATGGTACAAATTTCAGGAATTTACGGTCAATTTTAAAAAAAGGCCTTCTTCCAGGAAGTCAAAAGGTTTTCCAGGAGGAAATTCCTTCGGATGCTAGAGGATACTCTATTTCAACGTACGGGGGGATTTATTTTTCAGATAATTGGTTGACCGCTAAAGGCTCTGCCACAACTGCTTCCGGTCCCCGAAACCCTTCTTTGATGGTAGGAGCTATTTTAGAGACTAAAAGCCCCGAAGTTCTGCCTGATGAGGACGATTTAATGCCTTTCTTGACGAGAACATTAGGGGCCTCCTCCGCCCAGGATTTGATGGAACCGTCTTCCGTTTTCTTAGGGGATCTTTTTGAACTTTCTGACCGCAGGAGAAAAATTTTCCTGTGCCGTTACCCCGAGTATCTTAATTTTTTTGAGGGCTACAATTGGAAATCTCTTGTAGATAAGTTCTGGTCTCTCTTGCTCCCCAGATTTGGTTCCCTAGCTGGGGTTTTTAAACATGCAAGACCTAAAGTGGATAGGGTTATCGCCTTTTCCCTTCGGGCTCTCATTTACCATTTTCTTCAGGTTTTTTATGAAAAAAATAAAAGAGAAGAGCTTCCCAAATTACTTTCTTACCTGAAAGAAGAAACGTCGGATTTTTATAGGGAGAGATACAAAACCTGTATTGAGATTATTAGCCATCCAAGTCCAAAAATTACCTCTGCTTTTCAGATCCTGAAGGTTGCCGTTAATGGACTCTCAAGATTACTAAAAAGCATGTCTTCCGGAGAAAAGGGAAGTTTCCGTCATAATCTAAGAGTAATGAGACCGCTTGGATATAGGGGAAAAGACCGGATTCTTTGCGTCGTTGGGATGTTCTACCGTGAAGATCACGGATATGATTTAGTCTTTTATTATGGATTATCTCTTAAAGAACTTTTCCTCAAGCCTTTCCAAGAATTTTGGGGGACCAATTACCGGATTCTAGATAGGACGGGATCCGTAATAGAAAGCTCTGGTAAAAACCTTTAAAGGAGACTTTTTTCGAGGATTTTTATAAAGAATTCCTCGGCAGGATTGAGGGGGAGTTCTTTATAAAATTCAAGACAGCCTTCTATTCTCCCACGGGCCCGGGAAGAAATAAGAGAATCCGTTTCTAAGGTTTCAAGCAATTTTTTACGATATTGGTCGCATTTTTCTGCTATTTTTATTTTCAACAGTTTTAACTCTTCAGAAGTCATCCATTTCTCTCGCAATGTCCCCTGGGTCAAAAAGATTTTTTTCCTCAAATTTCTCAGGTTTCCTTTCCAAGGGAGCTAAATATCGGTTATATTGTGGAACCTCCTCTCTTTTCCGATTTGTAAGTTCCCTTTCCAGGTCTTTTATATCTTGGAAGAAAACTTCTGCCTTATTTTCGAGTTTATCAGCTTTTTTATTAAGTCCCTGTGCTACTAATTGTTCTCTGGATTTTTCTGGCTTTTCGAGATTAGCAGAGGTTATCTCGCTAGAAGACGGGGGGCTTGCAACAAAGAGCCCTATTAAACAAATGCTAAGGACGAGGCCCATAATACTCAGGATTATTTTGGAGGAAAAGGGACTTGATATCGGATAATTTTTCATTGGCGGAATCCAGTTTTACTTCTAGTCTCCCAATGGTAACCTTTAACCCGGAAATTTCCTTCCCCACTTCTTTATGGTCTTCTGTTAATTGTTCGATTCGTTTTTCCTGACTTTCATTTTTAGACCTTTCTAAATTTACAGTATCATAAAGTACAACGGCCCAAACTAAGAGGGGAAGAGAGAGTGCCGCCGCAATTTTTATTAGGTAATCAACAGTCACACTTAGTTTAATCTGGTCTTCTTTTTTTAGCATTTTCCCCCCCTCTCTGTCATAACAAAATAGGGAGAATATCTAAATGTTTTAGAGACCTCTCAGGCAGAAGTCTTTTTCCGTCCTCCGCCATCACCTCCACTTCCTTCCCCACCGGCACTGATTTTCTTTTTCTTCTGGGTCCACGGCTGTCCTTCCTTAATCGGGGTTGTCCTCCCAACTTTTACTTTTCCCAAATCATCCGGATTCAGAATACCTTTACCTAGAAGTTCTTCCACAACTGCTCGATGGCGTCTTTCATGTTCAATAGGAGTGGAATCCCCCTCTCCCTCATAGGAGATGAAAATCTCTTTTTCTCCCGTTTCCTCATTGAAGCGCATACGGATTTTGATTTCTTCAGACATTTATTTCTCCTCAAAAAATAGAAGGTCTCGGATGACCGTTAATGACAATGTTTTCACCATCGAACCGGATTTCGATAGCCCCGTCTCCTGTCGGCCAGCACCCCTCAAAATGTTTGTATCTTTCTGAAAGATAGTGGACTTCTTGATTATCAGACCCTATGTAACACCTCTTTTCCGACTTTTTTTCTTCAAGGAAGGGCCCATCAATTAACAGATCTATGTTTTGCAAGAACAGTAAGATATCCGGATCGGATTTAGCCCATTTTTTTAGGGTTTCGTAACGGAAACCGGTAAAGACTAAAATCCCCAAACCCATTTTTTTAACTTCAACACAGAGCTGACCTGCACCTCCTGCCTGGCAGAAGGGCTCCCCCCCTACTAGGGTAATTCCTTCGACTTCTCCCTCAAATTTTTGAATTTGGTTTACAAGGGACCTGACCGGGACCCAAGACTTTTCCTCAAAGATTTGCATTTCCGGATTACAGCAGCCAGGACATCTTTTGGGGCATCCTTGCACCCAAAGGGCAAACCTTTTCCCTGGCCCCTCTACTTCAGTAGAGGGGACGATATCCGCCACATTCAGGGAATTATGACGAAATAGCCAGGGGGGATTCACGCCAACACCCGGATAGTAAGCTGATGATCATCTCCATTTTGGTTTTCATCCATGCTCATGATCGTCCCCAAAAGGGATGCCTTTTTCTTCAAAGCCTCAGCGTAGGTTTTCCGGACAACTCGATTTAGTTTTTTCTTCCGGCTGGCCTCGTTTTCTTCTAGTTGTCGTGTAATGTCTTTCCGAAGATTATTTTTTATCTTCTCTGCATCAATGTCTACTTGACTTTTGGCCACCTTCATTCTTTTCTGGGCATCCTCAGTGGCCTGTTTGTCATCCGCCCCGCCACCAGAAACCACGACTTCTTTCTCAAAGGAGGTTTCTCCTTTGATTGAAGCGGAGACTTCCTTTTCTTCCAGATCCCAAACGAGGTCTTCTCCATCCTCGCTCTCAAGATGGAATTTCCCGTCTTCCTTCTCGACCCACCCCTCTTCTAACAAAGAAGAACGAAGGATGTCCTTCATATCCTCTTCTCCCAAGATGCCCTCTTGGAGTTCCACCCGATGAGTCATCTGATCAGATGCGGATACGGTTTTTGAAATCGTTTCTTTTAAAGAGATTCTATAACATCGGCTCATTTCTTTCTCCTTATTTCATGCCTTGTACACTCTTCCTATCCTACCCGAAAAGGAGGATGTCCCCCTCATTTTTATTGTTCCGTGTACCCGAAATCTTCTTTTGGTTAAGCCCCGATTCTTGTTTCAACGAAGATTGTCTTACAACCCCAGTGCCAACGGGGAATTTTAGCTTCTTCTACCAGTTTCTTGACTTTTATTTTCATTAATTTTAGAGTTGTTTTGGGGTACCCTTTAAAATGAAAATCGTTGTTATTAGTGACACACATAATAGACATAGGCAGCTCATAATTCCAGAGGGAGATGTCCTTATTCATGCCGGAGATATTTCAAATTGGGGGGTTTCCAAACATATTATAGATTTCAATGCCTGGCTCGCTACTCTACCCCATCAATATAAACTAGTAATTTCGGGAAACCATGACACCTGTCTTCAGGGGAAGAGAACTCCATCTTCTATTACATGGGCTCGAAAACTTCTTAGTAATGCAAATTATCTTCAGGATGAGGAGATAACTATCGACGGGATCAAATTCTATGGAACTCCATGGACTCCTTGGTATGGAGATTGGGCCTTTACCCTCAAAAAAGAGAGTGACAGAAGTTTGAAATGGAATAAAATCCCTAAAAACACTGATGTTTTAATAACCCATGGACCCCCATATAGTTTTAGAGATAATTGTTCCCCTCCAGAAAATTCTAAGGAAAGACATGTTGGTTGTAACGCACTGAGAAAAACTATTGAAAGGATAAAACCTAGGTTAAATGTTTTTGGGCATGTTCATATAGGTTACGGAATCTCCCATAACAAGCACACAAAATTCATAAATGCTTCTGTTTGCAGTCATGAATTCGATACGGTTAAAAAACCGTTTATTATAGAGATATAGGTTAGGCACTTACGGTATCTTCTTAATAAGAAAGCCCTTGATAGGAAACTTAACTCCTTCAAGGTGAGTTATTATGTCTAGTCAAAATTTACTTGAGAAAGGAATCCGGTTGGCGTATGAAAACCCAAAATATCGGAAAGGGCTTTTAGAGATTATAGCTACTCAGAAAAAAGTCAGTACTCTGGAAGAAAAATTAATTTCCAGAATCCTAAAAAAAGCCAAAGTGGACCCCAATAACCCTGAAGCGGTTAAGAAACTCAGAATTCGGATCGGGGAACTTTTTGCTCTCGGAGACCCTGATAGAAATAGTGAATCACATGAAGCAAGGAGTTCTTTTAATCATGCCCTTCGACTTATAGATGAAAATGGGTTAGATCGAAGGGAATTCGCAGATTATGAGAAGATTTTAAAGAAACTCCAGTCTTTGAATCTAACACACCAAAAAGCTTTTAATAGGGCCCTATTATTAATAGCGCGTTATTTTTCGGGATCCCAATCCTTACGAGGAAAGTTTACCCTTTTAGATTCTTGGATCCAGTCGGCTAGGGGGTTGGCACATAAAAAAGTGCTTTCTCATGAAATTATGATAATGGAATATTTACTAAATGATGCGAGGAAGAGAAACCCTGTCTTCCAAAATATGCCTGATATGCATTTTTTCAAGATCTGGACCGGGCAAAGA
>Ga0307377_10008409_pt1 | contig 10468 bp, 2 predicted proteins | sample TR3MG_FD_202535 | JGI IMG/M metagenome (GOLD analysis project Ga0307377, IMG submission 202535) | Soil microbial communities from Risofladan, Vaasa, Finland - TR-3 | ecosystem: Environmental > Terrestrial > Soil > Coastal area > Acid sulfate soil | place: Finland: Risofladan, Vaasa | collected... | reverse complement strand
CCCTATGCAGAATCTGGAGGACTTGAACGATGGCCTTTATCTTACACTTTTACGAAAGGGGGTATTAAATTTATTGTATATACCAGGTATTTTGGTGGGTCTGACGTTATCGATAGTGATTATGGAGGGCATAAGACCTGGTTAAAAGCACAACTGGATGTAGACATGCCAGTTGTAATATTTTCTCATTGCCATATATGGGAAGATGAGAGTAAGCCACCAATAGATAGTTCTTTTTGGATAACTGATTGGGATATTGGAAACCCACACTGGGACGGAGCGACTCCAGAAGAGGATACGATTAAATATATTTTGGAGAACGCGCAGGCTAATGTTTTAGCTGTTTTTGGAGGGCATTGGCATGATGGGAATAGAAATATGGAATTAAATGGTATAAAATATTTCTCAATGCCAGGTTCTATAAAAACATCAAATACATGGTACAATCATACTAGTTCTCCAGATTATGGGCAGGATAGATTTTCTGTCCTTCCCATTAGGGAAACAGCAGAAGCTGAAGCAGAGAATGCTTATTATGTTATAGAAATAGATGAGGATTTAGAAGTTTACATTACAGGATATGGATATAATGGAAAAAAACAAACGACAAATAATTTTGATAGATATCCATTAGAAACAACTGATAGAAACTTACTGGATGGAGCTGTTGTAGAGATTAATAATAGTAGGCGTTTTTCTTTGCTAGACAATATCGTATTGGATGTTCCTACTGGTGTGGATAATAATAAGTTTATAGAGTCGAATGCTGTTGTTGTTATAGATGGAGAATCATATGCTGTTGGTTCTGATCTTAGTAGTCCTTCGGCAGAAGATTATGATGATATCGGAGTATTTGTGTGGGGCAAGGGGGAGGCAGGAGAATATACTTTTCAATCGACTGATGGATCAGAAGGAGAATATACTACATTTACTCATCCTAACGGAAAATTGATTAGAGTTACATGGGAAGGAAAGGGAAGTCATTATTTTCTAGTAGAAATAATATCTGGAAGTGTAGAAAGCACAGAAATAGATGCTCATCCTATTACTTATTATAAGGCAAAGATCGGAGAATCGGAATTAACAGAAAATATATGGTATATAAATTATAATAAGAGGCATGCTTTTAAAATATATAGCGATTTTGATCCAATAGAGGATGTTTAATTATGGCGAAAAAAATAACATTACCACCATCTGCTCAACAAGCAGAGATTATTAATTTTTTCTCTGATAAGTTGGGACAAAAACTCAAGAACACAAAAATTGTGGACAATGGGGATGGTACGGAAAATGTTGAATTAGAATTAGAAAATAAAATTATTACTATTATTATGGATCAGAGTGGAAGTATGACATGGAATGATCATAATAATTTTAGACATGATATTGTTACAGATTTAATTAATAAGATAGATATTAACTATCCTGGAGATATAACTTATAATCTTATTGAATATGGGGCAGATATTGTTAATGTTTTATTCTTTGGGGTTATAGAAAAAGATGGATTTAATCCCAATGATATTAATAGCCTTAGCAAGATGATAAAAGCAGATGATGAGGCCAATTACGATGGCATGAGAGTTGTTAGAAATGAAACTCATTATCCTACACATATTTTAGATGGAGATATTGTTTTTGACGGATTTTCAAGCAGGATAAGAGAAGATGGATTAACAGAAGGTCACACTTATTATTATACTGTTTATACTTATGATAAAGATTATAGATTTAGTCAAGGCATAAGGATAAAAGTAACTCCTAGAGAGAGGATTATTCCTAGAGCAATCTCTGCTTTTAAAACCGTAGTAGAATCAGATGATTTAATGAAAGGCATTCCATTTATAGGATATGGAGTTAATAGAGATGACTCTGCTATAGCTATTTGGCATATGGACGAGGGAGAAGGTAAATATGTATATGATTTTAGCGATTCTAAAAAGATATTAACCCATACTAGTGAAACTCCAACGTGGTTGTATGAAGATGCTGTTCCAGTCGGGAAGTCAGGATTGATTTTCAATGGAAGCTCAGACTGTTTGGAAGTAGATGACTCTGACGAGGATTTATATATTAATCTTACTCTTGCCAATAGAGAATCTTTTACAATAGCTGCTTGGATATACCCGTATCAGATAAAAAGTTCTAATCAAATGATTATTTCCAGGCCTAATCTTCCATTTAGTGTAAATTATTATTTTTATATAAACGCTCTTGGGAAACTTTCTTTTAATACAGATTCATTTTCTCAAGCTTCTTCTTTTGATATTGAATTAAACAAGTGGCAATTTGTGGGAGTAACATATGATGCTTCTCAAGATAGTCTTATTTTATTTAATAATAATGTGATAGAAACTTATGCTGCTGTAGGTATGGATGCATTTGCTGTTCCAGGCGATACTTTTTTTATCGGATCTTTTAATGGTAGTTCTCTTTATTTTTTGGGAAAAATGGCAGAAGCAAGTATTTATAAAGAGGCAAAAGATTCAGCATGGATTAATTCTCAGTTAATTAATAATCCTATTTATGACGGAGATGGAGAAGAGGTAGATACTGAGATTATAGGTCGCAAGGATGATAACGGAGATCGTTTAGTAGTGTTTAAATATGACGTTCCAGATGATTATAATTTTGTGGGTGGAGAAGTTATTGTTGTTAAGAATGAAAAAAATATTCCTTCATGGGAAGAAGATGGAACTGTTATTTATCAACAAGCAGATTTAGGGGCAGGACAATTCTTTATTTCAGATGCAGATGATTTTGCATTAGGAGAAACTTATTATTATAGATTATTTACTAAAAATTCTGTAGATAATATTAGTTTTTTATCTGATTCTCCATCAATAGAGATAGAGATTCCAAAGTCAGATACAATGGATGATTTTTTACCATTAGAAGATGAGATAAGTTCTCCTATCTCTCCATCTATTGGGCAATTAATAACTGCTGGGAATAAAAAAACATATTTAAGATGGAAACAACAATCTCCTCTTGACTCAAGAATATCAAGAGTAAAAATTTATTATTCTTCATCTGATTTTCCTATTGTTGATAAAAATGGTGGTTCAAATGGACAGTTAGTTTTTACAGGGTTGATTACAGATGAAAAATTTGTTCATAGAGAAATACCAAATGGTGTTAATGCTTTTTATACTATAGTTAATGTTGATAAGTATGGGTGGTCTTCTAATTATGATGCTGATGGTAATCAAATAGAGAACTTTTTACATGCTACTATTATGCCAGATATTGACGCTAGTGAAAATACCTTTCCTCTTGTAGAAGTTGAGAACATAAATTATGAGCTTATAGATGAAGATTCTATAACAATTGGATGGAAAACTCCGAAGAAAAGTGTTGAAGATATTGATGCTTTTTTTGATCAAACAGTTTATATTTATGCTTCTATTTCTGATGAATTTGGAGGAGCTATTTCAGAAGATACTCCTATCAAGATGAGAATAGCAGTAACCATTAATAGGGAATCTCAAGCTGATGATGTCTTTAATAGTAAAGGAACGACCTCTTTTGAAGATATAGATGCTTACGATTTTTTTGTTACACGGTCTAAAGACGGGACATTTATAAAGGCTATTTTGAGAATGTCTACTGATGGAAGTATTATTTCTCAAATTAAAGATGCTACATTTCAAGTTCAGTTAAAAGCACTGCTTCCGAAAGAAGGTGGATATAGTCAGTCTAATGAAGATAATGAGCCGATCAATGCAGTTGAAGAATATGTCGAAGTTTTAAAATCATTAATTAATAATGATGATACTAATACTCAAGAAACTAGTGATAATTTTTTTGAATATTATTCAGATATAATTACTATATCTTTTACAAATCCGTGGGAAGTGGAATTAGTTAGTAGAGATAATCAAAAAGTTTCTCAAAGATGCTATTGTGAAAGAACAGATAAAGTTTCAGGAGAAAAAAGATTAACTGCTACCTCAGAATATTTTAATGGAGTATACATTAAGGCATCTGCTCCTTTTGTTGCTAGGGCAAAAGTAAAATATAAAGGAGAACCTGTAGAATCGGGAAACATGCAGTTGGCTGTGTGGGATGCAGATTCATCAGAACTTTGCAAGAATGCTTGTGCAGAAGGCAATGATACACCTCCACCTTATGAGGGGCCGAAATTGCAGCCAAGCACAACTGTTTTTCCTCCGTCTTCTACTATGTCTCTTATTCAAGGAACAGAAGAAACATATAATGGAAGCGGAGAGTATGTTGATATTTCTTATGTTGATATCCCTTTATATTCAACTGATGTTCCTCAAGCAGTTAGATTATTTGTCAAGGGGGAGAAATCAGGATATTCTTCTACAAAGGATTTATATATATTATTTCAAAGCATATTAAAGATTGACATACAGGCCGATGCTCCAAGAGTTGATGGAAAGGATATAGGGGAGCAGAGATCTAATGTATTTATTATTAATCCCGATTACCCAAATTATGAAACAAATGAGTATGATAAATCTTTAATAACATATCCTGATGATTTAACAGTTGTTGAATGGGGATTTTCTTTTGTTCAAACGAAAGATGATGCAGAATATTCAGGAGATAAAAATTTATATTCTACTGATAGCGTTCCTTTAACAAATGGAATTTATTCTTACACTAGAAATGGTGTTGCTAGGAATGTCTTTTTAGGGCCAATTCCTATAGAAGATAAAAAAATAGATGAAACATGGGAAGTTAATGCAACAATTAGCTATAAAGGTTTAATTGATAAGGCAAGACAATTTATTAGTTTTTCTTATGACCCGACACAGTTTGACAAAATTTCAGCTCGATTTTTAATGGAAATTGATGGAGGATGGAGAGGAACTTTGCCAAATCAAACTTATGGAGGAGGTGGATGGATGACATCGGATGTGAATCAATTATGGGCAGATGGAATTAATTATAAAAAAATAAAAATTAGTAGAGATCCAAGAGTTGCCTTATCCTCTGATTTTTTTGCTGCAAGTTGTTTTAGAAATTGTGCCTCCCAAGATGATAATGAATTATTAGAATTGAGTTCAGGTCAAATAGTTGAAGTTGTAGCTGGCGAAGGTTTTGAGATATTGCATGGAGAGATTAATGAATTAGAAGATCCTTATACGGGAGTTCATTATCTTGAGGCAGTTGAAGATACTGGTTTTATTGATAATGAATCAGCTTTTATTGAGTTGAATGATGAAGAAGATACAGATATAACGTATTTTTATATCAGGGCAAATTTGTTTGTTCCAAATGCTAAAAAGGTTTATGATTCTGAATGCGATTTCCCAAAAATTCGTTTAATTAATGATTGTACTTGTCTTGATCCTCCAGATGGAATAACAGAATGTGATTTGCCAGAGTGGTCAGAGATGAGATATGTTTCTGGAAGAACAACTGTATTTTTAAATAATAGACCATTAGTTTTAACGGGAGGTGGAGATATGGCAACTGGGATACCGCCTTGTCCGGTTGCTTTAAATGAACCTTTGAGTTGCGTTATAGAGTGGGTTAAAGTTGTTAATTATTATCAAGATAGCACAGGAGGAACCATATATTCTATAACTACAGATATAGACCCAAATAAATATGCTTCTTTTGGAGGGGCAGATGATGGAACTCCTAATCTTATTACCCCTACATCTGATATTAACATAAGAATAAGATTTTATTGGAGGGGAGATGACATTCCAGATGGAACATCGATTTATGTTTCTGTAGGGGACAATAATAATAGAACACTATTTATCCCAAGTAAAAATGTTTATTCTACTGAAACAGATGAAGATGAAGGATATACTTATGTTGATGTCACTTTAAGTCCAAGAGGTCCTGTTGAAGAAACTACAACGGAAGAAGTATTTATTTATTCTAATTATGATGAGGTCAATAAGACAGATAGGGAAATAGGAAAAAGATTTTATATTACATTAGATAAAAAAGAAGATGAGATTATTGTTCCTCCAGACCCAACAGATCCTAGTGTTGAAGATATTCCTCAACCTGAAGATTTAACACCTTATTCTGGAACTGTAGACAGATATAATATTAATGATAATTCATGGAGCGTGGTGTCTAGTATGTCTGAGCCAAGGGGGAATGCTTTTGTTGGAACAGTTGGTGACAAAATATATTATATGGGTGGATTAAAAAATAATAATCTTAATGTCTCGAATAGAACTGAGCAATATGATATTTTAAATGACAGATGGAGTTATGCAAAAAATATGCTAAAGCCCAGATTTGCAGGAATGGCAGAAACAATAGGAAATGACATATATATTATTGGTGGAATTTCTCCTGACATAACTCAGCAAAATGAACTTGTTGTAGAGACATCTGTTAATGTTTATCATACAGATACAAATGAATGGGAATCAGTATCTAGTTTACCAACGATAGATGAGGGAGGAGCATTTGAGGATCCTTTGGGAGTTGCTTTTGGAACTTCTCAGCATGTTGTTATTGATGATAAAAATTATATATATGTTATGAGCGGAGTTAAAAAAGTAGTTGCTAATAAGTCTCAATTCACTATCATAGAATATAATCAAAGGGTTTTAAGATATTGTGTTGAAGATGATAATTGGGAATATTCTAATATATTAAGAAGTAATGAATTGGTTAATTATAAAAGAATTGCTCCTCAATCTTTATTCTATGATGATAAGATTGTAGTTTTTGATGGAGCGATAGAATCAGGAAATGATTTTATTTATTCTCCAGAAGATTTTTATATAAATGTATTTAAGAGTTTTGAGACACCTTCTGGAGGAGAATGGATTAATCTGGGCAGTAGTTATATGAATGATTTTCCTGTTCCCAAGCTTCAATCATCAATGGTCAAATATGATATAGATCCTTCTAGTGACGAGTCTGATTATTATGTTTTAGGAGGGTGGAATGATTCTGCTCCTGCCATAGACTTGATAGAGAAAATCTCAGCACAAGGAACTACTTTTCTTTATGATTCTAGTTATTTAAGTTTAGAGCCAAGCGTAATCCTTGCTTCTCTTCCTGTGGCAAAACATGGAGCAAGTGCAGTTTTTTCTAGTGCGGATGGAGAGCCATATATTTATTTGATGGGAGGATATACAATAAATAGAGATGATGATTTTGTGGATGTTACTTTTGATATCTAAAGATTAAAAATGACAATAATTAACGAATACAAAAAATTATTATTAAAATTAGATGGCAAGCAATCTATTACTGTCCCTGTTGATATAAAAAAGAATGGGAGATATGTAGAGGATCCAGTTGATGTCATTTTAAGAGGATTTTTAAAATTTGAAGATACTTCAACTGCTCCTACTAAAGAGGACGAAGATAAAACAGTTGTTTATCCAGTTATTTTTTCTTCAGAAAGAATAAGGGTTACAGATGGAAGATGTGTATTTGTTTTGCTTCCTCGCTCAGAAGATTTATTTGAATCAACTACTCGGCTGCAGACGAATGTAAATGAGAATGTTCCTGATGATGATATTGGTAAAGATGATAATGTTCAAACTGATGAAAATTTAAAAGAACCTATTATTATCAAAATAGAACAAGATGTTATAAGAGAGCCATATAAATTGTCAATAGAAGTGACTGTTATTTCAGGTGATGGAAGCATCTATATAAAAACAGAAGATAGAGGGACAAATCCTCAGGTAGAAACTAAGAGTTCTGTTTATTCTTTATTTCAGAAAGATACAAAAAGAATACCTAGCAATTTGCCAGTATCTGCATATAGCAATTTAGAATGGATACCTTCTGTTAAAGCTATTCTTGGAGAAAATGCTTCATCAAAAGATGAGATTCTTGAAGAAATATCTGATTTAAAAAATAATACACCATTGGGAACTTCTACGATGTACGATGCTATTGTTGCTTCAGCAAGAATCTTATCGAATACGAGCGTAGATAATGACGGAAAGATCATCTATGTTTTTACTGATAATGAGGCGAATACTTCTTTGGCATCGTTAGAGAATGCAGTAGACGAAGTTAATAATATTGATGGAGACAAACAAGTTCCAATTTTAGTAGGGAATATGGCAATTTCAGACAATGCCACTTTGTCTATAAAAGCGAATAGGTCAGATACTAAGAATATAAATGAATTAGCTTACACAACTGGAGGTCAAGCAATTACTATTGTTGATGAAGCATATTTAGATGATATTGTTGGGATATTTTATAGGTCGGCAGTAGGAGCGTTAGGATATGGAACTTATGAATTTGTAAAAGATTTTGGGGAAGAAGTATTAATCAATAGCATATCCTCGACATTTAATATTCCATCTTCTGATTCAACAGCAACTTGGAGCATTGAAACAAGCACAGATGGATATAATTATACTGCTATTAACAACACGTATGATCAAGATGAGACTGTTAGTTTTGAAGATTTATTTGTAAGATATATTAGATTTAAAGTAATTTTAATTACTGGAATTAGCTCTGTAATGGATGCTTCAGGGGGATATCCAGAAACACCTTCTCTAACATCTATAGAGATAATATATAATGCATATAAAGTTGTTTATTTATATCTTAATAAAAATGAAGTTGATATACAACCATATCAAATAGATTTAGCTGTTGATGCAAATGAAATAAATACTGATCAAATTAAAGTTGGAGTTTCTAAATCTAATTCTGCTACTTGGGAAGATTATTCGACAGACTCTCAGCCTATTGTTGATCAAAATGGAAAAGTTATTATCCCGATAAGATTTTCTCAGGACATAACTAGTTTTCCACAAGAGCCATTATCAAGAGTAGATAATTTTATAACGAAGACAGAGTATGGGACATTTGATGCTTCTGCTACTGTTTTAATTTATGATAAGTCTAATAGGATTATTCCGTCTGATTATTATAAATTACAGCCAAGAGAAGGAAAAGTTATTTTTAATAAAGCTCTTCCGTCTGATTATCAAGATGGAGATTATAAGATAGGAATTATAAATTCGAGAGACTATAAAATAGGACTTAAACTAACTAATAAAACTGAATCAGATACATTAGATATTTATGGAATAGGGCACATGTATACAACAGGTAAGGACTTGTTACCGCCTGTTTCCAAAGCTAGTCCTGAAGTTAGAGAAGTGTCTATTGTTAATGAGGTTCCTTATAGATTTGATATTATAGAAGCAACGTATGTTTATTTTGATTCTAATTTTGATGTAGAAGATACTTCTCAGAGGACTATTAAATGGTTTATAAATGGAGAACGTATTTCGTACTTAGATAATTTAATAAAATGGAATGACATAACAGATCCTGCTGATCCTATTTATTCTAAAACAAGTCTTTCTTATCCTAATAATGATGATTTGGGAGGATTAAGCATAGAAGATTGGGCAAAGCAGCAAGAAACATCTTTTATAAAAGCTGGAGATGATGTTTATTTTGAAGTTCAAGTTAGTGATGGCGTTTTGATGAGTGATAAAAATAGTTCTCCTGCGGTTCGGGTAATAGAATCTCCTCCAATCATAACTTCGGTAACTGTTATGGCATACGATACAGACGGGAATATTGGGCCTCGATTAGCAACTGATACAAAGGCTGTTATTTATCCTTCTCTTGAAAAATCGTTTTTCTCTGATGGCAGTGCTGTTAATCAATCAGAGATTATATGGTATGTGAATGGAGACCTATTCAAAAGAGGTATTTATGGTCAGCCTGTCTTAGTAGGACAGCCTCCTATTCATGAAATTTGGGTCAATGAAATAGGAACAGGGAACTCTGTTGATTATGGTTTAAGGATTTCTAATTCTATTTTTGTAAGTATTATTCCGAGAACCGTCAATTCAACGGGAGAGATAGTTATAAGTCCTTCAGTTGTTGTTCAGAATGCCTTACCGAAAGTATATGATTTAAGTTTCGCTACAACTGGGTTTAAAGAAAATAGAGATATTGTTCTGAGCTGGCAATTTTTTGATTTTGAGATTAATGCTATAGGTGATATTGATGAAACAGCACAATTTGACGCTAGCAATGTTAAATGTTTTAGAAAAAATCCAGGAGATTCTAATTTTACATTAGTGTACAGTTTTAATGATCAAAGTAATAATTTGCAAGAAGTTTTTTATGTAGAGGAATATAGAGGTTTCATCAAAACTAATATAGGTCTTCATACTTGTACTGTTAGTAAAAATATTATTTTTCCTAATCAACAGTGGTATTTTTCTTTAACTCCAAATGACAGTATCGATAATGGAGAAACTCAAACAAGCGACACAATTACAATAACATCTTCTACAAATTAATATTTATTTTTTAGTCGATATAATAATATGCTATATAAAGAAAAAGATAATAAGAATGATATTATAGATATAATCTTACTAACTTATAATAATATAGAGAACACTCAACTATGTATTAATCATCTCTACAGATATACTAAAAATTTTGGACTTATTATATTAGACAATAACTCTAAGGATGGGACAGTTGAGTATTTAAAAAA
>Ga0307377_10008408_pt1 | contig 10468 bp, 5 predicted proteins | sample TR3MG_FD_202535 | JGI IMG/M metagenome (GOLD analysis project Ga0307377, IMG submission 202535) | Soil microbial communities from Risofladan, Vaasa, Finland - TR-3 | ecosystem: Environmental > Terrestrial > Soil > Coastal area > Acid sulfate soil | place: Finland: Risofladan, Vaasa | collected... | reverse complement strand
TTATATAGTGATGCAAGATGCGACTATATTTTGCGAAGACATTACTTCTACTCTTGGTGGAACCGATGCTAATGCGGCCACTGGTGGTTCTCGCGGAATCAATTATCAAGTTGATACTTTTGGTAGAGAAAGAGCTACTGATAGAGGATCCGGTGGGGTCAATGGTGGTGGTGGGTTTAGAGGAACATTGGATGTTGCTAATATAGTAAATGCTGCTTTCGAAGATTAATATGTAATGGGGGAGATTATTCTCCCCCACATTTCTTTTCCCCGAGTTGAAAGATGAAAAATTCATTTATTTTCAATAAAAATTAATATGCCTAAAAGGTAAAGCTAGAGGTGCGTAAATGACGAAGATAGAACACAAGACATTTGGATCTGTTGGTATGAGTTCAGTAAAAAAAGTAGAAGAGATAGAAGTTGAAACTTCTCCGGAAAATGCTTTAAGGTCTTTGATTGAACTTGGTAGTATTAAAGAAGAAAAAGTTATTTTTGGAAAATCATTCAAAATGAGAACTTTGAATGCTAGTGAAAGATTATCATTAACAAAAATTTTAGGCAACGACCCTAATCACGAAACATTATTCAATTTTAATGTTAATGTTTTGGCGTATTCAATTGAATCGATAGATAATAAAACACTAGAATCTTATCACCCAGATTACAATAAAAATAGTAATATTATTGAATTAAGGTGTCAAATTATTGAAGCTTTTCAACCATCTTTAATAAACTCTTTATTAGATTTTTATAATGATATTACTTCGAAAAGTGATAAGCAGTATACTATTGATGAAATAAAAAAATAGCAAAGGAGCCCTGGCACAGGCTCCGATGGAAATTGTGTAAAACATTAAAGGTGCCGGTAAATGATAAGATATTTGAAGAAATAAACGATGCCCAGTATTTATGGTATCAAGTTCAAATGTCTTTAGATGAAAAAGATAGTTTTGAATTACAAAGAGAAATTGCTGAACATAATGCTATGTTTACTAATCCAGAAGGGGTTAGGAAAGTAAGAGATGCTAGAGAAAATACTTTTGAAACGACAGATGAAGAATTTAATGATATTCTTGAAGATTTATTTGGAAACAAGTTAGAAAAAAGTAAAACAAATGTAGATACTTATTTAGATATGGAATTAGATGAAATAAAATTCACCCCTATTAGAGGTTCTTAATGGTTGATATTACCGATATTGTAGATATTGATAAAATAGCCGAAGGTCTTAAAAGCAAATTAACTCCGGCTATAGAAGCGGCGACCAAAGCTTGGGAAAATTTCAAAAATGCCAAAGAAAAAGGTGTATCTGGCGAAGAGTTAAGTTTATTTGAAGAGACTGCTAAAAAAGCAAGTGAAGGCGTAGATAGGTTAAAGGCTTCAATTGGAGCCTTAGGGACATCTTTTGTTAATAATGTTGCTGCCGTAAAACATTTAAAAGATGTAATTGGTATTGATTTTAGCGAAGCTGCTCAAAAAGCCAGTTCTATTGGAAACACTTTAAAAACTGCTATAGCAAATATCGGTGGAGTTGCTGTAGCTATGTCTCCTAAATTTCGTGATTTGGTGAGTCCATTAAACGAAACTAATTTGGCCACTCAAGCTTTAACAGCAACTATGGGGGAAAATTTAACCGCTGGATTGAAAGATTTGTTAGAAGTTCAAAGTGTAGCTAGAACCGCTTTTGTTGTATTTGGGCAAAGTGTTGAAAAGGCAGAAGATAATATTATTGGTTATGCGCAATCATTAAGAGAGATGTCTGCGTTTACCAATCTGTCTAAAAAAGATTTAAATGATTTTAATAATGTTGTTGGTAGATATACTCCAGAAGCTTTAGTTACAGCAGGAGTAGAAGCTAAGAAAGCAGCTGATTTAGTTGGCGAAACAGTAACTCCTGCCGCACTCGCGGCCACTTCTTTTAAAGCATTTGGTTTAAGTGCTCAAGAAGCTGGTTCTCAAACAACAAAAGCTTGGACAGATTTTGGACAAAAAACAGTTTCTGTTGTGGAAAGTTTAGGGACTATGAGAAGAGCTGCAGCTGAGACTGATGTTGATACTAGAACGGCTTATGAGCAAATATCACAGGCAAGTAGTTCATTATCTATATTTGGACAAAAAATTGATTCGACAGCAAATGTTTGGAAAACTTTTACTGAGGCTCTTAGATCTGGTGGTGTTCCAATAAAAGAAATTGGAAATTTAGTTGCTGATGTCACTTCTGCTATGGCTAATATGTCCGTTCAAAATAAGGCATTTATTGGAATGATGTCAGGTGTTTCCCGTGGTGGTTCGGCAATTGGTGGAGCATTACAAATGGAAGTAAATATGCGTACTGAAGGAGGTATGCAGAAAAATTTAGAATCGTTAACAAAAACTTTATCTCAGTTTGCTGGCGGAAAAGTTATTACATTGGAAGAAGCCGCAAAAAATCCGCAACTTGAAAATATTTTTATGGTTCAAAGAAGTATGTTAGCACAAATGGGTTTGGGCAAAAGCGATGAACAAAGAAATAGAATTTTAGAAACTTTAGAGAAAGTTAATACTACTGGTTTATCACAAATAAATATTGATAAGGCTGGTAAAGAAGTTTTCGATACTGGGAAAACTCTTGCTGAAAAACAATTAGATACTTTAACTCAAATGAATAGAGCAATTCAAGCAATGGCCGGTCGTTCTTTAAGAGCTGATGAAAACTTATTAGAAATAAATAAAAATTTGGCTGGTGGTTTTGAAGGGGCTAATTTAGGATTAAATGAATTAAAAACAGAATTAACAAAAGGTGAGGGTGGAGATATTACTTCTCCTTTTACTGGTATGTTAGCAAATGCTTTTAAGGGAATAACAATGATCGGGCAAAAAACTCAAAGTGCTGATCAAATAACCTCTGCTACAGAACAAATGAAAAGAATAGTTACCCAAATCCAATTAGGGGTTAAAGGTGGTAATATTGACCAATTAACTAAAATAGTGGTTGCTGGGCAACCTGAAGAATTGGAAGCAACTAGAAAAAAGACAAATGAAGTTGAACCGCCATTGGAAGTTACTAGAAAAAAGACAAATGAGGCTGGAGAATCATTAAGAACAGAAAAGAGAGAGGATATGGATACAAATATAAGTAATGTTGTAAATAGAGGAAATGAAACTATTCATAGAGATTTAGTAGAATTAATTTCAGCGACTAGAGATGGATTATCTTCTTTAAAAGGAAATGCTGGTGCTGGAATAAATAACGCACCTACTTTAGGGGCTGGAGCAACTGAACACAATTTTACTGTAAGAATAGTCGGAGATAATAGCGCAGTAAAGGATGCAATTACAGATCTTTTTACTGAATTTGAAGAAAGGATGCAAAGAAATTTATTAGGTCAACCATAATGGAGTTTTTAAATGGCATTTAGTACTATTCCACCAAATGATCCGTCACAAAATGAAGACAATAACCCTTTATATAATGATGCTCAAAACGTCGGTGTAAATAATAAATTACCCGATATAGTTCAGCAAAATCCAAATGTTTTAGATGGTAGAAGAGATCGTCAAACAATTATATGGCGAGTTCCAGGAATGGGTTTTGTTCAAATGTATATAAATCCTCAACAAATGAACATTCAAGAGAAAAAAGTTATAAAACAACAAAGAACAAAAGGTGGTTATGTTGTTCAATATTGGGGAGAAGAATTAATTGTTGTAAAATTATCAGGAACTACTGGCAGTTCTGGTATTGAAGGAATAAATATATTAAGAAAGGTTTATAGAGCAGAACAAGATGCTTTTAAACAAGTTGAGCAATCTTTAGCTGATAGAGCAAAACAATACACAACTGGTTCTTTAGTTTCTGGTTTGGTTTCTCAAGCGGCGAGTGGATCAATTAGTAGTGTTGCTGGAAACATTATGAATAGTGTATTTGGTGGGTCTGCGAATCCTCCTTTGTTGCCGACTTTGGCTTCGTTAGCTTTATCTGCTGAATTATTTTATCAAGGTTGGGTATTTAAAGGATATTTCGATTCTTTTGATGTTGAAGAGTCAACTCAAAATGGTGTAGGTATATTCAAATATAATTTGACTTTTGTAGTGTTAGGCCGTAGAGGAATTAGAACTAATTTTATGCCTTGGCATCGTAGTCCTGCTACCCTTGATGAATCAGGTAATCCTATTGGGTATAACAGAGCTGATGCTTCTGCAGTTCCTTTAAGTTTTAATGGAGAAAAAAATAAGTGACAATTTTATTAACATCTTCGCAGAATTTAGAATCAGGTTCGTTTAATGATTTATTGGGTGGCCTTTCCGAGTCTTTTGGGATCCCAGGATTCCCTCAATCCGGCGTTACTAGAAAAACAACACAAGACGCAATTTCAATTGGAAATAAATTAAACGATGTTTTTAATAAATTATTAGGAAAATCTGAAAACAGATTTGATACTAATTATGTTGAAAGTGGTAAAAAAATAATTGTTGGAAGTGGTATTGGCGATATGATCCCATTAGAAGAAGGGAACGCAAGAGAAATACATAATCAAACGCCAACAGCAAGTATCTTAATTAAAAAAAGAGCTTTTTCTTCTTTACAAAATTTATATGACCCTACTTTTATGGACCCAGCAGAAAAATGGTTGCTAAGGGCTACAAAAAGATTAGTATCAAAGAAATGTGAAGTAATGGCCGATTATGAAAGACTATCAAAAATAGATAAACTTTTAGATTCTGGAGTTTCACCAGCGGCTGTTGTATCTTCTTTAATTACTTCTGCGAACGCTGAAATAGAAGAAGATACTGCTTTTAATTCATCAATGGAATTTGAACAAATTATAGGATTAAGACAACCAGTTACTAGAACAACATATTTTGTTGATACAACCCTTCCTTTGATGAATGAATTAGGAATTGGAAGTGGTGTTTTCGAAATCACATTAATATCTACAATAAACACATCGTTAGGTTTAGATGGTAGTAGTAGTTGTAGTTTTTCCATAGAAGATCCTTATAGAATATTGTTTATATCAGAGGAAGACATTGAAAATGCTTTAAGAGATACTGTTTTAGCTCCTTTGGTGAATTCATTAGATTCGGCTGCAGGAAATGCCCTATCGGATTCTCAAATATCTGACGAATTATTATCGAAATCTAGAATATATAGGAATGTTAGTGAAATAACTTTTAGTATTTCATTGGGTAATTCAAAAGTTTCTGCAGTTCTTGATGCTATTGGTTTTGAAATAAATCCAAATAATATTGATGACGTTCCGGAACCTCATTCTTTAAGTGATGGGGAAAGAACTTTATTTTTAGCAACGTATGCTGGTTTACAATTGTATCAGCAATCTATGAGTAAAACTATATTAAATGGTTTTAATTTAGGAACGGCCAAGAAAGAAATTAGTGAACAAATGGAGTATGCTCGTAAGAAAATGAGACTATTTTATTTGGGAAAATCTGTAATACAACCTATGGATACAATCAATATATTTATGGATGGTAGAACAAGAAAATTAGGAGAAGCAGAAAGTATTGATAATTTAAATGAAAGTAAAATTATAGATCTTTTTGATCTTGGAACAAATAGATTAGGAATTGATGATGGGTTATTAAGGCAAGAATACGATAAACTAGGAGAAAATAGAAGTTTAACTTTTGAGGATTATAAAAGATTAAGAACAATTTCTTTTTCTACTGAAAATGCTACACACGTTTTTGGTGGGTTAATTACAAGAGTAGAGGATAAATTTGATGCTAATTCTGGTTCTTATGTTTTAAATGTTTCTGGTGAATCAAATATGCATTGGCTATCAGTATCAAGATATAATTCGCAACCTTCCTTAACTCAAATGCAAGGTTTGGTCTATGACCCACTAACTCCTTTCAAATTCGAATTAGATAGTGCTACTGGATTACCAACTGGGGAACCAAAACTTCTTGAAATTAACAGGCAAATTGTTAATAAAATTACAAAAAATGGTAAAGCAAGATTATATTTTGATAGTGGTCCAAAAATAGGAAAAGAGTTTAAAGGAACTGAGGATGATTTAAAACAAGATATAAAAAGAATTGGCGGTAATTTAGTTTTTTTATACGAACATGTTCCGGGTTTAGTTTATAGATGGAAAGAAGGAATTATGACCACTACATATAATCAATATGTAACTAATCCTTTGGATGGAACAACTACAAACTTAGGTCAATTTAAAAGAGAAGTTGGATTACACGCAGTAAATACTCCTTTTGATGGAATGGACGCAGCGAATGTTTTAAGTGTTTTAATTACAGGTAAGCCATATAATTATTCGACGTTTATTCAAAGTGCTATAAATTCAACTACTTTTAATCCTGATATAACATTAAATAGTGGGAGAGATTATTTTCAATCTTTAATTAGAAATCTTCAATCAGAAATTAGAGTAAATGGGAACTTTGTTCCGTTTAAAATAATAGAGGTTAGTAGCCAAGAGTTAGCAACATCTATCGCTTTACAAAGACAGCTTTCTGGAAAATCCAAGAGATTAGAACAATTAAGAAATGAACAAGCAAAACTTTTCGATAAGGTCGGGAATTATCCGGGTGGAATAGATGATTCGAATTTAAAAGATGCGTTTAATATCAAAAATAATAAATTAGAAGCTGAAATTAATCAATTAGAAATTGGTTTAAATTCTTTAACAAAAGAAGGTTCCCAGTTAAGTACGAATACAATAAGAGTTGCTGGCGATGATATTTCTTTTGATTTACAAGATTTAAGCACAGAAGAAAATTTTAAACTATTTGGTGATAGATTAATTCACGCAACGCAAAGATTAAGAGAAGATGTTATTAGGAATATTGATAAAAATTATTTTATTATTTCGGACGAATATGATAAAGATTATGATATTCAAGCTTTTGTTTTAAAGTTGGCCCAACAACAATATAATTTATGGAAGGGGAGCTGGCAGCCAATTATACAATTATGCAAAACGGTTGCGGAAACTTTAAATTTTGAATTATTTTGTAATAGTCAAGGGCATATAGTATTTAGGCCACCGCAATATAATAGAACCCCTGCGAGTGTTTTAGACCAAATGTTTTCTTTAAATAATTCTGGTGTTAGAATATTTCCTGAATTTCTTACTAGTCTCTTTGTATCAAAAGAAAAGGCTTTGACGAATGAAGTAATAATATTAGAATGGGAGATAAGAAAACAAGCTGCTTTATTAGGAAAAAAGACTGTTAAAGAAGTGGAACAATTAATTTATGGTAAAACTGGAAACGTAACTCTTTTTATAACCAATCAGGTAGATATGATTGATAAGTCTGCTAATTTAACTCGTGCCGAATTTGAAAATGCTAGAAATGAACTACTTGGAATAGTTGAGCAATCGAATTACCAAACTCAATTGAAATTTACTGGTGGTGCTTTTTCTCCAATAGCTCAAAGAAATTTACAAAAAGAATTTATTTATGATTTAGAGGGAGCAAGTGAATCTAGTGATAAAAATGCTTATGATGAAGCTTGTAAGGCAATAGCTAATTTAAGTGGATTTCAAAGAAGAAGTCAAGGGGAGTTTGATAAAGAAAAAATTGGAGCAAAAGTTAATGGGCAATCGAATCCCGCGAGTGATGTAAATAGAATTATTTCAAATATCTCTTCTTTGGTCAGTAAAAGAACTAAGTTGATAATCAGTTTACAAAAAAACTTACAACAAAATATTGAAATTAGTTGTTTAAGTGAAAATGGTCAGCCAACTATTAAAAGAGCTAATGTTTTTAATGTAAGTAATTTACCAGCTGAACTTTCCAATAGGTTAATTGAAAATGACTCAGCAAATTTATTAGGACACTTATCTGGAGATAGATTTGTTATAAAAGATTCTCAAATAATTGATGCGTCTTTTACTGAGAAGCCACCTGAAATTACAAATATAAGTGTAAAAGGTAGTTTGCCTATTGTCGGTGGTCAAGGAGATATTGCTGGCGTTCCAGAATTAACTGCTCTTTCAACTGATTTTGATATGTGGAGGCAATATGGTTGGAGAGATGATAAACCAGTTGATAAGCCATTTTTTAGTGATGCTCAATTACAGTGTGCTCCTTATGCTGTAATGTTATTATCGAGACAAAGAAAAAATATTGTTACGGGATCAGTTACTCTTTTTGGTAATGAATATTATCAATTAGGTGATGTTGTATATGTTGCTCATAGACAATTATTATATTATGTTAATAGAGTTCAACATACCTTTTCTTATTCAGGAGAATTTAGAACTACTTTGGAACTAGTATATGGTCATCCACCTGGGGAATACATTCCTACTCCTTTAGATATTATAGGAAAACAAATGGTTAATAGGAGCAATTCTCATTCAGCATACAGAATTAGAAGGGAAATTCCAAGAAATAACTCGCTTTTAGGTGCAGTAGTTTTTGATGAGGATAGTACTGATTTATTAAAAGGGAATAATGCTAGAAGAAATTTTAATCAATTAGTCAATGCCGTTTCGGTAGCAAAAGCTGAAATGAATGAAAATGATATTTTAAATAGTTCAAGGATTTACTGTATGACTTTTTTTGGGGATTCGAGTTTACAAAATCAAAGAGCTGGAGAAGTGGCGAAATGGTTTGATAATCCAGAAAAGCCAGCAACCTCTCCAAATACAATTGGTAAAGGAACCTTTACCGGAAGTTTAAAAGGTGAAGGAAATTTGCAAGGTTTTAAAGTCAATCCTAAATTAGTAAAAATTAAAAGGGTTAATCAAAATTTACCCGAGGACGGAACATTAACTCCTGCTGAATTAGATTTACTATCTCAAGGGATAACTGCCTCTCAAGAAGCGATAGCTTTAGATCCTGGATTAGGAAATGTTGTTGAAATTCGCTTAGTTCAACCGCCTTCTGGAGGATGGCCTCATGAGTAGAATAATCACGAATATAATGAGACTTGCTGTAATAACTGATGTTAATCATTCAGCAGGAATAGCTTATACAAAATGGTTAGATCAAGATTCTGATGAAGGCCCTTCTATTCCAATTCCTCATCCTTTTGCTGGAAAAAATGGAGAAGGAATTTATGTTGGTTTAAAAACAGGAAATATTGTAGTATTAAGTATGCTTTCTGCCGAAAGATATGTGCCGGTTTTAGTATTACCAATTCCGGGGGCTTATGGTGATTTAACATCTGTTAATGAATCTCATTTTGATGATGTTGGAGTCCCATATTTGGAATCTGGAGATATTGTTATTCAAGGGTCTAATGCTGGACAATTAAGATTTGATGATAATGGAGATATTTCTTTATTTAATAGTTTTGATGAGGGAATAAAGTATAGTGGCTACAATGATAATTCTGTAAGATGTTCTATTGAAACAACTTCCCCGTCAAACTATAAAGTATTAAGCTCTGGAATAAAGTCTTCTGGAATAATAAGAAGAGATGTGCGTTTGGATGATGAAGAGGGAAATTATGTAAATTTCTTAACCGACGTTTCATCTGAACAAATGTTAGAAGAAATTGGTTGGGATATTACAAAACAAGTAACATACGTTTCTAGGGATTCTATTACTGAAGGTTTGTCTGATGTTAATAATAAAAAATTCCGTAACCCTGCTTATGTAGAAAATAGGGAAGTGGTATTTGAGTTCGGTAGGGAATGGAGTGTTGGAAATTTTCAAAATGAATTAGATAGTTTACAAAGTGATTTAATATCTGTAAATGACCCGGATGCTAGAAGAGAAAGAAGAAGTAATGTTTTGAGTTTATCATTAAGTCACCCAAATGAACTTATAGAAAAAATTGAAGGAACGTTGGTTGATGTTTTTGGTAATTTATTAACAATTAATAAAAATATTTTGCCTGAAGTTGATGGAAACGGAGAAAGATTTTTAGAAAACATTTTTGAAGTGTCAAGGCATACGGTTGCCTTACATACTGAAATTAATACTCGTAAAGGATTGGCTTATAGAGAGGGAATTACTGACAAAAGAAAACCAGTTTTACTAAAAGGTGCTCCAGATCCTTTAATTTCGGCCAACAACGCTCGTGATAGGAGTCGTTGGGCCTTTAGAGTGGATAAAGAAGGTTTAACAACGGTTAATATTCCAGCAACTTCCGAAACTGGCAATATCCCTTTATTAACTAGGCAAGAAACTTCTAGTATTTTGGATGTTGATAGTTCTGGTATTGTAAAAGGAAAAAGAGATGATAAAGAAACTGCTTATTTATATAGAAACTCAAACAATCAAGATATATTTAATGACCAGTTTGGCCCAGGTGGAATAAAAATTCCTGGTCCTTCTTTTAGTCAGGTAAAAAATAGGCTAAAAGATAAAAAAACTAGTTGGTTAGATGTAGAAAATACACAAGCAACTTTACCAGAGTTTGTTGAGGCAGGAACAGCTTTTCACGAAATAACACAAACGGCATTAACTTTATTACAAGAAAATATCAATAAAGATGCATATGATATATTTAATGATTCAGACACTTATCCAGATTTGCCCGCCG
>Ga0307377_10008406_pt1 | contig 10471 bp, 12 predicted proteins | sample TR3MG_FD_202535 | JGI IMG/M metagenome (GOLD analysis project Ga0307377, IMG submission 202535) | Soil microbial communities from Risofladan, Vaasa, Finland - TR-3 | ecosystem: Environmental > Terrestrial > Soil > Coastal area > Acid sulfate soil | place: Finland: Risofladan, Vaasa | collected... | reverse complement strand
TAGGTTAGTATTTGCATGGCAAGAGCATAAGGGATATATTATAGCAATAAGTATACTCTCTACTATGCTATTGATGAGTTGGTTAATAGGTTAAATCAAATTCAGAAAAGAGGATACCTGGAGACAATAAATGAATAAGTGGAAACAATATAAAACAGAACAAAGAGAGTTAGGCCAGCCTGCCTCAACCAAAGGATTTAATGATTGGTTAGAAGCACAGAAGCCTAAACCAGTTAAATTAAAACGTAAGAAGAAAGTGGTATTTCAAGATGAGGTAGATACCTTAGAAAAATGGTAAAGATAGGGGGGGAATAATGCCTATATACGAATTTAAATGTGAAGATTGTAAGAAGGTGTTTGAGATATTAAAGTGGGATAGAGAAACCACACAGATAACCTGTGATTGCGGCGGACGTGCTTTTAGAATAATTTCAGCTGGTTCCTTCCGCGGCGAGAAGAATTGGAGGTTACCTAAATAATGCCAAAAATAACAAAGAATGACCCTAAGACAGGGCTACTAAATGGCTCATCAGAAGACCCTAACCATTTGACAGCATTCAATGAGGCTGTCAACCTATCTGAACTTCTCCAGGACCTAATCACTCAGGGGTTATCGTTCTTAAAAGACAGGAAGAAGTTTAATAGAGAGCAGACTGCTGTTTGGAAATCTTTATTTGAGACAGCATCAAAGAAGATAATGCCAGATGCTAAGGCCAAGGAAACAGAGGGTAATAGTAATTTAGATATAGTAATAGGTATGCCTAATAAGCCTCGTAAGAAGTTGGTGCTTAAGAAGCCCGAAGAAGGTAAGTAATGGCTACTATAGATTTAACGCATGCTAAGAGTATGTTCAATGACCCTTTCTATCCTATGCTGTGGGATGAAAGCAACTACCTCGTGTTCAGAGGCGGTGCTGGTAGCGGTAAGTCCGAGTTTTGTGTAGCCAAGTTAATCTTTAGGATACTATCAGATTGGGACAAACCATTCAAACATCGTTTCCTGGCACTTAAGAAAACATTACCATATGCTCGTAGGACAGTGTTTCCATTAATTCAAACAGTGATAGAGAGATGGGGCCTCGAGGCAATAGTTACGGTTAATAAAACACATATGACCTTCACATTCTCAAACGGTAGTGAAATATGGGTAATGGGCCTTGATGATAGTGAGAAAGTCAAAAGTATTGAGGGTGTTACTGGTATCTGGATGGAGGAAGCCACAGAGTTTGCTATTGACGACTTTGCGCAGTTAGATATTCGTATGCGCGGTCAGATAGACACATACTACCAAATTATGCTGTCATTTAACCCAGTATCCACGTTGAAATGGGTTTACAGAGAATTTTTTTCTAACCCGAGGCCAGATACGACTACGCACTTTTCCACCTATAAAGACAATAGGTTCTTAGATGAGAAGTATCATGCTAAGTTAGAAGACCTGGTCAATAGGGATTTCATGAAGTATAGAGTGTATTGTTTAGGTGAGTGGGGCTCACTGGAGAATATAATCTATGATAACTGGGAGAGAGTTAGTAGTTTTCCGAGTGATGTAGACAACGTGGTAATAGGATGTGATTTTGGTTATACCCATCCTTGTGGTGTGGTGATGTTAGGATGTGATGGTAAGACTATCTATGTCAAAGAGTTGATACACAGAGACAAGTTAACGGTAACGAGATTATGTCAAGTGTTGAAACCGTTGATTGATACCGAGCCTTTACTTAACATGGCAACACGTATCTACTGTGATGATAGTAGACCAGAAGGGATAGCACAGATGAGAGAGGAAGGATTTAACGCACTCGCTGTCGCTAAGGGTAGAAGCTCAGTAAGAGAAGGAATAGATTTAATAAAGCAGTATAAGTTGATGTTGACCAAGGGCAGTCAAGGTCTGATAAACGAGATACAAGAGTATAAGTGGAAAGAGGATAAAGATGGTGTTGTGTATGACGAGCCAGTTAAGTTGAATGATGATGGAATGGATGCTATGCGCTACGCAGCCTTTATGCTACTCAGACGAAAGAGCCAACTTGGTTGTGTATTTATAGATATGTAAGGGGGTAATAAAAATTAATAGGAGCAGAATATGAGTATGATACTCGATGCGCTTGGCCGTCCATTAGACGAGCCCAAAGCCACTAACAAAATACTGGATGTTCCACGTGGAGGTAAGTTAGACTACATTGAGGGCGGACAGTTAAAATCCTGGACAGCAAAAACAGTTCACGACCCATATAGTAATAATGGTGTGGTTCGTAGAGCAATAACAGTCATGGCTCAGAATTTGGCTCAACTACCTATAAAATTCATGAATGGTAAGCGACAACTACCATCTGAAGGATATAAAGACCCGACAAAAGTGGATTTAAGAACTATATTTGATAGTCCAAATCCAACAGATAGTAGGGTGCGTTTCTTCATCAAACATTGGTCTTATTATTTAATATATGATAAGGTATACTGGATGTTAAATCGCAACCCCGCTGGCTTTATTAAGGAGTTATATCCCCTTAATCCAGCGTTAGTTGAGACAATAGTAGATAAGAATAATATAGTTAAACACTACATATACAACAGGTTGCTTAGAATTATACCTGATGATATGTTAGTATTCTCTGGATTTAACCCGAATACACCTACTGGCGACGGCGGCAGTTCTATACTGGATGCCTTAAAGCTGGAATATGAGAGTGATTACTATGCTGCGAAGTTTGGTAAGAAGTTCTTTGAGAACAGCACCAGGGTCAACGGAGTTATCACAGTGGATAAAGATGTGCCTTCTACTAAAGAAGACATGGAAGCAGTCTTAGCAATGTGGAAGAAAGCCCACCAGGGAGCAGACAACGCCTATAAAGTAGGTGCCCTACTAAGTGGTATGAACTACACTGAGATGGGCCAGACGATGCGTGATATGGAGTATATTGAAGGTAGAAAGGAAATTACACAACGTATTATCCAGACCTACGGTATTCCTAACTCAGTATATGGACTGGTTGAGAAGATAGATAGAGCCACAGCCGAGACCCAGATGAGACAGTTCTGGCAGTTGACATTGAAGCCTTTAGCAGTGATGTTACAGGAAGATGTTAACCATAAAATTAAGAAAGAGCCTATAACAAGATACAGCAACATGACAATTAAGTTCGACTTCTCCGTAGTAGAAGAACTGAAGAAAGACTTGAATGATACATTAGATGCTGCTAAGAAGTTAATGGAGGTAGGATACCCAAGGAACGAGATAAACGAGAGATTACAGTTAGATATGCCTGATGATACTGACGATGGCGACACACGTTATATGCCATCTAACATGATGGAGATAGGTGCTGAGGAAGAACCGTTGGAGCCACTGCCTATTCCTGAACGAGATGAAGAGGATGAGAAGCTGGCTGGTGAAATACTGGATAAGATATACAAGGATGAGGAGAATAAGGCTAACAAACAAATCCTTAATAACTATCTACGAGCTCAGAAGAAAGAGGAAAAACGTTTCAAGGGTAAGATACAGAAATATATATTAGAACAACGTAATGAGATGTTGAAGATACTTTATGGGTATAAAGCAACACTTAATAAAGACGAAATTGTAATTAAGATTAATAGTGAAATGAAGAAACAAGATGCTAAAATAGTAAAGGTTGCTAAGCCTATGTTATCAGAAGCATCTAAGATAGCGAGTGAATTAGCGTTCGTAACAATAGGTTTTGACAAACCCGCTGTAGTTGATACTATGTTAGTAGAAGCACGTGTTGCCAAGATAGGTAGTATAAATAACACTATCAAGAAGGCGCTTGTTAGAGAACTAACTGATGGTATTAGAACAGGAGAAAGTGTCAACACTATGGCTAATCGTTGGAAGAAGGTCTTTGGGTTTTCTAAGACACAAGCCAAGACGATAGCCAGAACAGAAACAGCTTCAATAATGTCTGGGACAACAATGAACACATACAAGAAGGAAGGTATTAAGAAAAAGATGTGGTTAACTGCTGAAGATGGTGCGGTAAGACCTGACCATACTACTAATGCTAAACAGAAAGCCATACCTATTGATGAAGTATTTAGTGGGACTGGTGAAATGTATCCTGGTCAGACAGAAATAAACTGTAGGTGTGCATTAGCCCCAGTAGTTCAATAAGGAGAAACTAATGACAGAGAAGATTATTAAATATATTAGCAAAGCCCCAGAAGAAAAGGAAGATAGGGTGCTACGTTTCATCGGTTCGAATGAAGATATAGATAGAGATGGAGACGTTATCAAAGTTGACGGGTGGAAGACTAAGAACTATAAGTTAAATCCTGTAGTTATGGTTAACCACGTTCGTGCTTCTTTACCAGTAGCTAAGACCAATAAAGTTTGGGTTGATAAAGAGAACAAGGCCCTCATGTTTGATATAGAGTTTGCGCCCGCGGATGTTTCCGCAGAAGGTGATACGCTGTATAAACTATATAAGTCGGGATTTATGACAGCCACCTCAGTGGGCTTTGTGCCTAATTTTGAGAAGACAGAATTTCCAAGAGAAAATGGAGAGAAATCAGGCCCGTATAGAATTTTTAAGGAGCAAGAGCTTCTGGAGATTTCACTGGTGTCTGTGCCTGCTAACCCAGGCGCTGTAATGACGTCTAAATCAATTGAGAAGGCAGTGGAGGAGAATATTATAGATAAGGCTGAAGCCAAATCCTTAGAGATATGGTTAAAGGACTTTGAGACAGTAGAGGAAAAAGAGGAAGAGGAAGAACTTACGCCTTATGAAACATCAGTAAAAGAACTACAAGATAAGGTAGAGATTTTAGAGAAGAAAGTTGAAGAATTAACAAAAGAAGAAGAGATTGAAGAACCTGAAAAGTCGTATATCGACACATTGTATGAGGAGTTTAAGTCTGCCAGCGGGACATCAGAAGATGAGCCAAACGCTGATGCTAATACTAAAGAACAAATCTATGATGAAATATTAAAAGAATATTTAGGAGATAATAAAAATGGATAAGAGAGAAGAACTGAATGGTCTTGTGAAAGAAGTTATGAAAGAAGACCTGGAAAAAATGGAAGGCCGCTTGGCAGATAACGAAGAAAGAAATGCTAAGTTGCTTGAAGAGTATGGTGAGATGAAAGAGCAGATGGAAAAAGCCCAGGGTCAACTGATTACACTTAATCAGAACACTGGAAGTAATACCTTTCGTTTCAAGGGTATGAATGCTCTGGATACAACCAAGAATTTTAAGATTGATGTGTCTGAAGAAGTAGCCGAGAAGTTTGCTGCTGATACAATCGAAGTCATGAAGGCTGCTTACACCTCCGCTAATACTGGTGCTTATGTAATTCCTGCAATTTATGGAAGTTCGCTACTGGGTTTGGCTGAGTTAAAGTCTGTCGCTCTTGCTAAAGCAAGAATTCTTAAGGTAGACGCACCTGTGCTTTATCTACCTGCTAAGGGAACCCGCGCTACTGTTGACAGTCAGGCTTTCGGAACTGCTAATACTGGCGCCGCTACTACTCTTGGTCAGATTACCTGGACTATTGACAAGAGAGTTGGTGGTTATCAAGAAATTAATAATGACGTCATCTTAGATGGTATGTTCAACGTCGTAGACGAATGGATTATACCTACTATCGCTGAGGCCATTGGTCAAAATGCTGATGATGAAATGTTTAATGGAACTCAGTTTACAAGTTCTATCAGTGATGTAACAGACGCTATTACAGCCTCTGGAACTACACTTATCGCAGCCGCTATTACGTTTGCGAACTTGAATAAAATGTTCTATCATCCTGAATGGGAACGTGGACTTAACTGTGAATGGTTTGGTTCAAGAGCCGCGATGAAAGATATTGCCGCGCTTACTGACACTTATGGATATCCGCTGTTCCAACAGGTGCCAATTAATGGTAGACCTTCTACCATGCTTATGGGTGCCCAGTATAATGTATGTCCAAGCATCGCTAATGCTCCCGCAGATGGCGCTGTAAGAATGTGTTTTGGTGACCCAAGCCAATACATAATCACTCTACGTGGTGGAAATTCTCCTTTCGTCAATCCGTATATTAAGATGAAAGAAGGCATTCTACAGGTTGGAATGTATGCTCGTATGGACGGTAATATAGCCGACCATGCTACCGCATCCAGTTCAGCCGCTTGGGCAGTAATGTCCCGCGTTGATGCGTAAAATTTAAATTAAATGAATTAATATAAGGCGACGACGGTTATAAAGGGGTTGTGCCTATTCACAACCCCCGCCTAAATCTATAACGAGGAGACTTATGATAAAGAATGATTATTTATGGAAGTGTCAGGAGTGTGGATATACTAAGACCACTGCTTACCTTCCCAGAAAAGAATGCCCTGTCTGTAAGAAAGTAGTTCAATGGCAGGGATTACAGAAAGTAATAACGAAGGAGAGATAAGATGGCTGTAACATTAAGCACATATGCTTTAACAGACTTAGATAGGGTTAAGGGTTATCGTCTTGCTCAAGGTGAAGAGTTAAATACTACAACCGAACAGCAAGATTTGATAAAAAACCTTATCAACATCTACTCTACTATTATTGAAAATTATTGTGATAGGAAGTTTAAGTCACGTGAGTATACAGAGTATTATGATGGAGACGGCTCAGATACTCTATTCATGAACCAGTATCCAGTTTCAACAATTACCTCTATCAACGATGACCAGGATTGGTTGTGGAGTGACACTACTGTAATAAATAGTAATTATTATAGAATAGTAGATAGTAGATATATTGTTATGAAGAATAATTTATTTACTGTAGCCAAGCAAAGCGTAAAGGCTGTTTATACTGCTGGGTTCACTACTACACCCGAGGATATTAATAATGCCTGTGCTACAGAAGTCATACGTGCCTTTGATGGTATAACAAACTTAGGTGTTGAGAGTATTTCGTTCTTGGAGGTATCTGAAACCTTCGTCCCAATGCCATTCTTACCCCAGACACGTTTGGTATTAAATAATTATAAGAGGAAAATGTCCTTCTAATGATTGATATAGAGATAAAAGTAGATGATAGTGATGAACGTAAATTAAGAAAACTACTACAGCGTGCTAAGAAAGGATTGTTAGTAGGTATTAAGAAAGCAATTCTATATGCTGAAGGTGAAGCTAAGAAGAACTTTAATAAATCTGGTAAACCTAAAGTAAGAACTGGAACACTTAGACGTTCTATAAAATCTGGAGTATCTAATAATACCGCCTGGATAGGCTCTGATGTTGTTTATGCAAGAATTATTGAGAAGGGTGGCGTGATAACTGCTAAGAATAAACCATACCTGTCTTTTCAGATTGACGGTAAATGGTTTAAGAAAAAGAGTGTAACTATTCCGCCGAGACCATATTTACAACCAGCGATATCTGAACATATGGATACTATTAGTAGAATAATAGCACAAGAAATAGTGGAGGAGATGGAAAAATAATGGCTACTACAGTAGAAACAATTCTTGACACACTAAAGTCAGACTTAAAGGACTACGTAAAGGTTAGTAGAGGATATAATACTACACCTACTACAATTCTAAAAGGCTCGTTTGGTCCAGATGAAGTTTCAAAATCTTTTCCTGTTATTGGTTTTGATATAACAAGTGAAGAGTTCGAAAGTCAAATGGGTGATACTGGATTTGCCTACGTGTATTTAGATATATATGGTTATACATACACAGATGGTGTTGATAGAATTGACGCTATAAGGAAACTTGCTCACGACGTCCTTTATTTTATTTACAACGATTTTACATACACAGATGAAGTATCTCTTTTAGAGCCAATGGAATACGGAGGCTTTAAAACACTAATGTTCAGATTACCTATAAGGATTAGGTATGAATGGACGACAACTAATATAAGATAATATAAGGAGAAATACAGATGGCAACAAAATCAGGAACTAACGCAACAGTTAAAGTAGCAGAAAGCGTGACGGTATTGTCTATGGCTAATTGGTCTTTCACTGATGAGAGAGAAGCATTGAAGGCTCCTGTCTTCGGTGATAGTTTTAATAAAGTCCATGGTATGGGCACCAGAAATATTGCAGGCTCAGTAAGTGGTTTCTTGGATACATCAGACACTACAGGGCAGGACGTGCTCGTAACCGCCTATGAGGCTGGAACTACTGTAAGTGGCTTCCGTCTTTATGTAGATGGAACTGTATACTTTGAGGCTGATGGAACAGATGATAATGATGGAGTATATATCACATCTTATAATGTCAGCGCCGCGCAGAATGAAATCATCCCTGTCGAGTTTAATTTTGAAGTCGGTGGAGATTGGTCAGAAGCAAGTGGTTAATATAAACTAAGGGGGAAACAAATGAAATTAAATCTAAGTTATTTAGAAGGTGTATGGTTACCGTTTAAAAATAGTGATGATGTTAAAGTTAAGATTAAAATGCTTCCATTATCAAAATCTTTAGATGTAGAACAAGGTGGGGATAGTATAGAAACAATGTATTCTGTTTATGATGAGTGTTTATTAGATTGGACTGGATTTGTTGATGAAGATGATAATATTATTGAATGCACTCCTGAAAATAAGAGAAGGGTATTTGATGCTTATACGGAACTCTTTGAGTTTGTGATGACCGAACAGAATATACTAAGGCAGAAGTTCTCGGTATCATTAAAAAACTTAAAGACCTCTGTGCCTACCGTTTCAAAGAAAGCGAGAAAAACCCCGACAAAATAAGTTATAATGTTTTTGTTGGTATCAGGGGTCTGAAAGGGAAAGATACATCTTACTCAGAATATGTTAAACAATATGGCAGTGTGATGCCAAAAATCCTTCCAGAAAATGAGCATATTATTGATATAGTAACTAACTATTATAATATGCTCATTGATGGAATGGGTGGTATAAATACAGTAGGTATAATAAAGATACTTGAATTAGAAGATGTTGATAGGAGAGAAATGCCTATACTCTTACAAAAGATATCTTATTACTTATCAATGTCGTTACTAATTAGGAACGAACAAACTACAACATAAGGATAACTGACAATGCCAGAGACAATAAAAATTAAATTATTAATAGATGATAGGGGCGCTAACTCCAAGATTAATAAGTTTAGTAAAAATACTACTGATAAGTTGAACAAGATAGAGAAGTCTTCTAAGTCAGCAAGTAAATCTATGAAGGGTTTATTTGGTTTGGAAATTCTGCGTTATGCAGAGAAGTTCTTACGTGTTATGACGGATGTGACATTAGCAGTAGTCAATATGACAAAAGAGTATGATAGACTACATAGGTCATTAAAAGCGGTATCTGCTGGTTACGCTGACTTTGGTGAACAAGTTGATTTTGTTAGGCAAGCAAGTGAAAGACTTGGTCATGTATATAGGTCGCAGATTAAGGGTTACGCTCAGTTAACTGCTACAGGTAGAGCGGCTGGTATAGCGTTGGAAGATATCCAAAATATTTATCTAAGTATAGCAGAGGCATCTACAGTATTTCAGCTATCAAGTGATGATAGTTATCAAGCACTACGTGCTATAATTCAGATGATATCTAAAGGAACGATTTCTGCTGAAGAACTTAGAGGTCAGTTAGGTGAACGAGTTCCTGGTGCTTTGTATATTATGGCTGATGCTCTTGATATAGGTATAAGCAAACTACTTGATATGATGGATAAAGGTGAATTACTTGCCGCTGACGTCCTACCAAAATTTGCTGCTTCACTTCGCGAAAATGTTGCTGGTGAGTTGAGTATAGCAACAAACAGTATGCAGGCTAACATTAATAGGTTAGAAACATCTTGGAATGACTTTGTTAAAAATGTAGGTAATTTATATAGAATGGAGATTAACTCTGTAATAAGTAATACAAAACGGATGCTTAGCACTATTTCCAGGCTACTTAAAGCGTGGACAGATAAGCATAGTGTAGAAGGACGGAAGGAAACAGTTTCAAAAGCTATTGACGCCACTGTAGCAAAAATTGCAGAACTCCAAGCACAGATGGACGCTGGTAAGATGTTTCCATTGAATATAAAGGGTGAGATGAAGCGCGCCATTGGTGATTTAGAAAGATATTATAAACTTCTTCAAGACATAATACGTGAGGGTTATAAAGCAAGTAAAGGCGGCGCAGAGCACGAATTCAGAAGGTTAGAAAGTAAGAAGGTTGTCCAGCACGACTATCCGCGACGACCTAATACAGCCGAACTTAAATTTAGGGAAGACGCAAAAAAACTCCGAAAACAATTTGAGATAGACATGTTGAGAGCAGGTGGAAATACGGCAGATGCTGAAATAAAACAACTTAAGGAAACACACAGAATTAAACTACAGGAAGATGAAGTTTATGCTGGAGAAAAGATAAAAGCAGAAAAATTACTTGCTGCTCAGATAAAAGCAATCCGTAAAGCGCATGAAAATAAATCAAGTTATATATATAAGCCTGCTGTAGGTAATATGGATATGTGGGAATACACCAGTGATGAGCAGACTAAAAAGAAGTCAGAAA
>Ga0307377_10008405_pt1 | contig 10471 bp, 11 predicted proteins | sample TR3MG_FD_202535 | JGI IMG/M metagenome (GOLD analysis project Ga0307377, IMG submission 202535) | Soil microbial communities from Risofladan, Vaasa, Finland - TR-3 | ecosystem: Environmental > Terrestrial > Soil > Coastal area > Acid sulfate soil | place: Finland: Risofladan, Vaasa | collected... | reverse complement strand
CCCATATCTGGAGCTGATATAGTAAGGTTGGTAAGGTTTAAATTTTCAATGTAAGGAGCAAATATTGCAGAACCGAAAAGATGGTCAACCGGGACATTGAAAAATCCCTGTATCTGATCAGCATGAAGATCCATGGTAATAATCCTGTCGACCCCGGCAGTACTTAAAATATCAGCTGATAACTTCGATCCAATTGAGACCCTGGGTCTGTCTTTCCGGTCTTGCCTGGCAAAACCATAATATGGGATAACAGCTATAACTTTGTATGCAGAGGCTCTTTTGGCTGCATCAATCATAAGAAGAAGTTCGAAAAGATTATCAGCAGGAGGGTTTGTTGACTGAACAATAAAGACCATACAGCCTCTGACAGACTCATCAAAACTGGGTTGAAATTCTCCATCACTGAATTTTGTTACAGAACTTTTCCCAAGTTCAATTCCCAGTTTATCTGCGATCTTTTGTGCCAGACGCTGTGAAGACCTGCAGGAAAAAAGTTTCATAGGTGCTTTTCCGAACATTTTCCTAAAATTTTAACTGTTAAATTAATCGATATTTTAGAATGTAAAAGTAAAAAAACCATTCGATATCAGGAGACATTTGAAAAATTGTTAATAGATTCTTCAATATAGTTCAGAATGTCATCTCTGCCAATACCCTTTTCAGCTGATGTAATGAAGGTTACTGGAAGAGTTTCCCAGTTTTCAAGCATGTCATAATTATATTGATTTATTGATTTTTCAAGTGCAGACTGGATAAGTTTGTCACTTTTTGTAAAAACTCTGGCAAATGGAATCTGATTAATCCCCAGAAATTCCATGAATTTAAGATCTGAAAGCTGAGGTTTGTGCCTCGAGTCAAGCAACACAAAAAGACAAACCAGGTTTTCCCTCAGTAGTATATAATGATCAGTTGATTTAACCCATTTTTCCCTTAGCTTAATAGGTACCTTTGCGTAACCATAACCTGGCAGATCAACCAGGTACCAACTTTCATTCACATAGAAATGATTTATAGAACGGGTTTTTCCTGGCTGGACAGATGTTTTTGCCAGTTTTGACCAACCAGTCAGCATATTTATGAGTGAAGATTTACCAACATTTGATCTCCCTATAAATCCAAATTCAGGCTTTGTGGTTGCCGGGCACTCTTTTAAAGAAGGACTACTTTTAATGTAGGTGGCTGAACGAATAATCATATCTACCTGTTACTTAAGATCGGAGTAGGGTAGCGCTACTTTCTTGTAAACCAGATTATTATTGCCATAATTTGTTAAAATAACAGCTATCACTCCAACATAATCTGTTTTTGGCGTTCCTGTCTTTTTGAGGTCCAGTGTACCTGTCCCATTAATTGTCTTAATAATAGTATAACGAGTGGTATCAAAAACGCCATCTGAAAAATCACCACGGTAATATTTAACTTTTGTGGATTTGTCAGACAGGCTCAGAGAGATCCTGTAATTACCATTTGTCTGGTAATTATCCTTGGTAGTGACAATCAATTCAGGATATTCACTAACAAGCTCTCCGGTCTTTGTATATTCTTCGAGATATGGTGTTCGTAAACCCCTTTTATAGTTTAATTTTGCTTTTAGCCTTCCATTCCTGTAATATTGTATTTGAATACCGTCTATTGTATCTCTCTTATAGGGTGTTGAACGGAATAATTGTCCTTCCTGGTAGAACCATTTTGATGAATCTTCTCTTAAGCCATTTTCATACCACGAAGTCTGACGAAGTTTACCACTTTGGTAAAATGTTTTTTTCAATCCCTCCATTACACCATTTTTGAAGGTAACCTCGCTAACTAAATACTTACCACTCATGTATTGCTTAATACCTGTGTATCCGGTATCAGGTACAATCACTGCTTCATTCCCGGATTGAGAATCTTTTTTCCCCGAGTCTTTTATGTTGCAACTAAAAAGGAGGAAAAGAAATGAGATGAAAAATAGTGAGAAAGAAAATGTTTTCATATGGGTTGTAATTAGGTTAATATTAAATTTATGAATTAATAAATATCTCCATCAACCTTGCTCCCCCGACAGGTTTAAGACTAATATCTTTTATTACAGCAGGTAAAAGGACAGTCTCCCCTTTCAAGACTTTCTCAGAAGAACCATTACTGTTAATAAAGAATTCACCTTCGATGCAAATGTACAAAATAAATGAATCATTTAAATGGTAATCTTTGTTTATCGTAGTATTGAAATATAAAATGTTTGTGTTAAAGAATTCACAATTAACAAGGTTTTCAGTTTGGTTAAGTTCTTGTTTTTTTCTTATCTTATTCTTTCCAGTTTCTGAAAAACTGATGGCCTCTAGAGCTAGTTCAGTATGTAATTCTCTTGTCGTTTCACCCGAGCTTTTTCTGTTCCAGTCTGATATTCTGTATGTTAAATCCGAAGTTTGCTGGATCTCAACCAGAACAATACCTGCTCCAATAGCATGAATTCTGCCGGCTGGAGTGAAGAATGTATCTCCTGCTTCAGCTATTTCAACATTAAGCAAAGCAGCGATATTACCTTCAATAATGGCTTCTTCGTACATCTCCCTGGTAACATCATCTTTAAACCCAGTATAAATTTTAGCCCCTTTTTCGCTTTTCAAAACGTACCACATTTCTGTTTTTCCATAAGCATGATGTCTCTTCCTGGCCAGTGCATCACCAGGATGTACCTGAATCGAAAGATCTTCACGTGCTTCAATAAATTTTATGAGTAAGGGGAATTCGCTTCCAAACTTCTCATAAATTGAATCACCGGTAATATCTCCCATGTAGACCTTAATGATTTCTTCTATATTGTTTCCTGCCAGGAAGCCATTACTTACTATCGACAAATTATCAGCAACAGCAGATAATTCCCAGCTTTCTCCAATATTTGGTAAGCCAGCAGGCTTTTTATTATAATGTGTCTCAAGAGAATCGCCTCCCCATACTTTATCTTTGATTATCGGTTCAAACTTTAATGGATATAGTTCTGTCATTTTATTGTGTTTATTATATAGTAAAGTGTCAAAAGTAAATTGAGTAGAAAACAGTTTTCTATAGCATTGTTTCTATATGTCCAATTAGTGTTAATTAAATGTCCGGGTTTAAACAATGGAACTTTAATTCACTTTCATTACAAATTACTATTTTTGGTAATAATTAGAAATCGTAAAAATATACATTTATGCTGATATTATTATTTCAGGAGGGGGAGAAAACCATGTTGGGATTGGAATGTTAATTTCAATTATTGAAAAACATTTATTAAAAAGTAAATCATAAAGTTATGCTTGATAATATAAAGGTGGAAAATGTTTTGTTTCTCGATATTGAAACAGTTCCGGGAGCCGAGTCGTATGCGCTTCTTGATCCGGCTATGCAGGCACTTTGGGATAGGAAATCATTACAATTCAGATCTTCGGATCAGACTGCAACTGATGTCTTTCAACGGGCAGGGATCTATTCGGAATTCGGTAAGATTATTTGTATATCTGTTGGCCTGATAAAAGAAAAAAATCCCTTCAGTTTAAGGTTGAAATCATTTTATGGGAATGAAGAAAAAACTCTTCTTACCGAATTCGCAGCTATGCTCTCAAAATTTTCAAAAAATAATAAAGAGGCTTTACTTTGCGCACATAACGGGAAAGAATTTGACTACCCTTATATTGCCAGGAGAATGATTATCAACGGTGTTGTAATTCCCGATTTGCTTGATAATGCAGGCAAGAAACCATGGGAGATAAAACTTTTGGATACAATGGATTTGTGGAAATTCGGAGATTATAAGAATTACACATCACTGAACCTTCTAACTTCTATTCTTGGTATCCCTACTCCCAAAGATGATATTGACGGCAGCATGGTTGCAGGGATCTACTATGAGGAAAACGATATTGAACGCATTGTTCGTTATTGTGAGAAAGATGTTCTGGCAATAGTCCAGGTGTTATTGCGGTTTATGAGCCTGCCTGCTGTTTCTGAAGAAAAGATAGAATCAGTTACATTTTTGTAATTGACTGACTTATAAAAGATTAGCAGAATACCTTTCTTAATTGTTATCCAGCAGCCTCTTAAGATACCTAATTATCATGTCTGGTCGGTCAGAATGGATCCAATGACCGGCATTTGGGACTGAAACAAATTCTGTGGCAGGAAAAACACTCAGAATATCCCTGAAATCACCTGATGGTAGATAATCAGACTCTGAACCCTTTAGAAAGAAAACCGGGAATCCTGTTATCTGATCATCTATATCTCCACGGCGATCAACTCCTTCCATGATTTTTTCAAGATTATTTATGAGAGATGGGGCATTAAGTTTCCATTTAAAATTATTCCCAGTGGATCTTTTCAGATTTTTAAGAATAAATCCTATTACCTTTTCAGATGGAATCTTTTCTTTCAATATTGAATAAACTTCGCTTCGCGCAGAGACTAGAGATAAATCAACGGACTGTATAGCTTGAAGGATTGTAATATGCTGATTATAAACAAGATGATTTAAAGTTTCATTGATGAAAGGTGAGATGTCAGCAATAAGCAGACCATTAATCATTTCAGGCCATTTCAGTGCAAATGATATTGCAGTCTTGCCACCCATACTATGACCTGCAAGAAAGAATCTTTTAAGCTTCAAGTCAACTGCAAGTTCATATAGATCATCCCTCATAGAATCATAATCATGTATGCTATCATGAGGAGATTGTCCATGGTTTCTCTGGTCTGGTAAATAGACTGTGAAGCTGTCACTAAGACTCTTTGCTATGCATCCCCAGTTATCAGATGATCCATACAAGCCATGTAGTATTATTAATGGTGGTCCATCGCCATATTTCCTGTAAAATAGTTTCACGAAGCTAAGTGTCAGGATAATTGGCGTTTATACATTTGTATAGCATTTTCAAGTCCCAGATATAGAGCATCAGCTATAAGAGCATGTCCTATCGATACTTCCTCCAGCCATGGTATGCTCTGATGAAAATACCTGAGATTATCAAGGTTTAGATCGTGACCCGCATTTAACCCGAGTCCTGCATCCCGTGCTATTTCAGCAGCTCTTATAAACGGTTCAATTGCTTTAATGGTATTCTGACTGAAATTTGTTGCATATGGTTCTGTGTAAAGCTCTACCCTATCTGTACCCGTAGAAACAGCATTCTCTATATTAACAGGATTAGTGTCCACAAAGAGTGAGGTCCTGATACCTTGTTTTTTGAAAGTTCTGACAATATCAGTAAGAAAACGCCTGTTTTTAAGGGTATCCCAACCTGCATTTGAAGTGATGGCATCATGAGCATCGGGGACCAGAGTTACCTGGTCGGGCTTTATTGAAAGAACTAAAGTGATAAATCCGTCAGAGGGATAACCTTCAATATTGAATTCCGTCTTAATAATTGGTTTGATATCCATGACATCATTATATCTGATATGCCTTTCATCCGGGCGAGGATGTACGGTTATTCCATCAGCGCCAAAAAGCTGGCAGTTAATCGCAGCAGTTATTACATTGGGTATATCTCCTCCCCTTGCATTTCTCAGAGTAGCAATTTTATTGATATTAACACTTAACTTTGTCATTATACTAAAAGTAAGATTTATACGTATTTTAATTTTGATGTAAAATTACAACAACTGGCTTTTTAATTACTATATTAGTTGAAAATAAAAGTGTGTATGGTCGCAAAGGACTTAATATCAGAAGTGATTCCTTCTCTGAAGACATCCGATCCTGGACAGATTGCATTGAATTGGATGGAGATATTCAGAATATCACATCTGCCTATTGTAAATAATCAGGATTTTCTTGGTCTTATATCTGATACTGATATTTATGACATGAATATGCCGGAAGAACCGATAGGCAATCATGCACTTACATTGTTTAAACCCTATGTTACTTCTGAACAGCATATTTTTGAAGTCATCGGACTTGCTTCACGCTTAAAGCTTTCCGTTATTCCTGTACTGGATTCTAAGAACCATTATAAAGGAGTAATAACAACCAGTGACCTGATACAACACATAGCAAGCATGTCATCAATGGATCAACAAGGTGGGATTATTGTTATTGAAATTATTGAAAGAGACTATTCCCTTTCGCAGATAGCCCAGATTGTTGAAAGTAATAATATTAAAGTCCTGAGTATGTATATCACTTCACCACCTGACTCAACTAAGCTGGAGGTGACCCTCAAATTAAATTCTGGAGAACTGTCATCATTAATAAGAACCTTCGAACGTTATAATTATGAGGTAAAAACCTGGGTCACTAGTGATGACTCTATGGACCGCTTCTATTCCGAAAGGTTTGACCTGTTGATGAAATATCTTGATATTTGAAATTAATTCACCGGATTCAATTAAATAACACTTTTGTAATGAAAAACAAACTGGAGAGAATTGCCATATACAGCAAGGATTATAATTCAAAAACCAAAGAAGTTGTATCCAGACTGGTTAATGAGTTTTGCAAAAGGAGAATTAAGATTCAGGTTTACCAAAAATCTGAAGATCAATTTAGTTGCCCTGAGGAAGGGTTAATTGAACGGTTCAGCAATCTGTCAGACATTTCAGGATTGCCTGACCTGGTTTTAAGTGTTGGTGGCGATGGGACATTTCTGGAAACAGTTCTTAAAATTAAAGACCTTGGAATCCCCGTAGCAGGAGTGAATACAGGACGGATGGGTTTTCTTGCAAATATTTCAGAAGAGGAAATAGAAAAATCAGTTGACATGTTGTGCCGCTGGGAAGTTGAAATAATTGAAAGATGCTTTTTGGAACTATCACAACCATCCGGACTATTCACAGAAAATTCTTCAACAGCGTTAAACGAGATATCCATTCAAAAGGCAGATCTTAGTATGATAACCATTATTGTATATGTTGATGACACGTACTTAAACACATACTGGGCTGACGGACTTATTATCTCTACCGCTACGGGATCAACAGCATATAACCTAAGTGTTGGAGGACCAATATTATCTCCTGAGGATGAAAGTATTATAATATCACCTATTGCTCCTCATAATCTTACAATCAGACCTATTATTCTCTCGGGGGATAGCAGACTCAGGATGGTGGTTGAAGGCAGGAGTCCTGAATATCTGGCAACTTGCGACTTCAGATCAGTACGATTACCTTTCAGTGAGGAGATACATATTAAACAGGCCCCCGTGAAGCTTAAAACGGTAATGCTGAAGGGAATGGATTTTTATAGTACACTAAGAAATAAGCTGATGTGGGGAGCTGACAGAAGAAATTGAAATATTTCTTATATTTGTGCAAGTAATAAAATTTAAAATTAATATGAAAAGGTCCATTTTAATCATATTACTCTTTTGGCTTTTAGTCCCTTTTTCTGAAGCACAGCTATGGAAAATGAAAAGGTATGAAGCAGTTGCAGGTTTCGGACCTACCCTTTTCTTTGGTGATATAGGAGGATTTTCAAAGGCCAAAAATATTCTTGGAATACGCGATGTTAGCTTTCTGCAGACAAGGTTTGATCTTAATTTTAATTTAAAGTATCGTATAGCTTATAATTTTAATGCAAGGCTCAGTCTTTCCTACGGATTTCTTCATGCAACAGATGAAAGAGGGTCAAATGAGGCAAGAGGTTTTGAAGCCTCCATTTCAATTTTTGAACCTGCTCTTATCGGAGAGTATTATTTCATTAAGAATCAAGCTGAAAACAGTTACTTGTTTACAAAAGGCAGATCAAATGGTGTAGGAGGATTATTCAGCTCTCTAGATTTTTACTTTTTCACAGGTATTGGCGGATTAAATTATTCAATCAAGGGGAATGAACAACTAGCTGATTTTGGGATAGAGACTGGCGGATTTACTACTGTAATACCAGTTGGACTTGGAACCACCCTTGTATATTCACCCGAATTTAACTTTGGAGTTGAGTTTGGGGGAAGATATGCTTTTTCTGATTACCTTGATGGTTATTCTTCACAATATTCCAGCTCAAATGACGTTTATTATTTTTTCAATTTCACGATTACTTATAAACTGAAGACCGGACCAAATGGATTCCCCTCCTTCAGGTGATAATGAGCTGGATTATTTTTAATGAAAAGAATACGTTGGATTTTATTGTTTTTTTTCCTCTCACTCACCTTATCAGGTCAGAGAAGTGCTGATTATGGTGTGTTTGCAGGTGTTTCATCTTATTTTGGCGATATTAATCCAAACAGATTGTTCTATTCTCCCCTTCCGGCAGGCGGAATTATTTACCGGTATAACTTCCATCCCCGCCAGGCTATCAGAACCAATCTTTTTATCGGTGGTATCAGAGGAGACGATAGTGATTTTAATAATACTTTTCAAACATCGAGAGATGCATCATTCTCAGGTGCAGTAGGTGAATGGGCCATGCAGTTTGAGTTTAACTTCTTTCCTTATAGTACGCTGGGAAAGCCATGGGATTTTACACCTTATCTTGCGGCCGGAGGAGGAATTACATTTATCAACACAACTTCTTTTACGTATGTGCCTGTAATCCCTTTCTCATTTGGGTTTAAGGTTAATATATATAAAAACATAGGTTTGGAAGCTGAATATGGTTTTCGTAAAACTTTTTATGATAACTTTGACGGCTTGAAAGATTTGGTTGCCCCGTCTGACTTTGCATGGATGCATAATAATGACTGGTATTCATTTACCGGAGTAACAGTTACCTGGAAAATGTATAGCAAATTAGCCGGATGTCCTGCTTATAACGATGTGGTTTCCAATAGAAAACGCTAGGTCATGCCGTTAAGGAAAAGAATAGATAACGACAAATTGCCATCTCACGTGGCAATAATTATGGATGGGAATGGGAGATGGGCACGACAACGAGGCCTTGATAGAATATTTGGTCACCAGCAAGGTGTAACTGCTTTAAGAGAAGTTATTGAAACTGCAGCTGAATTGGGGATAAAATATCTTACACTTTATGCTTTCTCGACTGAAAACTGGGACAGACCGGATGAAGAGGTGTCTGCTCTAATGGGAATTATGGTACAATCATTAAATAAAGAGACAGATACACTCATAAAAAATAACATCAGGCTAAAGGCAATAGGAGATGTTGACAGACTTGCAGATAATGTAAGGGAACAGCTGTTTGAAACAATCGGTTTTACTTCAGGTGGTTCCGGACTTAATCTGGTTGTTGCACTAAGTTACAGCTCGCGATGGGAGATTTTAGAAGCAGCCAGAAAAATGTCGATTGATATTAATAATGGAACGGTAGACCCAAAATTAATTCAGGAAAAGGATTTTGAAAAGTATCTTAATACATACGGGATACCTGACCCTGAACTAATGATAAGAACCAGTGGTGAGTTAAGAATAAGTAACTTCCTGTTATGGCAGCTTGCATACACTGAATTATACTTTACCGATAAGCTTTGGCCTGATTTTGGTAAGGAGGATCTCTATAATGCTATAATTGACTTCCAAAAAAGAGAAAGAAGGTTTGGAAAAACAAGTGAACAGGTTTTGGAAAAATGATAAAATAATGGTGATTAGAACAATTAGTAGGAGTTTTGTAGCAATATTGATGACTCTGTTGAGTTTAACAATGAATGCACAGGAAAAGCAGGATATTGTGGATTTTATGTCTTATAAAGATTATATTATCGGTGGTGTAACAGTAACGGGAATAAGGTTTTTAGATACAAATGCACTTATTGGAATATCCGGATTGAGAAAGGGACAGGAAATAACCATCCCGGGGGAAGAAATAACAGTTGCGGTCCAGAAATTATGGCAGCAAGGACTATTTGCCGATGTTAGAATTTCTATTGCAGAGGTCGTTTCTGATACTGTTATTCTGGATATCTTTCTTCAGGAGAGACCAAGAATATCTTCAGTAAAACTCAATGGCTTAAAAAAATCCGATAACACTGACCTGGTTGAAAAGATAAATCTGCCGGTAGGATCACAGGTTACAGAATATTTACTGAACACAGCCAGTAAAATTATTAAAGACCATTTTGTTGAAAAAGGCTTTCTTAATACTAAAGTAGATTTTGTTCAGAAAGATGACCCCGAAAATCCCAATAATATTATTCTTAGTATAAATGTTGACAAACAGGAGAAGGTTAAGATTGCAGATATAACTTTTGTAGGGAATGAATTTTTTAAAGCCAAAACCCTGCGTAAGAAGATGAAGGGGACTAAGATAAAGAATATGAACTTTTTTAGATCCTCAAAATATATCGGAGAAAAATACGATGAGGATAAGGACAAGCTAACTACTTTTTATAATGATAACGGATTTAAGGATTTTACTATTATATCTGATTCTCTTTACCCTGTTTCTGAAGACCGTGTAGCTTTACATATAAGGATTGAAGAGGGCGAACAGTACTTTCTACGAAATGTGGATTGGGTTGGGAATAGTGTATATAGGAAGGAAGACCTTGAACGGACTTTTAATGTTAAGACTGGAACTGTTTATAATCAGACACTTATTAATGAGAGA
>Ga0307377_10008403_pt1 | contig 10476 bp, 12 predicted proteins | sample TR3MG_FD_202535 | JGI IMG/M metagenome (GOLD analysis project Ga0307377, IMG submission 202535) | Soil microbial communities from Risofladan, Vaasa, Finland - TR-3 | ecosystem: Environmental > Terrestrial > Soil > Coastal area > Acid sulfate soil | place: Finland: Risofladan, Vaasa | collected... | reverse complement strand
CTCCCCTAGGTCGGTCTCCCTAGGGAGATCCTTCTTGTTTCTTAGTCTGACGTTACGTTGCCCATCCATATCACGTCCAAACAAGCGAGACTTCTTAAGCGATTCCTCTGCGGCGCGCTGCGCGGCGGCAGCCTTCATTGCCGACAAGGCGCGCCTTTTGATGGGGTCCTCGTCTTCTTCGCCCTGAGCAACAGTAGTCTCACTAAGATCATTCCACTCATTGGCAGGCTTGAGGACCTTAAGGAAGAGGTTTAAGCGCTTAAACAGCTTCTGATCACTCTCGCTTAGCTTAGATTCACCCTCTGCCTTGTCCTGAAGCTCGGCGTACTTAGCTCGTGCTTCTCCGAGAGGAATCTCCTCACCGCGCTTTACATTGAAATAGGAACGAAGTGCTCCTGGCCTCTTAAGGGCCCCCTGAATCCACTTATCTTCTTCAGAGATTGTCTCAGCTAGAACCGCGCGAAGGGGGCAGTCGTCGCTATGCTCGGCGAGCTTGAACTCCTCAGCGATAAAATTCAAGGAGTTTACATCAACATCCTGGTCGAGGTTCTCCTTCATCCATACAGCGAGTTTGGTCATTACACCATCAGACTCGTCCACATGCTTACCGGTCTTCTTGTGGTGAGCAATGCGAGCACCACGAGCTTCACGGCTCTCTCCCTTACGAAAGGTATAGAGCTTCTTATGGTCATCGCTTAGAGCCTCATCGAGGGCCTCCTCGCCAATTGGGTCTTCCTCGCCACGATCACTGGGCGCCTTAACTTTAGTCCACTTACCCGCTGCTGGGCCAAGTAGCTGATCTAATACGCCGCCAATTTTAAGGCAGCAACTCTTACGAGACACCTTGCTGCGCTTAATAATTTTCTTGCGGGCGTGCTTTAGGAATCCATCGACATCACCTTGTGACATCGACTCTGTCATCGTGTCAAGGTCGACGTAGCCGCCGCCGTAATCGCTGCCTTCCTCGCGATTACGCATCTCCTCAAGCACTCGTTCCTTAACTAGTGCTTCTTGAGCAGCATCGCCGGCAAGGGCATCCATCAATTCGTCTGGGATATCGATATTACTGCGACCAGAAACAATTCCGCCATTTGCCATGCGGAGAATGTCGCGAATGTATTCACTCATCTCGGTGCCCTCCTGGACGCTAAGTTCTTCAATTTTACTCTTTATAGTCCCACAAGCAAACAAGTTACTTCGGCTCTGCTTATCTTCTTTTAGCATTTCCGGAGTAATTTTGTCAGATAATGATGCTCTATTACTTAATGGCTCTGGAAATTTCTCAAAAGGGTTGCGAATTTGCCACCCATCTTGTTTCAAAATATCTGCGCCACCTATAGTATGCGGATATGAATTATCGCAGCGCTCACAAAAGGCAGCATGACTACGGTTGTCGTGATCTGGGCACTCTCTGCGCCACTCAGCGTATTTTCTAACATGATCGTCTTCTGGCTTATCCATACCAATTCTATTTAGGTTTGTCCCTATAACGTTAATACAACGACAGGACTCCTTGATAGTCTTTATACGATCACGGTAGTTCATTCACTTCTTACGCTTCTTGCGACCTTTACGCTTTTTGCGGATATTACCGTAATTAGCAAAACCAGAAGGACTAGACCTTAGGCCGACATTTCCAGTATCAGTAGCTGATTTAGAGGAGGGCGCACCAGATATTCGCTTGCCAATTAAATCTGGTCTTACGTGTGGGCTTGGGCCTACAGCGATAGCACCAGTTCCTACAAATTCATAAAGAAGAGGACTTCTATCTAGAGACTCAATAGTATGAATTAAGTCAAGATTGCGATGACGCCTAGTTGAAATAGTACTACGCCCTGTTTTGGGATCTACTTGTAGGTGCAGTGGTATTTTCTGAGCCTTAGCTACCTGTCGTATTTCCGAGGTAGCAATGCGAGATCTCTCTGAAGGAGTTAACTTTTGTTTAGCAGCAGGGGGACCCTTCTTTCGAACACCGCTGCTCGTTGTGCCCGGGGCCAACATTGCAGTTTGCTGTAATGTTTTCGCTGTCCCACTAAGAGGGGCGACATCGCGCGGTGGAAGAACATCTGTCTGAGATAAATCTGTCGACTCGACGGTATTGGCGCCACCGCGCAGTCTATTAATCAACTCTGCTCCTGCACTCCTGGCCCCTTCTGGGCCAGCTTGCCGAAGAAGATTTAATGTGGCCGCTGTTCTACTACTAGCTTGCTTAGCCTTTTTAAACTGCGTTCTGCTGAGCTTCTCTGTCCTTGTCTTAACCTTCTGCGCCGCCAGTCTTGCGCTATCTCGCTCGGCAGCCTCAATGCCTGTTGTTTTTTGACCACGAGGGGTAATCTGAGCCTCCCTTTCGACTTCTGGTGCGGCAGGAGTGTGGAACCCGCCCATCGCCTTTAACGTCGGAGGAAGATTACGTCTCTCTGTCTCAGCCTCTCTTGCAGGAGTATTTATCTTGATGCGGCCCTCGCGTCTATAGGCGGCGCTAGTAAATGCTGACCTAAGCGGGTGCTTCTCAGGCGGTCCTCCTTGATCTGGAGAGGGCATCACATAGTGTCCAGTAGCGTGGTCGCCGGATAAACTTGGATTAAATGAGGGAGGAGTAAATCCTGCCGCCTTAGTCCGGCGTATTAGCTTTTCCATTCCCTCATCGAGTCTGCGCATCTGAGACTATTCCTCACCCCGAAGACCAAGCTCCTTAAGCATATCATTAAGCTGCTTCTGCTTCTGCTTATCAGAGCCTTCCAGGTCCACGCTCGCGTCATAAGAAGGAATAGCAGGAGATCTGCCCATTAGTTGGCCCATGCCCATCATGCCCCCACCAATGAAGCCTCCAACGTTACCACCACCATATGTCGCCTCGATAATAGGCTCTTCATCCATATGGAAACCTGGCTTAGGGGCCAATGACCTTAGATCCTCAAGGTTCAAGAGCTTCCTCATACTTTCCCCAAGCTTTGGCCAAGCTTCGGATCTCGGATCATTCTCATCGATGCCTAAAATCTTCTCAGTCTCAGACCTAGGGCGCTTTACGCCGCGCTCTTTTCCGACCGGAGGAGTCGCAATAGTAGCGGAGCTAGTATGAGGATTACCAGGCCGCCCGGGAGAACTAGTGCCAGCATACCCAAGATGCCCAGATTCACCGAGCATTGGCTCATCAATCGAAACACGCTTACCTCTAACTGTAGGGGTCGCCGTAGTCTTAGAGGCCATGAAGTTAGCAAACTTCCTAGCAGAGTCCTCGCTTGAGAACTCATAGAGGCCCTGGTGCGGTTGCACATATCCGAGATACTTACCGCCGTGCTTCTTGGCGATTGCCTTGTAGTCGTCTTCTAAGTAAACCTGAACACTTTCCCCTAGAGAAGCTCCGCCTAGCGACTTACCTTGTGAAGGCTGAAGCAAGCGAGACAATGAGGCATCCAACTTAGGCCAGGATTCACTTCGCGGATCACCCGACTTAATTCCAAGAATCCTATCGGAGTCATCGATACCCTCTTCAGTTCCTAAGAGCCCGCGCTCTCTGGCCAAATCAAAGAGTTCCCAACGTGGATAGCCGTAAACCTTATCGCCTAGCTCCTTCTTAAGTTTTGCCATGACCTCCTTGGGAAGAAGGTCTGCGTTTGTAAATGAGCTACCATCGATAGGAGCGTGGCTACCAGGTAAGGCCAACCCCGGAGATAGAGATGCTCGCTGTGGAGCCCCGCCTGAGGTATAAGGTCCACCCTCTTCGCCGAGGAGTGATCCATCTGACGGCTGACCCTTGCCGCCGTGGTGACGCTTCATGAACCTTAAAGCTGCTGGACTCAATACACTCTTTACCATAGGCGGCATGCCTAGTGTTCCGGCGACTGCTGAGTGCTTCCCGCTAGTGCCGTGGGACTCATCAACACTGTCTTCATAATCACGCTCGCCGGCATCAATGTCTGCCTTCGCCATCTGTCGGCCGGCTTTATGCGGTCTACGCTTATAAGACTTACGTTGCGCCTTGCTTTTACTACCCTTCTCCCAACCGCGCTCCGTCTCAGACCACGGCTGATCTCCGTAAAACTGTGCGTCCTTTTTCAATCCTTCGGACATATAGCGAGAGGGGTCGATGGAGCCTTGCTCGTAATAAGCGCGGTTATGCCAAGTAATGTGCTTAGGTGGATGATCGAACTTGAGAGGCTTCGTCGGGTGCTCTCTACTATCAACCTCGCCTTGCGCGCGACGATCTCCTTTATTGGCGATGTGAGACAGGACATCAATGGGCATAGACTCATAGTCCAGTCTACCATTCTTAATGTGATCATTCTTAATACGAGCAATCATCTTGGCGTGGGTCTCCTCGTCGGAGGTCTCCTCTTCTACAGGATCACCCTTATAGTCAGTCCACTCTAGCCCCTGAATATTAAGTACATTCGAAATTAGGAACTGTTTTGTAGCAACCGCATCATCGCCAGCCAGCCCAAATTGGCCTAGGTCAGGGATCTTACCGGTCCTCATACTTGCTTCTGCTGCCGCATAGATGTTGGACATTGGGAGGCTGCGAGACCTAGCAAAAGCCTCAATCTCATCAGTGCGAGACTTTAGAACCTTCTCACGAGTATCAGGAGAGGCAAACTGATCATAAGCAGAATTACCACGAGAGGTAACTCCACGGTTTGAGTTTGTTTCGATAGTCTCTGTCAGAGCAGAGGTGCTCCTACCTGAGTTTTGGTAAAAATTGAGAATATCATTTAGTTCGTTCGACACGGCGCTTTCCTCGATTCTGCTTTGATCAGTCGATGGTCCAACTGGGGCAGACTGAATGCCTAGCTCATACAGCATTTGATCTACGACATTGATGCTCTCTGTCGGTTGCTGCTGTTGAGGAAGCTGTTGTTGCTGTTGCTGAGGCTGCTGCCCCTGCTGCTGGTCTTGTGGCTGCTGCTCGGGCTTCTTGAGCCTTTTTGTCTTCTTGGGCTCTTCTGACTGCTCTGGCTCTTCTGACTGCTCTGGCTCTTCTGGCTGCTCTTGCTGATGGGGCTGAACCGGCTGACCATCTACAAATGTCTGTACGACTTGTTGTGACTGAGGATCGGGCTCTAACGTAACAGAATGCGCTCCAGTTTGAGGATCTAGTACAACATGATGAGGGTGAGGAGCGGCGCTACTACGCTGTTGTGCAAGGTTCATGGCATAAGCCTGCGAACCGGGGGGAAACGGCGCACCTAGCTCTTCATGACTAAGAGGAATGTTAAAAACATTCTCCTGGGAAGGAACAGGTTGTCCATCAGGACCAGGTTGCTCGGTTTGAATCGGAACAGGACGCGGCTGAAGTTGCATCTCTGGATAATAATTCCCAACAGCGCTGGTGAACCCCTGAACAGACTGCTCATCTGGGAACGAGTGGGCTAGAGGGTCCCACATATTACTTCGACCGTCTCCTGGTAGAAACTTGCCTCCATAGAGCCTAGTTAATTGCAAAACATGCTCACGCTTAGATCCTCCAGCGCCCTCTGGAGTGATGAAAAGACCAGGATCTAGTTGATGCGTTTGTGCTGCCTGCTGCAAGGCTTCTTGCTCCTCTTCGCCGCCCTTCCAACCCCTAATATGGCCAGCGCTAGATGTATCCATTAATGCATTTTGAAATGCGACAGCAGCTGCATGCACGTCAGGATAGCCTGCTGGGATAGAAAGCTGCGCATAACGATTACGCAGATTCTCGTCCTCAGGATTAGCTTGATATTCCTGACGAGCCTGTAAGAGAGCCTGACTCTCTTCAGAAATTTCCATTGCGCCGTCGAAAGCACTTAGTGCGCGTCGTGTTAAAGACATAGATACTTTCCTTGCTCCCATACAGTTTACGTAAATTTAGGAACAAATCATAGTTGGCATTAAGGAATGAATTATATTCTCCTTAAGGAAGACTGATTGGCTCATCCTCCAACCGAAATTTGAAACTACTATTAGTAAGTCTAGCCGCTACTTGCGATCTTTGCAAAGTTGTGTGAAACGCAAAGACAACCTCTGAGGTAAACTGTCGAGCGCGGCGGGAATTTTGTGCATAAGCCGCCGGATGGACAACTCTTACAGCGCCCTTTGCCTTACCATTTAGAGGTCGAACAGGGCACTGACGTCGGCCAGAGAATTGCCACTCTTCGACATCTGGTATTACATCTTTAACTAAGATCTGGAGATCCAAATCAGAGGCAAACTGAGGCGCTATAATTATCCTAAACAGATATAGATCTTGACAGATAACTGTATTCTTATAAATGGAAATGTTATCTGCAAGGTAACCCATTTAACTAAGCAGTCGGCCAGCCGCCAGGCTGACCAGTTGTAGCTCTGAGCGACAGTGGCTGACGGAAGTAAGTTCTGACCTCAACCGGTGATCTAAGGTCGACTGATACCTTGCCAGTCAGGACACGAAGAAATGAGACTTTTTTAATCGGGTCAACAAGTGCAACTGGAAGATCTAGCTCAGTTGTATGACCTTTGCCGAGCACAACAAGTGCGCCAATAGAGGCAAGAATTCTGTGATCCCACGCCGCCAGATCGTTTGAATTTAGAGTAAACGTATTAATACCAGCGTCTGGAACAACATAGACGTTGTCCTCGCCGATAACAGTTGAGGCGGTAAGACCAACAGCTGCCGTGTTAATCGCATCAGCTATCTGCCTAGCGGTTTCCTCATTACTAACTACTGCGTCAAAGTCTGTACCCTCTGTTAGAACTGTAGGGGCCCCGCCGTTTACAGTGAGTGTAACGGTATTAAGAGCACCGGCCGTGTAGTCCAATACTACATAACCAGCCCGCTCGTCTAGTGTACGACTAGAATCGACACGAAAAGTAGTCGTAGAGTCCAGCGACTTAACATAAAGTACTGGTAGTAATGAAGTTGGGAGATGGTCACGGAAAACCATCACTAGCTCATCATTAGAGCTAACTAAGGGATAAGTCTCCCGCTGAGGGTGAATATGGTCAGTCATACGGTAATCCCTGCTCGGTTTCTAAACTGAAGCTGAACACGATGAGGAGAAACGATAGTGGCCGCCAACCGGCCAGTTAAACAACGAATTACATAAACATTGTGGTCAGCTGCGGCTGTTACTGGCAAGTCGACCCGCGCTCTTTGGCCCTTTGTCATAGAGCCGGGCCCAGCTGTTACGTCAAACGTATCAGTTTGAAGCCCCTGTCCTGATCTAACCTCAAAGGTCGTAGCAGAATTAAGAGCCACTACAAAGAACTTGGCGAGAGCCGCCTCAGAGCCCTTATCGCGAGAAAACACCATGATTTCCTCGCCTGGGATGACAGACGGGTAGGTCTCACGCTCAACATAAAGTGACTCACCCATAGTTAGTCTCCAGCAACTACAACTTCGACGTTAGTAGCGGTACCACCGGTTGTAATAAAAATCGCAGAGATTCCAGTAGCGCCAGAAGGAACAATACCGGACCCTTGCCACGCGAATCCAGGCGCAGTATTTGTATTAAACTTCAAGGTAACTTCTTGATCCGTATACAAGAAGATCCGCTTCGCGGAGGTAATAGCGGCGAATGGGACTTCAAAGTCTGTCGTCACTGCTGGAATACAAAGAGGATCACTAGCTTGTACCTGTTGCACAGTCAAGTCTAGATCTTTGATATTCTTATTAGGAGACGCAACATTTGACGCGTTCACAACGCTGAATGTAGCAGTGATTTTGACTGTCTTACTTGAGGTAGCCATATTTAACTCCCACTCCTAGCCTAGGTTCCACTTACCTATTCTACAGGAACTCTAAGATGTTACGTCTTAGTTTCGATATTGCCTATAAAAGACAAGACCCGGCTTGCGCCGGGTCTCCAGAACCTGGTCAGGTCGCTGTTGTTGATTTTACGAAGTTTCCTCTGTCGCTGGTCCAAGAATCTTCTCATATTTACCCTGCGCAGCCTTGTAGACCACAGGGATCATATAACGAACGGCTTTCTTGAGGATTGGGTCAGTTAGGCTATCAGGAAGCCACGGAGTATCAGTATTATCTATCACGTAGTCAGCAACAGCGACAGCTGACTCATGCTTCTCCTCGTTTGACATGTCGCTAACTGCTCCAACAATTTCCATGATCTCAGGGATAATTTCGAATAGATCGGACCATTGCCAGCCGTCCTCGAACTTAACCATTATCTTCTTAGCGTGCTCCTCAACCTGAGCAACAGTAAATTTAGCCATTATCTTCTCCTTGTAGTTATGTAGAGGGCTCGTCGTCGGAATTAGCCCCGAGGGCTTCTCCAAGAAACCCGCCCACCGTATCGGCGAGCATACCTCCTGCTGGGCCCAATAGTCCAGACATTACTCCCTTGATTACTACATTAAGCGCACCAGCTGCCACTGTTTTAAAGCCTGACCATACAGATACTGCTGCTGCCTCGATCATTGCGGCCATCTCCCGAGAGGCTACGATCTGTTCGGCTATAACCAGAAGTTTGATCTGTCGTAAAACTTCTTCTGCTGCAGTCGCATACTGATCAGCTTTAGATCTATCTGTAGCTAAAACAGCCTGGACTTCGTAACCGGCCGCCTTTTTAAGAAGATCATCTAACTTGTGAACACGCGAGGAGTCGACGAAATCGTCGATCTCTTTGAGGAACAGAGCGCGTATTTCATCTGCTCGCTTATTTAACTCAGGCTCAGCGATTGCCCTTAGATCTTCAAAGATTTTATCTGATTCAAGAGACATTGCTAGTTCCCTTCAATACCTTCCCACGGGAGGGGAGATGGTTCATATGGAGCCGGGTTACCAGCCTCATCAATCGGAGGATAGACTCTATCTACTGAATCAATCATTTGATCTACCGTACGAACTCGCTCTGTGCGTAATGGATCAATCATTCCGTCGTGTTCGCGTGCGTTATTAAGGGCCTCAACTAAAGTTGGCCTCGTACTCTCCACTAGTCCAGATCGAATCTCCCGCATTAAAGCTTCATCTGACTTACTTAAAGAACAGCAGCCGCTTGTGCTTAAAATAAGCAAAAAGATTAAAAATAGTCGCTTCATTATTTATTACCTGGGTATGCCACGAACCACGTGACAATTACATATTTAACTCCCCCAACAACAGGAGGAGATGAATGAGGATACACAAAATTAGATGGAAATAAAAGCACGTCGCCAGCACTTGCCTGAACTGTTAGTCCTTGACGAGAAAAGTTCGTCTCTCCGCCTTGATAATCATCATTTAAATAGATAAGTGCAGTAAGTTGCCTATTTCCTTCGTGACGCCCCGAAATAGTATCAACATGCTCTCCAAACTCTTGACCCTCTTCGTAGCGTAACAACTCATAGCCAGTATCATCAGTGATAATGCAATAAGGGTTATAAGCTAAGTAAGCCTTCGCACAGGAATGAAGCGCCGTCATTATGCCTAGTTCAAATGGTGCTAATTGTGCTCCCCATTTAGGATCCTTACAAGAGACAATGTAGCTACTACTTGTCCTAAGGTTATCTTTGTAACTCTCACTACTATTAGACTTAACTTGCGTTGATTGACTCCAATTATCAATCTTATTAACAAGATTGATTAAGTCGGCGGACCATGGAATTACATTCTTGCAAAGCAGGAAATCGGGAGCTAAGAGCTTAACATCAACACGATCCGGTAACGGAAGACGATCTGGCTCGGCTACAGTAACTGGTGGTAGTGCAGTAGTTCTTGTAAAGTGCTTAGCAATCAAACGGCGAACCCACGAAGGATTAGCCACTGTGGGCGAATATACTTACCAGAAATAGTAAGTCTGCTCTTCGCTCCTTGACTTGGAGCGTAGAGCGTCACCTCTGGCGTTGAGCCATTTGTGAAAAAAAGTTGAAACCGATTTGGTCCCTCTACGATATCAACTTGATTAGATGTTGTAATATAAGCTTCAGCCCCATCTGGGATGTCTGGTCCTACTAACTTAAATACACATGTATTGCCAGGAGGGCGCGATACTACCTCCTCGTTAGATATACCTACATTATCTATCTGCATCGAAATAGCGGGCTTAGCTACGAATGACTTTGTTCCAATATCGATATAGTGATTTGCAAACTGAGTATTAAAGCATCCAGTCTCACAAATCTCTTCAGTTGATGGACATGGGCAATCATAAAGAGCGAATCCGACGATATCAGGATTACGATTCATTCTAGATGTTCTAAGTGAAACACATGCGTCCATCATGCATGTATGATCGGCTAGACAACCGCACCCTTCCCGACACTGGCAAACTGGCCAACCTCCAGGACTATATGTCTCAAGAGAGGCTAGTGTTCCATCGGCTCTGTATCCAATAAAATGTCTCATTGCATTGCACCTAAAAATAGCTTAAATCGTGCGTTTGTAGCTCCTGGTCCCAGGCTTCCTACAATTTGGCCAATAGTCGCACCAGGAGTAGTAATAGACGTAATCTCAACAGTTTGACCGACAGCGCCCCAATCAAATCCAGAAAACCCACCAAATAAATGACTAATGTTTGTAAGTGATGGGGAGGCGAAGGCGAA
>Ga0307377_10008402_pt1 | contig 10476 bp, 17 predicted proteins | sample TR3MG_FD_202535 | JGI IMG/M metagenome (GOLD analysis project Ga0307377, IMG submission 202535) | Soil microbial communities from Risofladan, Vaasa, Finland - TR-3 | ecosystem: Environmental > Terrestrial > Soil > Coastal area > Acid sulfate soil | place: Finland: Risofladan, Vaasa | collected... | reverse complement strand
GATTCATACTTCGATACCGTTTAGTAATCATTACGAATATACACCTTCTTATAATGACTTTGGCCACAACGAGGATACGGCGCGATTCTTTGAGCAAATGGACTTTTTGAGTCCGCACCTTCTCCGGATACTAAAGCCCGGCCGGGTGTTTGCCTGCCATGTTAAGGACCGGGTGCTCTTCGGCAACGCCACCGGTACCGGGATGCCAACTATGGAGCCGTTTCATGTGTTCTGCATTAACCACTATATGCGGCACGGATTCCAATACTTTGGCATGATTACGGTTGTTACTGATGTGGTCCGGGAGAATAACCAAACCTATCGCCTGGGGTGGTCTGAGCAGTGCAAAGATGGAACTAAAATGGGGGTTGGATGCCCGGAGTATATTCTGTTATTCCGGAAACTGCCCAGCGATACCAGTAAAGCCTATGCCGATGTACCGGTTAGTAAAACCAAACAGGAGTACACGCGGGCGCAGTGGCAGATTGATGCGCATGGTTTTCATAGGTCTTCTGGGGATAGAATGCTCACTAAAGATGAGCTGGCAGCAATACCTATTCAGAAATTACAGGCTGTTTATCGCAAATTCTCCAGAGAAAATATTTACAACTATCAAGATCATATCGAGCTTGCTAAAAAGCTGGACAAGGACGGACGACTGCCGGCGTCGTTTATGGTGGTTGCACCTGGATCATGGAGTACCGATGTTTGGGACGATATAAACCGGATGCGTACTTTTAACACGACACAGAGTCAGCGCCGGCAGCAGATGCACGTATGCCCACTGCAAATCGATATCGTGGAGCGCATCATTAACCGTTACTCCAATCCAGGCGAAGTTGTTTTCGATCCATTTGCAGGACTGTTTACGGTACCGGTGATGGCTGTAAAAATGGGACGCAAAGGTAGTGGTATTGAGTTAAACAGTGATTATTTCCGTGATGGAGTTGGGTACCTACAGTCGGCAGAGTCCGAGATTAATATGCCCACACTACTAGATTTCTTTAATAAAGAAGAGATAAGCGAACAGGCTGTTTAAAGCTAGTTAATTAATTCAGGGGGATCGGTAATGGCACGTTCAAGGAATATAAAGCCAGGGTTTTTTAAAAACGAGATATTAGCGGAGATAGAACCACTTGGAAGGATCTTATTTTCTGGGCTATGGATACTGGCAGACCGCGAGGGGCGCCTGGAGGATAGGCCCAAAAGGATCAAAGCAGAGATACTTCCTTATGATAATTGCGATGCTGATAACTTGCTTAATCAGTTAGCGCAAAGTGATTTTATTATCCGCTATAAAGTTGATGGATGTTGTTACATTCAGATAGTTAACTTTTTAAAACATCAAAACCCACATAAAAACGAGGTTGCAAGCGTCATTCCTGCTCCTCATGGAATAATCGAGAAAATTACCGAGGAAATCGAGAGTGATACCGATAAAATCGAAACCACTCCGGCTGATTCCTTATTACTGATTCCTGATTCCTTATTACTGATTCCTGAAAAAAACATATGTGTGTCCGACGACCAAAACCAAACCGAAAAAACTGAAACCGCCCCGGCTGAGAAACCCCAAAACGGTGGAGCGCAGCGTAGTGCTGGCAAAGGCGAAGAATACACACCTGAGTTTGAAGCCTTTTGGTCTGCCTACCCACGTAGGGTAGGGAAAACAGCTGCCTTTAAAAACTGGAAAACCAGGCTAAAAGATAAGGTTAAGCCTGATTTATTAATAATTACAGCTCAAAATTATGCAATTAGTTGCCGTGAAAATGGGACAGAAGAACATTATATTAGTCATCCTAAGACTTTTCTTGGCCCAAGCAAACCTTTTGAGGATTATATTAAGGGCCCCATCATCAACAGAAGAGGCCCACCGGAACCACCAGAGCCTAAAGGTTTTAAGGCGCTGCGCGAGTACATCGAGGAGGAGGGAATCCATTGACCAATAAAGATGCCGTTGCTCTGGTTGGGATGCTATTTGCAGCATACCCTAGGTTTGAGGCACCAAAGGCAACAATACAGCTGTATCAACAGTTTTTAACTGACCTTGATGTAAATATCGCAAAAGCAGCAATCGTAAAACACATCACGACAAGTAAATATTTCCCGACTATAGCCGAAGTACGCGATGCTGTTATATCGCTGACCAATACAGTGCCGTGCGCAGCTGATGCCTGGTCGGAGGCGTTAAAGCAAATATCAGTAGTGGGTACCTCCGGAATACCAAAATTCAGCCATCAAGCAGTTCAAAAAGCTGTGAAGGCTATCGGTTGGAGAAACATCTGTATGTCTGAGGAGATCGGCGTCGAGCGAGCGCACTTCCTAAAGATTTACGAATCGTACAGAAGTACCGAGATTGAAAATTTAAAGGTGCTGCCGGTATTTAAGGGACTTGGGATTGAGCCGCAATCATTACTGGCGCTACCTGGAAAGTAAGTGGTTTCATGCAAAGTATAGGCGAAATTGCGATAAGTGCGCTGAAAACAGTAACCTGTAAAAACTGCGGCAACGAGGTTAGTTTTGCACCAAAGCAGTGGCGTAAGCCGTGTAGGTGTGGAATGGTGATAACGGTACCGGCTTTATTGAGACTAGTAAGGCAATCAGAAGAACACGCGCCCACATGCTTTATCTGTCACGACAAAGGACTGGTGTTCTATAAGGCCCAGGAGGGTGGCATTGTTTATAACTTTGTTGCCAAATGTACCTGCCGGATTGGCGAAGCAAGAGACGAAAATTACCCAAAGGTTAGCAATGTGGATAATATTGCAAATTTACAATGGCTGGAAATGAAGAACCGCAAAGAGTGGGAAAAGCGTACCGGGAAGAAGGCTGATGTAGCGCTGCTTGACAATAGTGAGGTGATTGAGGTTCCGGCCGAGGGGATACCGTTTTAAGTCCATGAATTTGGGAGGTGAACCAAGTTGAAGCCAGGCACAATAATCAAGCCGGGAGATTACGTCCAAGAGTCCGCTCTGGCCGAGTGTCGGCGCGAAAACCGGGAGTTGCTGGCCAGGATGCGGAAGATGGAGGCGGTGGCAGAGGCGGCCAAGGACCTGATTGTCGCACTCGTGGTTATTGGCCCTGATGATGCAGTTAATTATCACATAAACAAAACCAGAGACGCGATAAACGATTGGGAGAAGGTGAACCAATGAGTGCACACGAGAAAGATGCCGCAGAGGTAATGCTGGAAAATAGCCGAAGGCGCAATAATGAGTTGCGGCAAAATAATAAAGAGCTTGAAGCGCGGTTATTAGTAATGTCTAATGCAATACACAGAGCTATCTGCTGGTACGAGGAATGGCTAAGCCACGGCGGAACAGAAACAGTGACAATTGGCGCTGAAATAGTTAGTAATGCCCTAAGAAAGGTATGGGCCGATAATGCCGGCCGCGAACTACTTGACCGCCTAAAGAAATTTGAAGCGGTGGCAAAGCATGCGGAAGTAATATCCATAGCTGGTTTAAATGGTGGGTTAACAACTCATGATACGGTTACAAGGCTGGCTTATTTACAGTTAACTAAGGCATTACTTGATCTTAAAGGTGATACACCATGATACGAAAATCTTACTCCAAAGGAAAGAATGTCGTTCGGTACATTATAGGAAAAAAGTTAGGTTTAATTATTGGCATCGCCTTAAATTGGGACTGGTTTTACGATAAAAAGCCAGGAGATAAGCCAATGATATGGGGTGAGAATTTTAAAGGTAAAAAAGTACATTGTTTAGCTTTATATGTGGCTTGCTTTTATGTTGGGGTATTTAAGTATTTAGGTGGTGATGCCCAATGAAGTCACTGCGTCGTGCTAGTTACTGGAGTAGATGCCTTGCCAGGTTAAGACGAAATTGCCTAAATCAATATGGCTGGGATAAATGGGTAAGGTTTTTGCCTAATTGGGTGCGGTTTAAGGTTGAGGAACTGGAAGGAGGCAGCGAGTAATGTCTAAAACCGCAAAATCGGTTTGGCCTACAAATGATTTTACAAAGTTTAGGGTTGATTATTGGGACGGCACATGGGAAGTTTTAACCGAAAAAGAGATAACGGTAAATCCTGTTAAGGTATTTATGGTACCACCACTGGACGAACTTGAAAATGGACCGTGGCCAACATTCGTAAGGCAAGCCAAGGAAGATAAAAGGTTAAGAACAGCTAAAGCCCAAGGCGCGGCAGAGGCACGGGCCAGGATAGCTATGGGACTAATACTATTACGAGAGGATATACCACATGCCTTTAATAGTCTCGAAGAAGTGTATGGAGCTCAAAAAATAATACAAAAAGTATTTGACTTACTTAATGAAGCGCCGGAGAAAACCGATGCCGCAATTACACTTTAAGGGTGCTGCTCAGCACAACGGAGCTACGCGCAATTACGCCAACGACGGACGGGTGAAGGATATACCCCAGGTAAGGTGCCCGTCCTGTAAGAGTAAGCATGAGGTGCGTTTCCTGCCGGAGCGGCGCGGAAGATGGTATTACTGCTGGCGCTGCCATATGGAATTTAATCTTCAAAAAGGCATTATCCACAAAATGACACCAGGCGGGGGAGTGAAACTAATGTTAATAGACAGCGCGTCGATGGAAGTAGTTGAATCTAAGTCGGTACAGGTTAAAATGGCTGGCAAGGATAAGCCGGAACAGGTTGATCGGATTATTAAGTTGGGATCTTATAACGGTTTTATGGTGTTTGAATTAGCCGATGGTAAACAGAAACTGTATAATGCGGCGCTTGTGGAGAGAGTAGATGAGTTATAGGGAGTGATAATTCCGGAGCGAAGGGTGGGTTGTATTGATGTTAGTTGATTTTGTAACCTGCGGTGATTGTGAGTGCCAGGAGTGTAATAGAAAAATATCTTGTCCTAAAACTGATATGTTGGATGATCCATGTATTGAGTGCCAAGGTACTCCACCATATGCACCGTGGGAAGCGAATGAAAAGACACTTTGTAATTATAGCTGCAATGAAAAGTTGTCGCGGTTTAAGAGAACTGATTAACTAAAGGGAGGTGGCCCGGGTGGGCGCAAGTGGATATAAAACAAGTGTTGGAAAGCACCGTCTGGGCTGCCGGATGCCATATGAATACAGCGACATTGGCGATGGCTACGCGTCATCAGGTCCGGTGGTGGAATATAAGTTGTCGCCGGAGGAAATAAAACGCAAATACGGCGCTCCTAGTGCTCCCAGGGAGCATAAACGGCAAAGGTTAACCAAAGAGTACCTAATGGAGCACCTGAAAAAACAAACAGTTGGTCAGATAGCGGAGCGACATCATGTGCCGCAGGAGATTGTTTTTAAGATGTGCGAAAAGTTTGGGCTGGAGTTGGACAAGAAAAACCGTATCAAGGAAGGTGATGATATGGGCAGCGTTATGAAATTGGCACGAAAGTTTCTGCCAGTTGAAGTGCTTGGAGTGAAGCTGGCGCAAGGTGAAACTTATAAAGCTATTGCCGGCGAACACGGACTGCCGCCTTGGGTTATTCAGGAGCTTAAAAGGCAGTATTGGAAAAGTGGCTTTAAGCCGGAAGAGTATATTCAGCCGGAAACACCAATGAACCAAGATGAATCATGCTTTGCAAAGCAAGAATTGGTTATGGGAGACACATACATTCCAGAGGAAATAATTAATATTGAGCCAGGTATACAGCAGCTGCCAGAACCTAAACTAAACATTACATGGTCAACAACCAGGCATGGCAAAAACCGCATAAATATGTCGCTGCAAATTAAAGTGGACAGAACAGTTATATCTGCGGGCGCGGTAAACGAAATTAAGCACTGCAAATTTGTCAAAATTGGCGTTGATGATGATGGCAATATATATATTGCTCCAGCTATAACTGAAGATGAGTGCACATACAAAATCAGCGCCAACAGTAAAGGTAAAAATTCAAACGCCAAAATCGGCGGGGCGTTGCTGATTAAGTTTTTAACCAAACATGGCTTTAATGTCGGTGAAGGCTATGAGTTAACTAAACTTGAGAACGGCTGGCTAATGGCGACTAGGCCAATTGTGAGAGGGTGAGTAAAGTGAAATGCTGGCTTTGCGGAACTGAGACCAGGGACAAGATCCCGATGTGCCGGCAGTGTGCGGTGGAGATCGTACCTGAAAGGGAACCTGTTGAGATAAAGCATATCAAGATAAAGAAGCCAAGTAAGTTATTTAGGCGGAGGATAGCGTGACCAGAATTAGCACGGCGGAAGCCAGGGCAATGGGACTGCTGCCAGATAAGAAGTTAAAGCCGGTAAGAATATCCTCCGTCAAATGGGACGCGCGCCTGATCCCTGGTGGTGTGTGGATACAGATACCGTTTGTGCCGCCTACGCTAAACGTCTGGAAGGACTGGCACTGGGCAAAGCAGGGGCGATACAAGAAGGACCTTATTGCGGCAGTGCGCGGAATGGTAATAGCCATGCGGCTGCCACGGTACCAGCGGGCCACGGTGCAAATTATTTACTATCACGGTACCCGGCGGAGGCGAGATCCAGTCGATAACTATGCACCTAAATTTTTGATGGATGCCCTTGTGAAGGGCGGGGTTTTGACTGATGATAACGGAGATCTGGTAAAGGTGCCAACGGTGGGGATGGAGTTTGATGCAGTGAGGCCCAGGACGGAAGTATTTATTTGGGAAAGGATTTAGTTATGGATCGCGATACAAACGAAGTCATACTGTCCCTTCAAAACATCCGTATTAACCTGGTCCGCGATGAATTTAAACTACAAAACATCATCGCCCAACAATTCAACCAATCCGGCATAGGTTACGACCGGGAATATAAGTTAGCCCCACGTAACCGCATTGACTTTTTGGTAGCCGGTGGCATCGGGGTAGAGGTTAAAAAGGGTAAACCATACCGGCGCCAGGTTATTGAGCAGCTTGAAAGGTATACGGCTTTCCCGGAAATAAGCACTATGATTTTAGTGGTTGAACGTAACCTTGATATACCCAAGAAAATCAACGGCAAAAAGTGTTACAGTATCGGATTAAACAAGCTTTGGGGGATTGCATTATGATACCGGTACCTTCGTACCTAAAGCCACCAGAGAACGTACAGCGCTATTATGGCACACTGAAAAATAATAAAGGGACTTGGATTATTGAGGCGGAGCCTTGCGTGATCGATATGGCCAAGCGTCTTTTCCCACGGTGCAACAGTAAAGTGCGCGGAGTGGCCCAGTTTAAGGCCAATAAGCGCACCAATGGTGACCTTAACTGGTTAATGATCAGGTACCCGCTAGAGGTTGTTGATCAATCATTATGGGACCAGTCACTACAAGAGATTGTCGAGCACGTACAGAAGCGCAATGAAATATTGCTGCGTCCGCAAAAGATCGTCCCCGGTGCTAATTTCACCGGTGAGCTGCGAGAGTTTCAGCAGGAAGGGCTTGCTTTCATGCTTCATAACCGGCGCTCACTGCTGGCCGATGAAATGGGACTTGGTAAAACGGTCCAGGCCCTGGCTTTTATGTCAGAAACAAACTCTTATCCGTTACTACTGGTAGTTCCACCGCACTTAATACGCAACTGGATTAAGGAGATCTATAGGTTTGTAAATGTGCCGGCCATGCCCGGGCAAATGCACAGCCTGTTTGGAAACAATATTGACTCTGTGCATGTAATAAAAGGGTTAAAGCCATATGATCTACCACCAGCTCCTATATACATAATTCACTATTTACTACTTAGGGGCTGGAAAAATAAACTCCCAAACTTTGGATTTAAAGCTATTGTGTTCGATGAGATCCAGGAGCTCCGCCACCGTGGAACTGAAAAATACAGCGCCGCATCGCTAGTGGCTGAAAGCACTGACAACGTAATAGGACTATCCGGTACCCCGATTTACAACAAAGGCGGCGAGATTTGGAACATTATGAATATCCTTGAATATCACTGCCTGGGTGATTATGATAGCTTCTCCCGTGAGTGGTGCTATGGTTATGGATCCGATACGGTTGTTGATCCTGAGTTGCTGGGTAACTACCTAAAGCAGGAAGGTTTATTGCTTAGGCGCACTAAGGATCAGGTACTAAAAGAGCTGCCGCCAAAGCGCCGGGTGGTGCAGGAGATTGACTTTGATACCGGGCTATATGGTGAACTAATCCAGGGGGCAATTGAGAAGGCAACGGGGTACGATGCCATCAAGGAATTTACCGAGCGCGGTCGGGTTAAACGCGAGATTGAAAACGAAACCCGTCAGGCCACCGGAATAGCCAAGGCCAAGTATGTAGCAACGTTTGTTCGGATGCTGGTGGATGCAGGTGAAAAGGTTCTGTTATTTGCTTACCACCATGCGGTCCATGACATCTACATGAAAGAACTTAAAGATTTTAAGCCGGTTAAGATCACCGGAAGGGAAACCGGTAAACAGAAAGATGACGCGGTGGAAGCGTTTATGGCCGGCAGGACGCCAGTATGTATTATCTCCCTCCGTGCTGCTTCCGGGCTTAACCTACAGGTAGCAAACTGCGTGGTGTTTGGGGAGTTGGACTGGAGCCCTGCGATACACTCCCAGGCCGAGGACAGGGCGCATAGGATGGGACAGGCTGACTCGGTATTGTGTTACTACCTGGTTTGTGATGGCGGCATGGATGAGGCAATACAAGAGGCTTTAGGGCTAAAGGTTAGTCAGTTCGTCGGTCTGATGGGTGACAAGGTTGAAACTCAGGAGGACAAGCTGTTAGCCCAAACTGCAGCCGGGCAGCACATGAACAAGGTGATTGAGAAGCTGAAAGAAGCTGGGCAGCAGAAAAAAGAGGGACGGAAAAGCGCGTGAAAGGGTGATTGAATGATTAGCTTGGAATTAGCGCAAAAGTTGCAAACGGCAGGACTAAAGTGGAAGCCAAAATGGGGAGATTTCTTTATGTGTAACAATGGCAGTATCGTTAAAACCACAGAATGCCTGCAAAGACAAAGCGATATAGCAAAGATAAAGTTTATTATTGAACGTAAATTAGATAGTTATACATGGAGGCCACGCCTTGACCAACTACTTAGTGAAGGTGACAAAAGAAAATACAAAATTAATATTAATGCAAGTAATAAAACGCAGTGGTTTTCTGATGTTGAATGCTGGGACGAAGAACGCCAAGAACTATATTTTGTGTATGAAACGGATGACCTTGACACACCAGAAGATGCCGCAGGACAAGCCTTACTTTGGATCTTAGAGCAAGGAGCGTGATTAGGTGGCATTTACAATGTGCTCAGGTTGCACTTGGAATTGGGACAGAATTGTTAATGGTAAACGGTTAAATGATTGCACCTTACCGTATGGCAGTGAATCAAATTGCAGATTGTATTACGGCCCTCCTGGTTGGCGCTGTGTCGCCAAAGGTGTATGTAATGTATGCGGCCAGGCAAGTAAGTGTCGTCAGTATAGTCCGAAGGGGCACAAATAATGTGAATAAGCGTTACCCTACCCTGGGACTTCGCCCGGCAAGTGCAGCCGGTGCCTGGAGGTAGTGGTGGATAAGTAGTAATAGACAGTGGATCGGGTGGCCCGGTGGGGGCCGGGTCGCCCAAACTTTTTAAAATTAGCGGGAGGTTGAGATAGATGGAATGTCAGGATTGTGTTTCTTTTGATGAGAAAAAATTATGGTGTAAGGAGTTTAACGAGGGTGTTTTACGATATAAAACATGCGAAAGATGGACAGATAAAAATAGCGTCGCGAATATGCCTGCAGGCAGGGAAATGGACTCGCTAATATCTGAAAAAGTTATGGGTTGGGGAAATATTAGAAGTGGCGTATGGGTTGGTAATCCTCCATCATACATGAATAATACTGGTTGGAGGTTTGGTGATCACAGAGATTGGGAGGAAATACCATGCTATTCAACAGATATTAAGACAGCGTGGTCATTGATTGAGAAACTAGGCCAAATGGGATACACAGGCCACATAGAGTGGAAAGGCGCAGATAGAGAATATGCGCACACGGCAGAGGTTGTGGTAAATAAATCTATCTGCATGGTTGGACACGCAGTTGGAACGGCACCGTTAGCGATATGCAGGGCGGCACTAATGGCAGTGATGGGAGTGTGATTTGATGGATTGGTTTGGCTTTTACAGTATGTATTATTATCCTATTGTGAACGTAGATATAGCCGGTGGCCTACTGGATTACCAGCGCCGCAACGACTACGACATAGCATCGGCAAACCAACTTCCACCGTCCGGATTGCCAGTCGGCAAAAGAATAATTCCCCGGGCCCGGGCGCACCTTCCCGCCGGAATACGCTTCAGGGAGGCGAGGCCAAATGCCGCGACAGGTTAAGCGAAGGCCGTTTGATGTTACATTTACTAGTCACTCTTGGGATCAACTAAAAGAGCGCGGGGAAGAGTTGCCAAAGCTTAGTGAAAAAGATCTTCACCGTAAAATACACGGACTGGTTAATGATCGTTCTGGGATTGGCTTAAAGTGCGAGGGGTTAGTTATAAAGCTTGAAATATTTCCTGAATTTTATGCTGTCATGA
>Ga0307377_10008399_pt1 | contig 10476 bp, 9 predicted proteins | sample TR3MG_FD_202535 | JGI IMG/M metagenome (GOLD analysis project Ga0307377, IMG submission 202535) | Soil microbial communities from Risofladan, Vaasa, Finland - TR-3 | ecosystem: Environmental > Terrestrial > Soil > Coastal area > Acid sulfate soil | place: Finland: Risofladan, Vaasa | collected... | reverse complement strand
CCTGTTTGTGGAGATTCACTTTCGATGCCTTAGCATTTATTTCTAGCGAAACACAATTAACACCGGTCATTTTCACTCGCCCCTTTTCGCTTGCAGAAGGAGATTTTTTAGTTGATTTTGATAATTTGGCTGCCATTACCAGAAATAAGGGGTGTTATAACCATGTAACTGGGAATGTTATCGGCGTGAGTCAAACTTTCTTTAGAGTATTTTTGTTCCTGCCTGAATAATTCAGACTTGCCGACACTGGCAGGTCAATATTCCTGAAAGATACTATGATTTTGTCAGGAATCCAGAATCGAACTTGGTTTTGTAGGTGTACAGGGGTACAGATTCCATAAGGGCCCAGCCAACATTTGCTGTTGATCAAAACCGTTATATTCTTTGGTAGGTACGAATGGGCGCGAACTACCGATTCCCTGGATGACAAGAGAGACGTAGATTTTTAATCTCGGACTTTACCCGTATCCCCTTGGAACTACGATTGGGAGCAGGCCATTACCACTTCACAATTGAGCCCGATATTTCGTGCAAAGGCAGAACAAGTCCCGCAGCACCCAGCTTGATTGCCTCTTTCGGCATACCGAACACCACGCAACTGTCTTCGTTCTGAGCGATGGTTTTCGCACCGACATCCAGCATTTCCTTCAGTCCGCGCGCTCCATCGTCTCCCATGCCGGTCATGATGATGCCCAGCGCGTTCCTGCCGGCGAATTTTGCGACCGAGCGAAACAGCACATCCACCGATGGCCGATGACGGTTAACCAACGGGCCGTCTATCACCTCGACATGGTATTGAGCCCCGCTACGCTTGAGCAGCATGTGCTTTCCGCCCGGTGCGATCAGTGCGGTGCCGGGCACGACGCGGTCGCCGTTCTTCGCTTCGCGCACCTCGATCCGGCTGATGCTGTTGAGACGTTCCGCGAAGGCGCCGGTGAATTTTTCCGGCATGTGCTGCACGATGACGATGCCGGGGCACACTCGCGGCAATGCAGTTAGTACCACTTCCAGCGCCTGGGTACCGCCGGTCGAGGTGCCAATGGCCACGATGCGCTCAGTGGTTTGCGCCATCGCGTGGCCCGCAGACAGTACCGCATCGGCGGATAATTTCGAGGTGGTCTGTACGGTAGCCGGCGGGCGGGTGCCCAGACGCTTGACGTTGGCATGGGCTGCGGATTTCACCGCATGAATCAGGTCGGAAGCGGCGTCCTCCATTTGCTGCCGCCGCGAACCGATGTCCGGCTTGGGCACCACCGCCACCGCGCCAGCCTCGAACGCCTGTATGGTGGTGGCTGCGCCTTCACGCGTGATGGTCGAACAGATCACTACTGGTGTGGGGTGTTCCGCCATGATTTTTTTCAGGAAGGTGATGCCGTCCATGCGCGGCATCTCGACATCCAGCACGATCACGTCCGGCCACTGGCGCTTCATTTTTTCCAGGGCGAAAAGCGGGTCTGCAGCCGCGCCGATCACGTTGATGCCGGGATCCTCGCCCAGCACCTCGGCCACCACCTGGCGCACCACGGCGGAATCATCAACGATCAGTACATTAATCTTTTGCATGCTCGATTTCCCCCGGCTCGGTAACACGCTTTACATGACGCATCCAGACATCCCCGCTCCACAGTTCGAATATCACGTTGCGATGCCCGTGCATGCCGACATGCTCGGCCACAACATCGTGCCCGTGATGCCGCAACAGATGGCGCGCCGCCACGACGTTGCGGCAGGGCACGTCTACGCACCCGACTTGTTGTTTCGGCAACTTGAACATGTTGCCGCCACCGAACAGCTTGACCTGGTATTCGCCCGGCTTCGTCCTGGCCGCACGGATTTCTTTCTGGAACAACAGCATCGCCTCGTCGGCATAGCGGCCGTCCAGAATGTCGGACGGCCTGACCGCTCGCGCCGGCAGCATGAAGTGGCACATCCCGCCGATGTGCAAGCGCGGGTGCCACATGGTGATCGCCACACACGATCCCAGCAGGGTGCGAATGCGCGTCGCTCTGTCGCCGAAATAGAACTCTCCCGGTTGCAGGAAAATATCCAGAACATGTTCCGGCGCTTTCATGGCTTCTGGTAGATCGAAGGCATGATAACCCTCAGTTCGTCCGTCACGCCGTTGAGGCTCTCGGAATGCCCGACGAGGAAATATCCGCCGGGCCGCAGCGCCTGCAACAGCCGTTTGACCACCTGTTGTTTGGTTTCCAGTTCGAAATAGATCATCACGTTGCGCAAAAAGATCACGTCAAATTCGCCCAGCTTTGGCAGGGCCGCATTCAGGTTCACCTGCATGAAGCGTATCCGCTCGCGCAGCCTGCGCTCGACCAGAAAAGTCCCCTCCTTTGAACCCGTCCCTTTGAGGCAGTAACTGGTCAGGTAATCGCGCGGAATGTGCTGCGCACGCTCCAGCGCATAATGCCCGCCACGTGCGCGTTCCAGCACGCGCTTGCTGAGATCGGACGCGACCACTTCCCATGCATTATCGCCAAGCGACCCAGCCAGCGTCATGGCGATGCTGTATGGCTCCTCTCCGCTGGAACATGCAGCGCTCCACACCCGGAATTGCGCACCGCGGCGGTGCGCCGGCAGAATACGATTTTTCAGGAAATCAAAATGTTTGGTTTCGCGAAAAAAATAAGTCTCGTTGGTGGTCAGCAGGTCAACCACAATCTGCAATTCATCCTGACCGTCATGTCCGCGCAGTTGCTGGTAATACTCGCCGAAGCTTTTGCACTGCCGTTGCTTCAACCGCTTGCTCAGCCGGCTGGTCACCAACGGCTTTTTCGCCGGTGAAAGATGGATACCCGCAATCTGGTTCAACAGTTGCTGGAAACTTGCAAATTCCTGATCGGTGAGTGGGGAAACTTCCATTTGGCTACGCAGTCAGGCTTGTGCCTGTTGCATGCGTAATATTTGCGAGCTCTTCCACCGACAGCACCTTGTCCACGTTCAGGATGATCACGAACTTGCTGTCGACTTTACCCATGCCGCCGATGAAATCGGCCCGTATCTTTGCGCCAAAGGAAGGCCCCGGCTCGATCTCGGCCTCCGGAATTTCCAGTACCTCGTTCACCATGTCCACCACCACACCGATGTCTTGCTGCACATCTTCGTTCATCACCTCGATGATCACGATGCACGTGCGCCTGGACACGTCCATGGCCTTGCGCCCGAAACGCGCCGACAAATCCACCACCGGCACAACCGCACCTCTCAGGTTGATCACCCCGCGGATGTATTCCGGCATCATTGGCACTGCGGTCAGTGTGCCGTATTCGATGATTTCCTTGATGTGCAATATACCGATTGCAAAAATCTCGCCGCCCAGCATGAAAGTGAGATATTGCCCCTGTTCCTGCTCCGCCGCGACGCCGGGCAGGCTTTTCTGGTTCGCAATTACGCTCATTGTCAGCCCCTTAGAATTTGACGAATTCGGATTCATCCTGTGATGCCATGTGTGCAACCGCTGCCGCCTTGACGCGGGATGCCACCGGTTTAGCCGCCTTGACGCGAGACGACGCGTTTGCCGGCGTGCCAACACCCGTGCCTACCTTGAAGAACGAGATGGTTTCCTGCAGCTGCCCGGCCTGCCCGCTCATTTCCTCGGCAGTCGCCGCCAGTTCTTCCGAAGCCGATGCGTTCTGCTGCGTGATCTGGTTCATCTGTGACATCGCAGTGTTGATCTGCGCCACACCGCTGGTTTGCTCTTCGGAGGCGGCAGTTATTTCCTGCACAAGGTCCGAGGTCTTGTTGATCGTTGGCACCATTTCGCCCAGCAGTTTTCCGGCCGTCTCGGCTTTCTGCACGGAACCGGCAGCCAGTTCGCCTATCTCCTGCGCAGCAACCTGGCTGCGCTCGGCCAGCTTGCGCACTTCCGCCGCGACCACGGCAAAACCCTTGCCGTGTTCGCCGGCACGTGCCGCCTCGATCGCTGCATTCAGGGCCAGCAGATTGGTCTGGTAGGCAATATCGTCCACGATGCCGATTTTGCCCGCGATCTGTTTCATCGCAGCCACGGTCTCGGTCACCGCAGCTCCCCCTTCGGTTGCCTGCTTGGATGCCTGTGAAGCCATACCGTCCGTCACCTTGGCATTCTCGGTATTCTGGGCAATGGAGGCGCTCATCTGTTCCACCGAGGCGGAGGTTTCTTCCACACTCGCCGCCTGTTCGCTGGTCGACTGGCTCAGGCTCTGTGCCGTGGCGCTCACTTCTTCCGAAGCAGATGACAGGTTGTCCGACGCACTGCGCACCTCACCGATGATTTGCGACAGCTTATCTACCATGGCGGACATCGCTTTCAGGAGCATGCCGGTCTCGTCGTTGGACTGCGCTTCAATTTTCACCGTCAGGTCGCCCTCCGACAATCGGCTCGCCACATGCACAGCCTCGGCAATAGGTTTGGTGATCGAGCGTGTAACCCAGAATGCGATGCCGCCTGCCAAAGCAAGGGCAATGGCAGCCAATACATACATCAGGGTGCGCGCGGCAGCATATTCCTGTCCTGCCTGCTTGCCGGATTTGTCCATTTCATTTTGCTGGAAATCGACCAGGTTCTGCACAGCCTCGATGTATGCGGCCTGATCCTTTTTCATTGCGCCCAGCATCAATGCGACTGCACTGTCGTGATGGCCTGCCCGCACCATCTTGACGATATCATCTTGGGTTGAAGTGAAGGTGGCGCGTGAATCATCCAGTGTCTTCAACAAGGCCTTGCCTTTTTCCGAACTGACGGTTGCTGTCAGTTTGTCGAAGTCTTCCTTGATCCTTTTGTCTGTGTCAACCATGCGTTCGTATTCACTTTCCACTTTGTCGGGATCCGTTTCCAGCAGCATGTCGCGCATGGAACGGGCGATGACGTTGACACTGTCGTGAATATCGTTCGCCAGCACCGTTTTGGGATATTTATCCTTTACCAGATCGTCAATGCTTGAATTCAGCAAGCTCAGCCGAGTAGTGCCGATCACCGCGATCGCGACCAATAGCAACACCACCAGGCTGAATCCCAGCCCGAGACGCACACCGATTTTCATATTCTTGAACATGTTCGCTCCCTTTCAGATTTTACAAATGTCAGTTTGATGCCCATTAAACATTTACAGCCAACTTGCTTTCAGCACCGGTCGGTGCACCTTCTTTTTTTGCTGCCTGCTGGATCAGCGACGGCACGTCCAGGATCAATGCCACTTCGCCGCTGCCCAGGATGGTGAAGCCGCCTATCCCCCTGGTGCCGCTGAACACTTTTCCCAGCGGCTTGATCACGGTCTGGTACTCGCCCAGCAATTCGTCCACCACCAGGCCGGCCTTCTGCCCGCCGTAGCGCACCACAACGACGTTCTCGCGTCGCCCGGCCTTCCCATCCACGTCGAACTGATCCCGCAGGCGGACAAATGGCAACACTTCACCGCGCAGGTTCATGTAGTTGTGATCCCGGCTGTCCTGCTGCGCTTCGCCGGCGAGGTCCACACACTCAAGCACCATATCCAGCGGCACGATATAAGCCGCCCCTCCCACCCCAACCAGGAAGCCGTCTATGATGGCCAGGGTCAGCGGCAGGCGGATGCGCACCGTGGTGCCCCGGCCTTCCTCGCTGTCAAGATCCACCGTGCCACGCAATGATTCAATGTTGCGCCGCACCACGTCCATGCCCACACCCCGTCCGGACAGGTTGGTCACCTGGGCGGCGGTGGAAAAGCCCGGCTCGAATATCAGGTTATAGACTTCCCGGTCGCTCAGGGTTTGCCCGGTTGTCACCAGCCCGCGCTCGATGGCCTTGTTCAAAATCCGTTCGCGGTTCAGCCCGCCGCCGTCGTCGCCGACTTCGATGACGATGCTGCCGGAGTCATGAAACGCATTGAGGCGCAGCGTACCCTTGGCGGGCTTGCCGCGCTGCTCGCGCAACTCCTTCGATTCGATGCCGTGATCCATGGAGTTGCGTACCAGGTGCATCAGCGGATCGCCTATCTTCTCCACCACGGTTTTGTCCAGCTCGGTGTCGGCACCGTTGATCTCCAGATGGATGTCCTTGCCTAACTCCCTGGAGGTATCGCGGACCACGCGCTGGAATCGATTGAAGGTTTCACCTATCTCGACCATGCGCAGTTTGAGTGCGCCATCCCGTATTTCTTCCACCAGTCCTGAAACCCTCGAAGTCGCTTCCTGCAAGGTGCTGTCCTTGGTGCGCTGTGCCAGCAAATTGGCAGATGCGCCCGCGATCACCAGTTCGCCAACCATGTTGATCAGGTCATCCAGCTTATCTGCCTGTACGCGGATAAAGCGTCCTTCCTGAACCTTGGCTTCCTTGACCTGCTTTTGTTTATCCAGTGCGGCATCGACTACCGGCCGCTGCACCGTTTGTTGCTCAACCAATATTTCACCCAGCGGGGCATCCTTGAACCATTGTGACGTCAATCCTTCGTCCAGTTCTTTCTGCGTAATCGCACCGATCTTTACCAGGATTCCGCCCAGCAGCTCATCCTCCTCGGGCAGGGTGCGGATCAACTCCAGGTATTCCCTGATCTTGCTGCGTGGCGGCAGGATGTGCACCATGCAATCGTCGCGAACAAACTCGAACACGTCTTCTATCGTCTTTTTATCCGCATCGCTTTTCAGCGCGATCTCAAATCCCAGGTAGCAGGATTCAGGATCCATGGAGTCGGCATCCGGCATCGCATCCAGTATGGTGTGCAGGCTGACGATCTCGCCCAATGTGGTGAGGTAGCGAATGAACGATAGCGGGTCCATGCCGTTGCGCAGCACGTCCTTGCCGAAACGCAGGGACAAGTGCCAGGTATCGCTGGAAACCTCGCTACCACCGCTGGACTCCAGCCTGTCATCGCGGAGTGCAGGCATTTGTGCCGCGTTTTTTGCGTGGTCGTCGTCATGATCATGATTGCCGCCCATCAGTTCAATCAGTTTCGCTGTCAGCACATCTCCGTGATGCTGCTGGTCGGCGTCCAGTTCCCCGCCGCCTGCGATGGCATGATCCACCAGCATCTCCATGTGATCACGGCACAGCAACAACTCCGCCACCAGATCCGAGTTGAAATGAAGATGGCCATCGCGCACCCTGTCCAGCATGTTCTCCACCGTGTGGGTGAAGCTGACGATCTGGTCCAGCCCGAACATCCCGGCGGATCCCTTGATGGTGTGGGCCGCGCGGAACATCGCGTTGATCGCCTCACCGTCGTCAGGCGCGTGCTCAAGCTGCAGCAGCAAATCCTCCATCTGCTGCAGCAGTTCGCGGCTTTCCGCAAAAAAGGTCTGTAAGGCTTGATCCATGCTCATGCCATTCTCCCGAGAAAACTAGTTTGTGATGACCACCGGGTCGCCGAAATAGGAGGCCATGTTGTACAAATCCATGATTCCCAGGGTCACCGCCCCATGCGACACCAGCCGCAGTGTCTTGTTGTGGCGCACTGCCTCGCGCTTGGCCAGCACCAGCAACTGAAAACCGGCCGTATCCATCTCGGTCACACCGGAAAGATTGATTTCAATTTCGGGCTCGCTGTCACCGCGCATTCCGTCCAGCAGCGCGTTCTTGAGTTCTGAAGCCTGGTAGATGGTCATATCTCCCTCCGGATAGAGTTGCACCAGCTTTTTTCCCCGCTTGATACGTATCGGCATGATCTCTCCCGCTATCGTGTATTTGTCACATCACCAGCTTGCCGACTGCTGCCAGCATCTGGGCGGGCTGAAACGGCTTGACTACCCAGGCTTTTGCGCCCGCCGCCTGGCCTTCCTGCTTCTTGGACTCCTGGCCTTCGGTGGTAAGCATGATGACCGGCGTAAACTTGAATTCCGGCAGTTTCTTCATTTCCTTGACGAAGGTAATGCCGTCCATATTGGGCATATTCACGTCGCTGATGACCAGATTGACCTTCTGCCCTTTCAATTTGGACAGCGCGTCCTGACCGTCGCATGCTTCGATCACGTCATAGCCGGCACCCTTGAGCGCAATGCTCACTACTTGCCTCAAACTGGCTGAGTCATCCACTACCAATATCATCTTAGCCATCATGTTCCCCCTGTTAAATTAGAAAAAAGTGATCTCGGATTCAGCATTTGCGCTGTCATTGTTGCCGTCATGATTGGAGCGCTGTTCGGCAGTGGTGTAGGTGGCATGCAATTGCATCATCCATGCCGCGGCATCTATTGGCGGGTGTAGTTCGCCCGTGGCGCGGCTTGCCTCGCAGTCCGCCAGCAAAGTGTCCAGTCTGGCGATGTCGCCCTCGATATGCGCCAAGATCTGGCCGACGCGGTCTTGAAATTGCAGCGAAACCAGCACGTCTTCAACCTCGGTGCGTATCCCGCTGCTTTCTCGTTGCAGGATATCGGATGAATCGGTTAATTTGCCGGCCGCCATACCAAATTCATCGAGTACGCTCTGTACCGATGCCCGCGCATTTCCCATCATGTCAACATCCAGTTTCGCTGACTGCTCTGCATCTTGCAGCGTCGCTGTAATGGCGTTATTGATGTTGACAACCAGTTCACCCATACGCTTACCGGATTGACCTGACATGTTGGATAGTTTGCGCACTTCATCTGCGACCACGGCAAAACCGCGTCCCGCTTCTCCTGCCCGCGCGGCCTCGATGGCAGCATTCAGTGCCAACAGGTTGGTGCGATCAGCGATGCTGCCAACCTCGATAGCCATTCGTTTCAGTTCGTCTATAAATTTCACCAGCCGCGAAATCTCGACTAGCAGCGCCTTGCGTCCATCCAGTGCGGACTCCAGAGAATCGATTACGACACCGAGTTTCTGTTTGCTGCGGTTGAGGATGGCCAGCATCCCATCGCTTCCGCCTATGTCACCCGCAGTCTGCTGCGAAGCATCCACAGCTGAAACAATTTTTTCCTGTATTCCCATGAACCGTTGAGACAGCGCGAAAATGGCGGCTTCGGTTTGCCCCCGCGCCAGACAGATTTGCCGCTCCCAGACCGGCAACACCTGAACGCACAACTCATCCAATCCTTCAACCAGACCGTTGCGGATAACTTGTTGCTGCGCCTGCATGTCATTGCGTACAGCCTCCACAGCCCGCTCAACGCGCCGCCGCAACACCGTTTGTGCATGCCAGCCAAGCACGGCGCCCGCAGCCATGATTGCGAAGGCATAAGCAAAGCTGCTTGCAACCAGACCACGCTGCCATATCAGCACGATTGCCGCACTAGCGGCAAACACCAAAATAGGCGGCCACAAGCCGCGTTCCGATTCTTGTTCAATCACCTTCACCCCCTCAGGACAACATCCAGAAACAATGACCACTTTCTCCAACTCGTAGAACTTGAAAATAGCTGAGCATCCGCATGCACAATTGATGCTGCGGATAATCCCGGTGTCCCGCGCAAATGACATTGCGGATGCACCCAAGGCTTGCCTCACAATGTATTTATCTACCCGGTTTGGTTGCCGCCAATTTCTTTCATCGAAATTTTTAACCGGTATGCTAACTAACGGCATGCGTAATATTATCTTTAACTTATTTACAAATTGTTACACCGTTAACCACTTGATAGCCCGCAATTTTGCACAACAAATCGCGCGCCAAGAAACTCAATAATGAAGCCCTATGCAATTTTTTACGGCGAACTTGCCTGCAGAATTCGCATTTGGAATTGCCGGAACCGCAATCGACAGACTTGAAAAACGTGCATGCCAGCAATGCCAACCGACCCGGGGAAAATGCAGAATTAAAAAATGATTTTCGGATCTACTGATGCCTAGAACGAAACTCAGCCAGCCACATCTCGATGAGCCGCGCACATTGCAGCTGCAGGGATCGTACAAAATAGTGGTGTATTTCAAATTACAGAAAAAGAAAAAGGAGCTAGCTGTGTCAAGCTAACTCCTTTATTTATTGGCAGGCAGGCACGAATGGACTCGAACCATCGATTTCTTCGTTCTCAAGGGGTCATTCACCAACCACAAGCATCAACAACAATCAGCCTTTCCCTTTAGCAATACCTCATCAAACCGCTCAATCGGAACCGGCTTGCCAAACAGGTAGCCTTGGTAGTGATCGCAACCTCTGTCCAAGAGCAGTTGTCGCTGTTCCTCGGTTTCAACCCCTTCGGCAATAACGTGAATATTCAGACTTCGTGCCATCGCAACAATGGTATGCACAATCGCTTTGTCGTTGTCATCTGTGTTGATATCGCGTATGAACGACCGATCGATCTTGATCTGGTCCAACGGTAGCCGCTTGAGGTATTGGAGGGATGAATAGCCAGTACCGAAATCGTCCAATGAGAACCGGATACCGATTTCATTCAATGCGCTCATGGTTGCGATGGCTTCTTCGATGTTATCCAGCAACATGCCTTCGGTCAGTTCCAGCTTGAGACGCTTCGTGTTGATGGCATGGCGTTGCACGACCGCTTGCACTTGTGACACAAAATCAGACTGGTGAAACTGTTTGGCGCTCACGTTCACCGCCAGAACGAGGTCACAGGCGAATGCATTCTGCTCCC
>Ga0307377_10008397_pt1 | contig 10483 bp, 15 predicted proteins | sample TR3MG_FD_202535 | JGI IMG/M metagenome (GOLD analysis project Ga0307377, IMG submission 202535) | Soil microbial communities from Risofladan, Vaasa, Finland - TR-3 | ecosystem: Environmental > Terrestrial > Soil > Coastal area > Acid sulfate soil | place: Finland: Risofladan, Vaasa | collected... | reverse complement strand
TGAGAATTAACTCACCTCTTGAAATGAAATTTAACTATAAAGAGAGTGTGTGTTTAATCACGTTCTCTTTATATTTATAGAGCGAACTATCCTTTATAAATATATGGTTTATGATTATGGTGATACAATATATATGTTGTGGTATATATGTTCTTGTGTAGTAGGAACAGATTTTTACTCTTTCGTTAAACGATTTTTTAAGGAATATATAACACAAGAAGTATAACCATAGCCGAACATCTTAAACTAAAACCCTATTAATATATACATTTTGTTCTTATAGTCATCATTTTACGAATAGATTTTACTACTATAAAAGAGTAAAAACCTTTTATCTTTTTATCACCTAAAAAGCATATAAGGTTTTAACATCTGCTTAGGGTTAGAGCTTAAGGTTATCTGTTGTTTGTATATGCTTATTTTTACTTCTAATGAGTAGCAATTATTTTGATTATTTCAGGGGGTTAAAGGGCATGCCTTTTAATTACATATAATTAAAAATAATTATTGGGCTTAAAAAAATTCTGGGGTCAGATAAAATAATTATTTTTTTGCCTATATGATCCTCTGAGCTAATAAAATAATTATTTTGATCCATAAATCCTAGAAAATGATAAAAAAAGACACTTTTTTGGGGGTCGGCCCACTTAGATTAACATATAAAAGGTATAAGAAAGAGTTCCCCGTGCCAAAGTGCTGTATTTTATACCTCGTAAGTAGTAAAACTATCCATATCCTTTTGATTTAGCTATGATATCATTAACTCTTTCGATAGATAAACCAATTGTCCTCTCTGCAATTTGAAAATCTGCTACTTCAAACATTTTTTGTTTGATTTCAGAATAAGGCACCTTGTAATGTTTATTCAAAAGAAAAACTAAGATGTCTTTTTGTAATTGAAGGTTTCTTTCTCTCCTCAAAACCCTCTTTTTGTTTACTTCTTCTTTTTTTAGTTGCTCATATTCATCTTTATCAAATGGAAGCCACTTATAAAACCTTCCCCAGAAGTTTTCATTAGCAGCCATATACTTTGCTGTTGTTCCAACTCTTCTTTTACCCCAATAAAATAATTTTTCTTTTGCTTGTTCATTATAAAAGTTAAAATACCCTCTCTTAAATTGTTTATTATGAAAAGAATCTACTAAAAACAAACTTCTTGAAACTGCATAGTCTTCATGGAGTTTGAAAAAGCTAGGAAGAACAATAATTATAATATGACCATAAACTCCACACTCTTGGAAGAAATCCTGCATACCTTTGTTAATTGATTCCATTGCTCTTGCACTATCTAACCCCTGTCTCCCCTCATCATAAAGTATAACTTGATTTTTTCCATATTTTTTATCTAATTTTTGAGCAGTTTCCATAAGTGCGTCAGCACTAAATACAACGTTCTCATGAAGATTAAATCTTACAGGTTTTTTTGGTTTTATCATTCCATCCATAACCCATTTAGTTCCTTCCCTATGTGTTTTCATTTTTCCACCTGCAAGAAGCCAAGCAAGATAGTATGAGATTTGCATAGCGATGGTAGAATTATGTGTAATGGAAAAATTATCAGTTATATACAAATTACTCTCACTATTAACCTCAATACAATAAGAATCAGATTTTTTAGAAGTTTTTATCATTCTAACTATTTCATATTGACTTTCTAAATTTATTGTATCGGTTAAATTTAATTTTCTTAATCTGTCTAATCTTTTTTTCCTTAGCAAATTAATTTCCAAACATAATTTTCCAACATTGATATAAATATTGTAATATTTTCTTTTCTCCTTAAAAGTTTGACAACTTTTATAAGATTCTTTCATTGAAACTCTACAACCTAAGGTTGTTACTAATTCCAAAACATCATTTGCTAATTGTTTACTTGCAGTTGTATATGTAACAAACCCATTTTTTTGAATATAAGAATCTGTATCAAGCAAACCTTCAAATAATTTTTTTCTATATTCAAAACTTGAAAGCAAAGCAGTTCTAGGGATTTTTTTATTGTATGATCCTGTTCCACATAACTTTTTTAATTCTTGAGCATTTTCTTTAATAAATATCCTATAACAATTATCATCTCCCCCAATTCTTTTTACCTGAGTATTTGCTTTTAACCAGATCAAAATATTTTCATCAGGGTTTGAAATTTCTATTATATTTTTAGAACTTATCCTACCATCCCCAATATATAATCCCATCAAATAAGGATTTATATTTAAATCTTCCACATCATATTTTGTGATAGTTGGAGAAGTTATTATTTTTGGGCAATGGTTTTTATACCATTTTTCATTTTTATTTGCTAAATCTTCTGCAAGGTAAATTTCATCTTTCCAAACAAATGTTTTTTTTCCTTTATCTTTTTTTATCCATAATGTTCTTACAGGGACATTATGTTCTGAACAACAAGAATATAATAAGTTCCCATTTGATTTTCTTAATTCATAAATACCTTTGTTCTTGTGTTCTACCTTAGCCGTAACAATTGTAATAGAAGTTTTTCTTCCATCAATAGAAGGGCTTATAATTTTGTCGTTTATTTTTACATCCTCGATATTTTTCCAAATTCCATCAGACATTAAAATTTTACTTCCCTTAATCAATGCTTTACCTATTCTTACTTTACCCCTTCCAGAAACAACACCAACACAATCCCATTCTTCTTTTAAAAATTTTGGAATGTCATCTAAATTTTCTTTTAAATATCCATCCATATAAAAACCAGTTGTTTCATTTCCATATCTATCTTTTCTTTTAATATCAGTTACTAACATTCCTCATCTCCTATTTTTTGAAGGCTCCACCAAATAATGCCTTTGATGGATTGCTTTCAGTTTCTTTTAGATATAATTGTCCAAGTGATTGCATGAATTTTCTTAACCATATGTCATAAAACATAATTGATTCATAATGTTTATTTTTCATTTTACTAAACAGAACAGTGTCTTTAGTTTTTACAGCTCTTTGTTTTTCTGACTTAGCGTGTCTAATTTTTTCTTTAATCTTTTCCCAGACTTTTAGATCCTTATCAGAAAGTTTAATATCTATAACATCACCATTATCATTATGTTCAATTTCTATTGATTCTCTATAAAGAAGATTAGAAAAAATCCTATCAAGAACAAGTTCCCATTCATCATGATCTCCAGACAAAGCTCTCCTATCTGCTTTTTCCCACAAAGCATTTAATCTAAAAATTAATCCTAGAGAAGCATCTCTCTCTGGTTGGTAAAAAGTTGTCGCGGCCATATTCATCTCCAAACAGGAATAACTAACTAATTATATAAACTTTTCGGTAGGTAGGTAAAAAAGTAAACATTTATATAATATGATTGTCATACTAATGTATGCGTAAAAGGATTACATTAAGTTTTAAAGAGGAAGTATTTAAAAGATTAGAGACAGAGAGAAAGGAAAAGAAACTTTCACAATATCTTAATGATTTATTTGAAGAGCTTTTTGAATTAAATCTTTCTAATAGAATTGTAAGGAGGTAAAAATGAAAAAATTTAAAGAACTAAGTAAAAAACAAAAGTTATTTATTCTTCCACTATTTGCTTTAATGTTTGTAGGGAGTGTATTTGCTGTGGGTTATGTTGTAAATAGTTTTACAATCAAATCAGATGTTTATGAACCATTTTCTGTTTCTTATGCAATACTAGGAGATGCTGGAAATTATGAAGGAACTCCAACTTGTAATGAGTATGATGGAGAATGGACAGATTATTCAACATTTGAACAACCAATTGATTTAGATGGTTTATATGCTGGAGAATCAAGAAAATTTTGTGTGAAAATAATTAATGAAGGAGAAGGAGATGTTGACTACACAATTTTAAGTGAAGTTAAAACAGGAGAAGGAAATCATGAAGACTGTATTCTTTCTTTTCCAGATACAACAAAATTAGGAATTGCATTAGGAAGTGAAACAACTATCGATGGACAATTAATTGATATTCCAGATAATGCGCCAGCTGTTGATGATTGCTTAATAGTAATTAGTGTAGCAAGAGGATAATCATAAAAAACAATTTATTATTTTTTTAATTTAATTTTTAGGAGGAACAATATGAAAAAAACAATAACAATAGGAATAGCAATACTAACTTTGTTTACATTAGTAAGTGCTTATTATCCCGGAGAAACTATTATAGTAGAACATAATCTAGGAACAGATAATTTGATTTATACAATAATTGACAACTCAAGTGAATTGATAGTTCTACCAAATGTTACAATTAATTCAACTCATATACAAATTTATTTTCCAACAAATATGCCTCCAAATAGTTTTACAATTGTTTTTTTAGAAGAACAAACTGAAGAAGTAATTATAGAAGTTCACCATTATTCTTCTGGAGGAGGTTCAACAAAAAAAGTTTATATTGAAAATAAAACAATTGAATATGTAAATAAAACAATTCTTTGCAATCAAACTGAAGTAATAAATTTAACTCCTGAAGAAATAACTATTGAAGATTTAACTATTGAAGAAAAAAATTGGTTAGGAAAATTTTGGGTATGGATTAAGAAACTTTTTGGTAATTAAATTTGTTGGTGGTAATTATTGTCACAAGAAAGTGCATAGAAAGGTTTAAATAATCTAATCTCTTTCCAGTAAGATCACCTCAAGAGATAGAGGTTAGTCAAAGAGGATTTCATATTCAATTTAAATTCCTCTTCTCTGGTGAATTTTTACCCAGGAGAGGCTTCAGTCCAACTAAAAAAAGAGTGTTGGGTGGATAGGAATTTATTCCTTGTAAGGTTGAGAAACCCCAAGACATACCTACTCTTTTGTTCTGGATACTCTCCCAGGGTTTTTCAAAAATATTTATATAGAAAGTTTAATGTTTTTACATCTTTCACAAGGAATATCTTTAATTAAAGTATTCCATGATAATTTATATTCCTTTTTTGTAAGGAATATAGAATAAATGATAGATAAATCAAAACTTGATCCAAGTAAATAAACTAACATAATTTCTCTTTGTCCTATTACAAAAAACAAACCAAAAAAAATCCCATTTAATCCTATAATTATTTTTTCTTTTAATTGTAATTCACTCTCGCCTTCTCTATTTTCAACATGAAAAGCAATCCAATTAAAATATACCTTTGGTCTTTTTTTTGATATTAACCAATATCCAATGTAATGTCCAAATTCATGAAATATAACTGCTGGAATTAATAATAACCAGCTATTCATTTTTTTAATCCTCTCAACTTAACTATTTTAAGTACAGACATCTTTGGGATTACATGGACATATTTTACTCCTGAGTGATCTGATAATCCCATACTTTCCCACTTTTCTTGAGCCACAATTATTCTTTCTTTATCTTCATGAACTAAAAAACCTACAATCTCACAAGGTATTGCTACTAGTTCTTTTAATTCATAATCCTGAATAACTCCAAGTTCTATTCTTTGTGCATCAATCCATTTTACTTTTACTATTTCTTCTTTCATTTTTAAAAATATATTTGATAAACATAATACCCTGCAAAAATCAAAGCAGATAAAATAATTATTATTAAACTCCAAACAATAATTGGTTTCCAATTAATAGGATCTTTAACTTCAACAATTTCTCCGTCGCTATTCATCACAACATTATCATCTATTCCAAAATCTTCAGATAAATTTACTACTGTTCCTAAGTGATTTTTATCTAGAGAATTAATTAATTTTAATGAATCTTTCACTGAAACAAAGTAGTCATAATTAGTAATGTTTGTAGTTGTGTTGGTGGTTGTGTTTGTAGTGTTACTTTCATAAGGAATATCTCCAGGAGTTTGGATCCCTAAACCTTCATGAATTTCAACATAATAATTTGTTGCAGAAACAACTGTTGCTAACACTATCAATAAAACTACGCCCATAGGAAATCTCATCTTTAATAACTAGATAAATAAGTTAATAAATGTTTCTGTTACTTAAAAATAATATCCTTTTAAATCCTTATACGGAGAGAAATTACTCTGGTCTAAGCAATAACTCATTAATATATATCTATATATCTTTATAAATGTTTTGTTTTATAGTGTTTCATTTTCTAGTGGTTAGAAATTATTAAATACTATTTAAATTTCATTTTAAAGTTTGAGGGAAACTTAATGGAAAGCAATGAAAAGAAAATACTTGACAAGGCAGATTTTTATAGGATAAATGAAATCCGTTCTCATGTATTAACAATACCAAGAGGGACTTTCAAGAATGGAAGATTTGTTTCTGGATTACAAGAAGATACTTTCTTTTGGTTTTTAGAATTAGATGGAATAAAACCCATAAGATTATTTCTTTCAGAGATCCATGATATAGAAGATTACTTTGATAAGGAGGATGAAGATGAATAAAAAACAATTAAAAATATTAAAAGTTTTTTGTATTGAATTATTACTTTATGAGATAATTGTTTTATTTTTTATTTTATATACTGGATTTAATTTTTATACAGGTATTTTAACAGGAATTATTTTTATTGGATTAGTAGTTTTTTATGGTTTTTATAAGGAGGAGGAAGAATGAGTCAAACAAGATTAGAAAAACCAAAATTAAAGTATAGCTATGGAGCTTACAATAAATTTGATGATCAAGAACAATGGATAAGAATTACAGAAGGTTGTCCAAATAATTGTTCATATTGCTATGAACCAAAAGAGATTAAAATATTTGGTATTCCAGAAATAATAAGAAATGATGTTAAAATAATGGATATGAATTTATTGTGTAAGCCAGAAGCATTAAGGATCATAAAAGAATTAGGAGAAAAGAGAGTAGATGGAAAGGTTGTTTACTATGAATTAGTTTGTGGGATAGACTATAGATTTCTAACAGAAGAACTTGCTTTAGTATTAAAACAATCAAGATTTCCTAAGATAAGATTAGCTTGGGATTACTTTATGAAGGATCAACTAAAGATAAAAGATGCTATTGATTTATTAAAGAAAGTAGGATATAAAGGAAATAAGATTATGATCTTCATAGTTTGTAATTGGGAAGTTCCTTATGAAGAATGTTGTCAAAAATTAGATTTATGTAAAGTGTGGGGAGTTCAAGTTTCAGATTGTTATTATGATAATCAAACATTTCCAAATGTTATTCCAATTAAATGGAAGGATCAAGAACTAAAGGATTTTAGAAAGAAATGTAGGAAACACAATCAATTAGTTACCTTTGGAATTGATCCAGAATTAAAATGAGCATAATATTCTGGAAGAAATGTAGACCAAGAATGTTCATAATGAATTTCAATAATTATAATCCAAAATATAAAACAAAATGGGGAGGTAGATTCTGGAAATTATAAAATGGGTGATGTAAAAATTAACAAAGAGGATATTGAAAAATACTATAACTTTTTAGGACACGAAAAACAATCTGAACTAAGATTCATTGAACCTAGATGGAAAAATTCAAAACCAATTCCAGTTCAAGAGTGGGCTAATAATCTTGCCCAATTTATTTTCTTATGTGAAAAATATAATGGTCAGATGAATCTTTATATTGGTTTAAATGAAAGAAAACCACTTGGAGATAAAGATGAAGATATTGAATTCATAACAAATATTGGACATGATATCGATGCACATAAAGGTGGAGAAAAAAGTTTTTTAAATGCACAAGAAACAGCATTAAGAATAAAAGAGGATTGTATTAAAGAAGGATATAATGAACCGATGATTATATGTTCTGGAAGAGGATTCTGGGTTATTCATCACATATCTCCTTTAAAAAATACTGAAGATAATCAAAGAAGGATAAAAGAATTTGGGAAATTCATAAAGAAAAAATATGGTGATGATGAGATAGAAATGGACTCATCAGTTTATAATCCATCAAGGATTGCAAGAATACCTGGAACTATTAATGTTTCTGACAAAGATAATAATATTTTAAGTTTTATTGTTAATAATCCAAAAAACCAAGAAGATTTTAAACTGTCAGAAAAAATAAGAAATATAGAATTGCCTAAAATAAATTATCAAAGTACTGGAGAAACTCCAAAGGATTCATGTGCCTTTATGGATTATTGTTTATCACATGAGATACCAAAAGGAGAAAGGCATAAAATAATTAGTAGAAATATTTCTATATATATTCATAAGCATCCAGATAAAGATTTACTTAAAGAACAATATTTTAAAATACAAAAAGGAAGTGAAACTGAATTAGATCAATGGTTAAAAAATTTAGAGGATAATCCAGATAAGGATTATCCTTTTAGTTGTGGAGAATTAATTAAATTCCAAAAAAAATATAAGATACCCTTAAAATGTAAAGGTTGTATAAAATTTGAAGAATATAAAAAAGAAAAGAAAGCAGAAGAGAATTTAGCTAATGAAAAAGAAAGAGAAGAAAAAGCAGAAGTTTTAGGAAAGGCAATAAAATTTTTTACTGATAAAATTCATTTAGCTAAACAATTTATTAAAATACAACCAATTTATTATGATAAAAGTAAATTGTGGTGGATATGGAATATCAATGAGAAACGATGGGGTGTTCATGATGAAACAGATATAATGAATTATTTATCAAAGAACTCAGAAGCAGATACAATTTCTTCCAAAGAAAGAGTAGAAATATTAGAAGCACTTAAACAAGTAAGTCGTAGAAATAAACCAGAACCAATGAAACCTACTTGGGTACAATTTAAAGATACAATAGTTGATGTTTATACTGGAGAAGAATTCAAAGCTTCACCTAAATATTTTGTAACTAATCCAATACCTTATGATTTACATAAAGAAAGATATATTGAAACACCAGTAATGGATAAAATTTTTGAAGAATGGGTTGGTAAGGAATATGTTCAAACACTTTATGAAATCATTAGTTATTGTTTAATTCCAAGTTATCCATTACATAGAATATTTTGTTTGATTGGATCTGGAATGAATGGAAAATCATGTTTTTTAAATATGTTAAGGAAATTCATTGGTGAAGATAATTGCTGCTCAACTGAATTGGATACATTAATAAGTTCAAGATTTGAAGTTACTAGATTACATAAAAAATTAATATGTCAAATGGGAGAAACTAATTTTGCTGAAATGAGTAAAACTTCTATGTTAAAAAAATTATCTGGAGGAGATTATATTGGATTTGAATATAAAAATAAGAATCCATTTGAAGATACTAATTATGCTAAAATACTTATTGCTACTAATAACTTACCCACTACAACAGATAAAACTATTGGATTTTATAGAAGATGGTTAATTATAGATTTTTTTAATAGATTTTCAGAACAGAAAGATGTATTAAATGATATTCCTGAAGAAGAATATGAAATGTTAGCTGTTAAATGTTTAAGTGTGTTGAAGAATTTATTAGATAAAAGAGAATTCCATAATGAAGGTAGTGTAGATGATAGAATGAAGAAGTATGAAGATAAAAGTGAATTCTTTAAAAGTTTCTTTGAGGATAATGTAAAATATGATTTCAATGAATTCATTACTAAATATGATTTTTATAAGAAATTTACATCTTGGTGTAAGGAAAGGGGTTATAGAAATCTTGCAGAAAATACTGTTGGAAAGAAAATGAAGGATATTGGAATTGAGGGGATAAGGAAAAAACCAGAGTTTTATGATAAACAAATATATGTTTGGGATGGTATTAAATGGAAATAGTCAAGTTAACCGAGTTTGCCATACAACTCCACTTCATTTCTCACGTAGGGAAACTGAGTGGGGATGTGGTAGAAAACCTAGTTAACATGGCAATAAAACTATGACTAACTAATTAAAATGATAAGAATAACTAATTAAAATGATAAGAATAACTAATTAAAATGATAAGAATAACTAATTAAAACTATGACTAACTAATTAAAATGATAAGAATAACTAATTAAAATGATAAGAATAACTAATTAAAATGATAAGAATAACTAATTAAAATGATAAGAATAACTAATTAAAATGAAAGAAAGAGTAAAGAGAGATAAATATATTCCTCATCATAAAGGAGGAAGACTAATAGAAGGAGAATCTTGGGCAGTTGTAGATACAAATAATAATAAAAATATAATAGTTGAAACCTTTAGAACATTTAATGCAGCAAAAAGTTTTGTTGGGAAAAATAGGAAATCATTTTTTGGACAAATTAAAATTATAAGATCAAACTTAATTAAATAAACAGGAGGTATAAAAAATTGGCAAGTTTAATTGATGAAGCAAAGGCATATCAGCCACCGAAAACAAAAAATGTAGCAGATTTAGAAATAGTTCCAGTTAGTTTGGAAGTTGAAGAAAGAAGTGGCACTGATAAAGATGACAGACCTTTTAGTTACAAAGTTGTAATTGTGAATGGTGAAGAATATAGGGTTCCAAATATTGTATTGAAGCAACTTCAAGCAATAGCAATAGAATCACCGACAGTAAAGAATGTAAAAGTTCTTAAATCTGGAGAAGGTTTAAACACATCTTATAATGTTATTCCTTTGTCTGCTTAAATAATCTATCTTAGGTAAATTATATAAACT
>Ga0307377_10008395_pt1 | contig 10486 bp, 6 predicted proteins | sample TR3MG_FD_202535 | JGI IMG/M metagenome (GOLD analysis project Ga0307377, IMG submission 202535) | Soil microbial communities from Risofladan, Vaasa, Finland - TR-3 | ecosystem: Environmental > Terrestrial > Soil > Coastal area > Acid sulfate soil | place: Finland: Risofladan, Vaasa | collected... | reverse complement strand
GGTCGACGTGATGGCCGTGGTCAGCACGAAGGAGGCCGCGTTCTTCAGCCCCTGTCTTCGGCGCGACGCATCGGTCGCGGTCACGGGTCTGCCGGTCCGGACGGGAATCACTGACCTGAGTAGAGAGGAGGGAGCGTCTGCGCTCGGCCTGGACCCCTCGCAGACGACTCTGCTCATTCTCGGCGGCAGCCTGGGGTCGAAGAGGATCAACCAGGCCGCGGTCGGGGCGATACGCCTGCTGGCGGGCGCGCAGGGAAAGCTCGAAGGGCTTCAGATCATCCACGTAACCGGGGAGCGGGGGCCGCTCGCGTTCGATCCGGGAGAGGGGGCAGCAGTCGCGCCGGGATACCAGGCGCGGTCGTTCCTGGCCGAGTACCCCGAAGCGCTGGCGGCCGCGGATGTAGTGGTCTGTCGGGGAGGCGCGAGCACGCTGGCGGAGGTGGCGGCGCGGGGTCTGCCGTCGATCATCATCCCGTGGTCTCAGGCCAGCACGGGCGAGCAGGCGAAAAACGCGGATCCATTCGCCCGCGCCGGCGCGGCGGTGGTGATCCCGGACGACGAACTCACCGACGAGCGACTCGGGGCGGCCCTCCGGGCACTGCTCTGGGACACGGCCAGGAGGGAGGCGATGGCGCGTGCGGCGCGGCTCCTGGGCCGCCCGGAGGCGGCGGCAAGGGTGGCCGAAATCGCACTGCGATTGGCGGAGGGAGTGACCGACGGGAAGCGTTACGCCTCCGGCGGCAGCGGCGGCAGGTCGGCGTAGGGTTCGAGATAAGGCCGCCAGGCTCGGTTCGAGGCGGCCGTGAGGAAACGCGCGTAGCCGATATAGGGTATGAACTTCGGCCGGAAGGGCCGGTGAAGAAGGCGGAGGCCCGACTCCTCAGGCGTTCGGTTTCCCTTTTTGTTGTTGCATCGCGTGCAGCAGCAGACGAGGTTGGTCCATCCCTCCGAACCGCCGCCCTCCCTCGGGATCACATGGTCGAGGGTGAGGGGCACGCCGCGGGCGCCGCAGTACTGGCAGGTGTGGTTGTCGCGGGCGAAGATGGCCTGACGGGAGCTGCGCAGCACCGGAGTGGGACGACGCACGTAGCGGTTGAGGCGGACCACGGTGGGGAGTTTGATGCTGAGCTGCTCGGAGTGGAACACCTTCGAATCGGTCTCGACGCTGTGTGCCTTCTGAAGCAAGATGAGCCCCAGCGCGCGCCGCACATTGGTGATGTTGAGGGGCTGATAGTTGTGGTTGAGGACAAGCACGCCGCCCATCATGTCCTCTTATCGCCGGGCGCGTTGGGGACCCGGGGGCGCCGCCCCCGGGCGCAAAGGGGGGCCGGTTGCCGACGGTGAGTTGTGTGGCCGAGGCGGAAACGCGCCAGAGCGGCCAACCCCCGTCTGGGGCGGCCTGGGTCTGGATCGAAGTCCGTAGCGGATGCGGTCATCTTCTTCCCGACCGTCTGCCTGGCTCGTCGAACCGGCGGCAGGAGCCACCGGTCTGCGTTCAAGGTCATCCTACTGGAGAGAGTTCGCTGTTGTCAAGGGAGGAGATGGGCCGGGCCGGATGGAAGCGCCTTGAATGGCTTAATGATTTGGACTATAATAGCGCGGCCTGCGAGGACCTGCGGGGAACGGCAAATCGCAGACGGACGGGAGCAGAGGCATGGGTAGAAGATGCGCACGGGGACGCCTGGTGTGGGCGATTGGGACGGCGGCTCTGGTGGCCCTGACGGGGGCCGGACTGCTCTTGGCGACGGATCATTTCGGCGCGGCGGCCGCCGAGGCGCTTGGCGAGGAAGGAGAAGCGGAAGCTTTCAGTGACCTCGAGCTTCCGGCTGTTTCCTCCCAGTGGCCTGAGCCGGGTTCGAGCGGCGGCATCGAGCTCGCGGCTCCGGCCGCCGACTCCCGACTGCGCGGAGAGACGCTCGTCCGAGCCAACTGGGACGACCGCTCCGGGTTCGTACTCTTCAGGGTGGACGAGCAGTTCGCCTTCGCCACGAGCTATCCCTACGAAATGCGGTGGGACACCAGCACCGCGAACGACGCCTCTCATACGATCAGTGTCGACGCCTACGATGATTTCGGTCGGTACCAGGGCGCCAGCTCGATCCAGGTGACAGTGGCGAACGCAATCGCGTCGCCCCCCGAAGGAGTGCTGCTGACGGTTCGCTTCAACGAGGACGACCTGCTCACGCGTCAGATTACGGCGCGGGGAGAGTTGTCGGCGCTGACGGCCGACGAGCAGCTTCCCGCGGGGTTCGACGTGTTGGCGGGAGACCTGCGGTGTGATGTGAACCAGACCGTGCTCGACCCGTTCTACGAGGGGGTGTCGGCGCTGGTCCGCAATCGGCTGCGGAAGGGCTCTCTGACGATTGGGGGCGTGGACAGCCCCATGTCTGAGGTCGGACGATACGCGATGGTCCAGGTCTCCCAGAACGGAATCGCGATTCCGGCGAGCGCTTCGGCGACGCGTCCGCGGCTTGGGTTGGGCGAGATCTGCGTTGCGCTGCAGGACTATCCCGTGTTTCCAGGCGATACCTGGCAGTCGCCGCTGGGCGTGGTGGCCGATCTATACACGCGAAAGGCTCTGTTCGTCCAGGCCCAGCATACCTTCGAGGGGTTGCGCTGGTTCAGGGGTCAGGAGTGCGCGGTGGTGCGGTCCAGCTACCGGATTCCGCAGTTGATGCTGTTCGACGCCTCGTCGGGCCAGACGGCGGCGACGCAGGGCGCGGCGTTCCAGCTCACCCGGGCGCGTCTGGTGGACCTGCAGGGCAAACGCACGACCTACCTGACGTTGAACACTGGGAAGGTTGTCCGCAGCGAGGATACTATCTACGGCAAGGCAGAGTTCCGAGGCTCCTCGGGGCCGGCAGCCGCAGCACCGCGTAGCGCGGCGCAAGCCCCAGGCGGAGCAACCGGCGGCCTCCGCGGACCTGGAGCCGGCGGCCTCCGCGGACCCGGCGCAGCCGGCGGCCTCCGCGGACCCGGCGCAGCCGGCGGCCTCCGCGGACCCGGAGCCGGCGGCCTCCGCGGACCCGGAGCTGGCGGCCTCCGCGGACCTGGAGCCGGCGGCCTGCGCGGACCTGGTGCAGCCGGCGGCCTGCGCGGACCGACCGCGGGAGGGCAGGCCGGGCAGGCGGGCGCCGCACGGCCTGGGGCACAGGCACAGGCCGTCCAGAAGCAGTTCCCGTTTCGGCTGACCTACGCGCTCTATCTGGTGAGCGACCTTGTGAACCCGTAGCACAACGCATACCCGGGATCGCGCGTGCGTCGCGCCCGTCCACCGCGGAGGTAGATGGGCGCGACTTTTTCCTGGCCGGGAGCGGGAATGACCGCGTGAGGCTGGCCGCGTCGTCGGGCGGGCTCAGCGACGCGAGCGGCGGGAGTATATCACGGGGCGCCTCCGGCCGCGATCGAACCTCCGAATCAGCAGCCACCCGGCGATGAAGCCTCCGATGTGAGCGAAAAAGGCCACGCCCCCCTGTCCGGCATAGGCCCCGGCCGCGCCAAGAGCCTCGAAGACCTGGAGCAGGAACCAGAGGAAGAGGACGAGACCCGCGGGCAGCGCGACCACGGTGATGAAGATCGCAAGGAATAGGAGGCAGTCCACGCGGGCACGGGGGAACTTGACGTAGTAGGCGCCGAGGACCCCGGCGATGGCGCCGCTGGCGCCGATCATCGGAACCAGTGAATGAAGGCCGAGGAGCATCTGCGCGGCCGCGGCGAAGAGCCCGCAAAGGAGGTAGAAGAGCAAGAATCGGAAGTGGCCGAGCGTGTCTTCGACATTGTTTCCGAAGATCCACAGGTACAGCATGTTACCGCCGAGGTGGAGAAGGCCGCCGTGGAGGAACATCGAGGTGAAGAGGGAGAGCCAGATGGGCTGAAGGGCCGCCGCGGACAGCGCGCCGACCGCCCCCCCGCGGGGAATCTGTCCGAAGCGCGCCGCCCCGGCGAGCATCTGGTAGATGGCGTCGTCGAGGGAGGCGCCACCGAGGAGCACTGCGGGTATCGCGCCGTACCGACACAGGAACAGCAACCCCTCGCCGGTGGAGAGAGTCTGCTGGTAAAGGAAGACGACGACGTTGGTCGCGATGAGGGCGAAGACAACGAGAGGGAAGGTGCGAGTCGGATTGTCGTCGCGGAAAGGGATGAGCACGTCGATCTCAAGCACACGCTGCTGTGATGGGGAATTCTACACCAGGCGGCCAGGGGAGTCAAATGTGTTGTGGGACGAGGGTCATGGATTGGCAGGAGGCAAGGCGCCTGAGCCTCCTGCCGAACGGAAGGTGTTGGAAGACAGCCGCGCCGGCCGCTCCTGCCGCGGGTCCTGCGCGTGGGGGCGCGCATGCAGAGACATGCGCGCCCTACAGAAGGGCGGGGGCGTTGGAATTGACACAGCCGGGCCTTGCTGGTAGAGTGCATTTTCGCGAGCCGTTAGCTCAGTTGGCAGAGCACCGGACTTTTAATCCGGGTGTCCTGGGTTCGAGCCCCAGACGGCTCACGTGCTTTTCCACAGCTTTTCGCGCCACTCACTGGGGGCGACGGACTTCCGCGGCAGGGCACCCTAGCAGTCTGCTCCGGCGCGGCCGAGACAGTGGGTAACCGCATTGGCGCGTGACGACGCGGGGCCGTTCTGTGACGCCAGGATCTGAGCAGAGCAGTCGCACAAGGGTTATCAAGCAACACCGGGTAGTCGAGCGGGCGCCGCGGGGAGCGGTGGCGCGCCTTCGGCGCGCGCTGGGGACGGCCGGCGTATACGCGATAGGGTACGGCAACGTCGGGTCCTCGATTTACTACGCGCTGGGGATTGTCGCCACCTACGCCCTCGGCGCGACCCCGATTGCGCTGGCGCTCGCCGGGATCATTTTCGTCTTCACCGCGATGACTTACGCGGAGGGGGTCACCATGGTCCCCACGGCCGGGGGATCGGTGGCCTTCGCCCGACGCGCCTTCAACGATCTCTTCAGCTTCATCGCCGGCTGGGCGCTGGCGCTCAACTATGTTGTTACGACGGCGATCTCGGCGGTCGCCGCCGCCTTCTACCTCTCGTACTTCTGGGCGCCCTTCAAGGAGCAGCCGGCGATTGCGGCCCTGGGCGGGGTGGTGATGACGATGCTGCTGATGCTGCTCAACATTCGAGGGGTGAGAGAGACGGCGCGTCTGAACATCGGCTTCGCGGTGATCGACCTGGCAACACAGGGGCTGCTGGTTCTGCTGGGGATTTCGCTGGTCCTGGGAGGTTGGCGGAACCTCCTGGGCTACCGCTTCATGGGACCCGAATACTGGCCGGACAGTCGTCAGCTTATCTTTGCCGTGGCGATCTCCATGGTGGCGTACGTCGGTCTGGAATCGGCGGCGCAGATGGCGGAGGAGACGAAGGCCCCCACCCGGACCGTGCCCCGCGCGCTCTTCTGGTCGGTCATCACCGTGATTTTCATGTTCGCGGCGCTGCCCATCGTGGCGCTGTGTGCAATGCCGCCCATGGAGTTGGTGAGCGAGTGGGGGAATGACCCGGTTGCCGGCATCGCCTCGAAGCTGCCGGACATTTCGGTCAGCACGGCGGCGCTGGAAGGCCGGATTTCTCTGGCCGGATTGATGATGCCGTGGGTGGCGATTCTTGCCTGCACGATTCTGCTGATTGCCGCGAACGCGGGGATTCTGGCGGGTTCCCGAATCACATACAACATGGCGCAGCACCGGCAGATCTTCTCTGTCTTCAGCCGCGTTCACCCGCGGTATCAGACCCCGTATATTGCGATCGCAATCATCGGTGTCGTCGCCATCGGGATCATCCTGGTGGGAGTGAAGGCGAAGCACCTGCTGCTGAGGCTGGGCGACCTGTACGTGTTCAGCGCCATGCTGGCGTTCTCGATGGCACATCTGTCGGTGTGGCTGCTGCGAATCAGAGAGCCGGACACGGACCGCCCCTTCCGCGCCTGGCCGAGCGTACGGATCAAAGGGCGGCTTATCTCCGTCACCGCGACTCTCGGCTTCCTGGCCTGCGCCTCAATCTGGGTGTGGATGCTGATCGACAAGGAGCACGCCTTCGGCCGGAACATAGGCTTGACCTGGCTGCTCATCGGGGTGCTCTTCTACGTCTGGTTCCGCCGGCGACAGGGCCTCGACCTTTTCCGGACGGCGGTCCCCGAGGAGCTGTCTTCTCTCGTGACCGAAGCCCCGGCCCCCCGCCGGCAGCGGATGACCCGGCAGATTCGACACATCCTGATCCCGGTGCACTCTCGGGAGTATGCGGACGAGATGGCGCGGATCGCCTGCGACCTCGCCAGTCTCTACGTGGCCGAGATCACGGCCGTGTATGCGGTCGAGGTCCCCCGCGCGCTTCCGGTCGATGCCACGCTTGCGGAGCGAACGCGGCTGGCGCAGAGCGCGCTGGAGGTGGCTGCCCACGTGGCCGACACCGTGTACGATAAGAGGATCGAGACGGTCGTGCTGCAGGCCCGCAGCGCGGGCGCGGCGATCGTGGAGTACGCGGCGGAAAGAAACGTAGACCTGATTCTACTGACCGTGCATCCGGATCGGCCCCGCACGCAAGACGCGATCGTGCTGAGCACCACCGCCGACTACGTTGCCAGAAACGCGCCGTGCATGGTGTGGACGGTGCGAGGAGGGCTTCCCGCGGGCGAGAAGCTACAGGAAGGCGGCCCCGCTGAATAGCGCCCCCGCAGGCGGACCTGTGCGGCGGGGGCCAGGGCAGATGTCGCCTGCGCGAATGGATGACGAGAGATGAAACTGATCTGTCGACAGTCGACGCTTCGGGGCGAGGTGAGGATTCCAGGATCGAAATCTCACACGCTGCGCGGGGTCGCCATCGCCAGCCTCGCGGCCGGCGAGAGCGTGCTCCGGCAGCCCCTCGTCTCCAACGACACGCTCGCCGGGGTGGCCGCCTATCGCGCGCTGGGGGCGGAGATCGAGACCGCGCCGGAACTCTGGCGGGTGCGAGGGACGGGCGGCGAGATCCGGGTTCCCGCCAACGTTATCGATGTGAGGAACTCGGGGGTCACCCTCCGCACGGCGCTTGGCTCGTGCGCGCTGCTGCGGGAGGGGATCGCCGTCCTCACCGGAGACGAGCAGATCCGCCGGCGGCCGGCGGGACCCCTTGCGGCCTCCCTCAACGACCTCGGGGCGAATGTGCGCTCCACGCGCGGGGACGGCTGCGCGCCGTTCGTGGTCGAGGGCCGCTTGAGGGGCGGCGAGACCGCCATCGAGGCGGTCACGAGCCAGTATCTCACGGGGCTGCTAATCAACGCGCCGCTGGCGGACGGCGACTCGCTGATCCGGGTGCTCCTGCTGAACGAGGCTCCCTATGTGGAGATCACTCTCGACTGGCTGGAGCGCCAGGGGATACGGGTGGAGCATCGAGATCTCCGCGAGTTCCACGTTCCGGGCGGCCAGCAGTACCGGCCGGTCGACCGGGAGATTCCGGCGGATTTCTCTTCGGCCACGTTTTTCCTGGGCGCGGGCGCGCTGGGTGAGAACGACGTCGTCCTGCGGGGGCTGGACATGGGCGACACACAGGGCGACAAGGCGGTGGTGGATTACGTCAGGCAGATGGGGGCCGAGGTGGAGGTGGAACAGGACTGCATTCGCGTGCGCGCGCGGGAGCTGGTCGGGTGCGAGCTGGACCTGAATGCCACTCCGGACGCCATGCCGATGATGGCGGTGCTGGGGTGCTTTGCGCGGGGATCCACCCGGCTCGTGAACGTCCCGCAGGCACGACTCAAAGAGAGCGATCGCATAAGCGTGATGGCCGCCGAGCTGGGGAAGCTCGGGGCGCGGGTGGAGGAACTCGAAGACGGGCTCGTGGTCCACGAGAGCGCGCTGCAGGCCGGGCCGGTCGACGGACACGGCGACCACCGCGTGGTGATGGCGCTGGCGGTGGCGGGATGCGCCCTGCCCGGCGAAACCGAGGTGCGCGGCGCGGAGGCGGCGGCGGTTACCTTCCCGGAGTTCGCCGAGTGCATGGCGGCGCTGGGAGCGCGGATTGCGTCTCAGGAGTAAGTCGAATAGCGGAGGGCAGATTGATGCTGGGCTGTGACATCGGCAGACTGTTCCGGCTGACGGTGGCGGGCGGCTCTTATCAGGAGGGGCTCATGGTCCACCTCCAGGGGGTCCCGCCCGGGCTGCTGGTGACGGAGGAGGAGATCTACCGGGAGCTGCTGGTGCGCAAGCCCGGCCAGGGCGAGCTGACCTCTCCCCGTCGCGAGCCCGATATACCGATCATCTACAGCGGCGTCAACGCGGCCGACACCATGCCGGGGTTCCACAACGCCGGACACACGAACGGAACGCCGCTGGTGGTGCTGATTCCGAACCTCGATCGGCATTTCGAGCACATCGAGCAGTACCAGTTGACGAACCGCACGCCCCGCCCCGGGCACGCCTCTTACGCCTCCTATCGAAAGTACGGCGAGTGGGATGACGCCATCGGCGCCGGGTTCTTCAGCGGGCGCTACACCGCCACGATCGTGGCCGCCGGGGCGGTGGCGAAGCGCGTCCTGAAGGACCACGGGGTGGAGGTGGTAGGCTACGTGAAGGAGGCGGCGGGGGTCCGCGCGCCCGACCTTCCGTGGGAGACCGTCCGGGCGCGTTCGGCCGCCTACAAGGAGGTGCGCAGGCAGCACGACCCGGTCTACCAGGAGATCTTCGCCTCCGGGAAGATCAAGCCGGGGATGCGGCTGCTGGAGAAGATGGCGGTGCTGGCGGAGTTCGAGAAGAAGATTCCGGATCTGCAGTGGCCGCCCATCGACGAGGAGGCCGTGCGCAAGGAGCACGGGGTGCACCCGAAGCTGAACTGCCCGGATCTGGAGGCGGCCGACGAGATGTATCGCCGGATCATGGAGATCTCGGAGGGAGGGGACTCGAGCGGCGGCGTGGTCGAGGTCGTCGCCACCGGCGTGCCGGCCGGCCTCGGCGAGCCCGTGTTCCAGAAGCTGGACGGCGATCTCGGGCGGATGATGAGCATTGGGACCGTGAAGGCGGTCGAGATAGGCGGCGGCATCGCCGCCAAGGACAGCACGGGCTCGGCGTTCAATGACGAGATGCACGTCGAGAACGGAGAGGTCAAGTTCCGCTCGAACAATGCGGGCGGCATCACCGGGGGCCTCTCTACGGGCCAGCCGATCGTGGTAAGGCTGACCGTCAAGCCGACACCGACCATCGCCAGGGATCAACATACGATCGACAAGGTGTCGCTGGAGAACAAGGTGCTCAGCGCCGTCACTCGCCGGGATCCGACCATCGTGCCGCGGGTGTGGCCGGTGGCGGAGGCGTTCGTGGCGGTGGTCTTGCTGGACCATTTGATGATGCATGCCGGCTACCGGCACTTCGCGGAGAGGGTCTCGCGGTAGGGCGGCGATGAACTCTCTCGTCGTCGCGCTTGTGAGCTGCGCCGCGCTCTATGTGGGCTACGTCACGTACTGCCGGTTCATCGCGCGGCTGTGGGACTTCGACCCCGACCGCCCCACTCCGGCCACGGAGAGGCCGGACGGGGTGGACTACGTACCCGCCAGGCACTGGACGGTGCTGTTCGGCCATCACTTCGCCAGCATCGCGGGGGTGGGGCCGGTGGTCGGTCCGGTGCTGGCCTGCGCGCTCTGGGGCTGGGGGCCGGCGCTGCTGTGGATCGTCCTCGGCTCGGTCTTTCTCGGAGCGGTGCACGATTTTTCGAGTCTGATGGCCTCCCTGCGCGGCCGCGGCCGCTCCATCGCCGACCTGGCGGAGGAGCATCTCGGGCACCGCGTGCGACTGATCTTTGGCGGCTTCCTGTGGCTGACGCTGGTGCTCGTGGTGGCCGTGTTCGCCCACTTCGGCGCGATGACGCTGGCGGCCGCGCCTCAGGTGGTGATCCCGACGTTCGGCGTGATCGCGGTCGCCATTCTCGTCGGCATGATGATGTACCGCTGGGGGGTGCCTCAGTGGCTGGCGACGGTGGTCGGGTTGGGCCTGCTGGCCGGCCTGCTGATGCTGGGCTACTTCGTGCCGCTGGAGCTGCCGTTCGGGGAGCGCAACCTGACGGCATGGAAGGTGATCCTGCTCGCCTACGCGTATTTCGCTTCAATCACACCGGTCAATCTGCTGCTGCAGCCGCGCGACTACCTGGCCACGTTCGTCCTCTACTTCAGCCTGCTCGCCGGATACGTGGGACTCGCGCTCACGCGCCCGGCGGTGCAATCGCCGCCGCTGGTGGCATTCGCCAGCGACCAGGGCCCGCTGTATCCGATGCTCTTCGTCGTTGTCGCGTGCGGCGCGATCTCCGGCTTCCACAGTCTGGTGGCCAGCGGCACCACCGCGAAGCAGTTGGGGAACGAGGGAGATGCCCCGCGCATCGGTTACGGCGCGATGATTGTGGAGGCGGCGCTGGCCGTGCTGGCGGTCGTGGCGGTGACGGCGGGCCTTCGCTGGGGGACGCAGGCAGGCGCCTTCGGAAGTATACTTCAAGAGAAGGGCCCGCTGATCGCCTTCGCCAACGGGTTCG
>Ga0307377_10008394_pt1 | contig 10486 bp, 8 predicted proteins | sample TR3MG_FD_202535 | JGI IMG/M metagenome (GOLD analysis project Ga0307377, IMG submission 202535) | Soil microbial communities from Risofladan, Vaasa, Finland - TR-3 | ecosystem: Environmental > Terrestrial > Soil > Coastal area > Acid sulfate soil | place: Finland: Risofladan, Vaasa | collected... | reverse complement strand
ACTTTTGAAGAGACTATGTATGATCTTACTTTTGGAACTAATTCTATTTTGGCTACGGTTAGTCTTTCAGCTCTTGACAATGATGATGGTGTGGTGAATTATGCTGGTCTTTTTGCAGACGATCTGTTTTTCACTAATTTAGATTTTGTACCTGATTTTGGTTATGGAACATCTGCACCAATAGCACCTATTCCTGAACCAGCCACATGTCTATTACTTCTCTGTGGTATAGCTGGAATGATCGGTGTAAAAAAGCAATTTAGCTAGTATATATTAAACTTATAAGGGCGGGGCAACCAAAAGCCCCCGCCCCTTATTATTTTATCCATTCTCTCATCAAATCGTAACACTCAAACCATCAAAACGATTCTTTTTACTCAATAATTCATTTAATAAAAAGCCTTTTTCAATTTGACACAAGGTACTTATGTCAAATTCAATTTCCTGTATTTATGCACATCTTCACCCTTTTATAAAAAAACATCATTTTGAATTTGACAAAATATAATTATATGGTGTATTATGTCAAATAAAGAAAGGGAATAAAAATGAAAACAGTTGAACCAATAAAAGACGTTAAAATAATTAAAAGCATGAGAACTTTTTTAAAAGGGCAATCCACCAGGAACGAATTATTATTTATTTTTGGAATTAATGTGGGATTACGAGTAAGTGATATTTTAAATTTAAAATTTTCTGATGTTGTTGAATCACCGTACGTTGTCAAAGACTATGTTACCATAAAAGAACAAAAGACAGGTAAGACTAAAAAGTTCTACTTAGGGGATCTGGTTAAAAAGTTAATCAAAAATTATATTTCTGAAATAAAAGATTTTTCACTAGATCTCTATGTCTTTAGATCTCGAAAAGGCCCCAATAAAAAAATATCACGGCAGCAGGCATATAATATACTAAACGATGCAGCGGAAAAGATAGGAATAGTCAAGCGTGATAAAGATAAAGGGCATATCGTTTCTGGAGAGATAGGTACTCATACACTAAGGAAAACCTTTGGATATTTTGCCTGTAAGAATGGTTCATCTTTAGAGCTTTTAATGCAAATATTTAATCATTCATCACAAGCCCAAACGCTGCACTATATAGGGCTCACGGAAGAACAAAAAAAAGCAGTTTATTTAAAATCCAACTTAGGGTAGTTATATTTTTTATTATTGATTTAGGAAAAATAGGAATAAATTATTATGGGCAGATTTCTTTATACAAATCGCTTTACTGTATCAGAAGTTCCCTCCATAAGTATTTTTTGGTTAAATAAAAGTAAGTTTCTAAAAGCAGGCATACATACTGGAATGAAAAGTTATAGTAGTAGGGGAAAAGATAAGGGCACTATTGTTTTTAAAGTAACAATGACAGAAGTTAATAATGAGTATATAGAAATTGTATATCTTCCATCTTCAGAGAAAAAAAAACCTCTTTATTATAAAGCATGGATCACAACTACTTCTTGTAATTTTGGTGGAAATAGGTGGTGGTTTTTATGTCCTTTTGTAAAAAATGGAATAGATTGTGAGCGTAGAGTTGGAAAATTATATCTATTGGATGGCGTTCTTGCCTGTCGTCATTGTCACCATCTGACATATAAAAGCTGCCAAGAATCTCATAAATATGATCGAATTTTTAGAGGAATAGGTATTCATCCTAAATTTGCTGAAAACTTTTTACAAAAACAGCCACAAGACGCTACTTTATTGGAAAAGGTGGGAGTTTTGTTTTCCCGGGATCGTCTATTTTCATAAATTTTTAGTCTTATTTTCGCGCTTTTGGTTAGCTGCGCCAGGGATATTCACGAGAGAAAATAAGAATTGATATGTAAACACCCTTTGGAATCATGAAGAGGCATTTTTATTAGTTCAGCCTTCGACGAGTACTTCCACGAATTTTGAACAATAAATCATTTTTTCCTATATATTATTTTATTTGAAAACCAAAACCAGATTTCTATATAAATTTTTTTTACTGGAAAAACCTTAATATAAATTATTAAAATTATATATATTGTTTTATAGAAAGCTAAAACTAAGCATTTTAGAGATAAAGAGAGAATATTCCTTTATTTGAACAAAAATACTTTAAGTTTTGGATATAATCATTTTTGATTTTTTGGTATTAGATTCCCATAATAAATAAGGGTATTTTTGAGAGTGTCACTTTAGATTGGTTCTTTTCAGCAACACTCTCACGAAAACTGTTTTTAAGAGAGTGGACATATTAATTAGAGTAACAATAGGCTATCACTCCCTGTTTTTTTATTATAAAGCATCTCTATAGATATGTCAATCTCTTTTTTTTCAATCAATTAAAGGGATTTTGAATGGATAAACCTGTACTCGAAAATTATTCAGTTTCTGAAGCTAATAACTATGCGAACAACTTTTACATTCCTCTATCAAATACTGAAATACATGCTCATTTCGATAAAATTACACTCTCTGTTTGTAGAAAAGAAGACAAAACAGAATATGATGATTCTTGTGATATTAAATCAGTAGATAATTTTCAAGAATATTCTGGTTATGAATTTTTTGACTATTATAATGAAACAAGTGTATCAAAGAATAATTATAGTACAGTATCTGAATCAGAAAATATTGATTACTTCTCATCTTATTTTCACGAGAGCTATATGATTGCTAAAATAATTTCAGATGTTTTAGTAGAAAACAATTTTCATAGAAAAAATACAAGATTTAAAGAACCTTATCTTTATGAGCGAATAATACAACATACTTGTGGACAAGAAAAGATAGACATTCTTTACCAACCCAATCTCAAAAAAGGATATCCTGCACCTGTACAACTCATATTTTATGATAATATAAGTGTTTCACTAATACAAAATATAATAACTTCATGTAATTTTAATGCCAAGCTTAGTAAAATTGAATTTGCTTTGGATTTTTATTCACCTTCATCTGATCGACTGAAGATTAAAAATTTTTTTGCAGATCATTTAATTTTAAATAATTGTAGAAGGAAAGAAAAATTTACAATAAGCAAAACTTATTATCAAGGTAAGGATAGAGGTAAATCCGTTGGAAGCCGAATGTATGAAAAAGAAGTTGAAGGTCCTATAAAAAGTACTTTCATTGATGATAACAAATATTTACGATTAGAGCTTGTTATTGGAAGAACAAAAATCCGTACTCTTGGTATAAATTTTCCATTTGATGAAAAATCGATAAACAAGGTTGCTTTTTCCAAATTATACTCGTTTAAATCCTTTGAAGAAAACAAATGTATGAAATTTATAAATGGAGGAGGCTTCTTTTCTTATCAATTACAGGGTGATCTTCCACTTTCTGAAAAAATATTTCTTATTAAGAGAAATTTCACAGAACAAAATTATACTAATCATAGCAGATTTTTCCCAAAGATTGATTTAGGATTTTTTGAACAACTAGATGGTTCTGATTTTTTACATGATACGAAAATAAGATTCAATTTAGAAAAATCAAAACTTACTCAACCAATGATTAAAATAGAAAAATATACTCCTCTTTCTACAGAAGAAGAATTGAAAGAGGAAATCATATTCCATCAAAATGAAAAGAAAAAAACTTTCTGGCCAAGGTCTTCCTATGTTATGAAACCACTTAGAATAATTTTTTCGCTATACAAACAAATAGCATCCGTTATAGCGATCTGTTTTGAGATTTTGAGACATTATTCTTCTGAGTGAAGAAAGATATCATCTAAATTTATAGGCGCATATTCGGCAAATTTGAGCGATTTTAGACCATGTCTCGTGCAACAAAGGGAAACCTGGGGAAAAGCGAAGGATGGCGAAATTGTCGAAGTGGCGCAGAGAACGACGGTAGTCAGCGCAAAAGAGCAAACAAGAAAATAAATAATGTAGCGCCGCTGTCTGCCGTAGTGAGCGAAGATGCTGAAGACGATGAAGCCTGACGGAGCTTGGGCGGGTGGGGATCTGAGCAATCGAGGCGAGGACGAAGTGAGAAAGAAATAAAGCAACCTCAATTTAGACAGGAAAAGAATGTCTGATAATGCTCCCAAATTATGTAAGAGGTATAGAATCCCACAGACTTTTTAATTATAAATATTTTAACTTTTTTCATTAGATTTAAAGTCTGATGAGATTCTTTGCGATTACATGAATTTGGATTATCAGACATTCTTTCCTGGCGGATGATGCTTTATTGCTTTCTAACAAGTTCTCGCAACCTTTTAGAAAATATCTCTTAGTTCATTTGCCTTCTCTGTATCACCTTCAGATTCTAGTTCATCTATTGTGTCCACCACTTCTGTTGCTTTGTCTGCTGTTGGTCTTGACATGTGCACTTTACCTGCTGCAATATCTCCTGCTTGTGGTTCTTTTATTCCTTTTTTAGTATTGTCTAAATTATCGTTAGCGGCTTCAGTAAAATTTTCCTTAAGCTGCTTTTTATTATTTTGACTATCAATTATTTTATTATCACCACCTTTTTCTTTACCTGCTTTCTTCTGTCTTTCTTTCGCTCTTTCAGTTTCAATTTCTTTTAGTTTTTTATATTCTCGTGCTTTTTGTTCCTCAGTTTTTATTCTTTGTTTGTTTGATAAGATAAGCACTTCTTCTATTGCACTCTTGGATCTTTTAAAATTTTCGTTCATTGCCCCGATAGTAGTATTGGTTAGAAAATATAAAATCGGTCAATACCCTCTGAAAAAATTTTTTGTCTTAAGGGATAGTGTATTCTACCTAATAGAATGGTAAAAAATTTGATGCTATGCAGAGATGACTTTAAATATTAAATGATTATCTTATCTTCTCTGTTCTTTCCCATTCTTCAAAAGAGATTAACCCTAATTCTTCGGCTTTGATCTTCTTATAATCCTGCTCTAACAATGGATTAAGAAATATATTGTTTTCGAATTGTTTATAATAGGGAAATTTTTGTAAGAATATTGGTTTATGTTTTTCTACCTCTCGCGCTAATTGTGCAGAATCTAAATTTAATTTTCTATCAACTTCTGCAAAGATGCTTTTATAATATTCTTGTTTTAATTCTTCTTTCTTTGTTTTCTGCTTTTTGACTTTGCGCTTTTTCAGCTCTTCCGGAATAGTCCACCCCTTCGTTAATGCTGAAATCAAGAACCCAGCTCTATTTTGCGGTTTTAAGACATCTAAAGCATCTAACCAGGCAGAAACATCATTATGATTTTTAATTAGCTCTATGGCTTTCTTGTGTGGTATTTTTAGTGATAGTAATTTAGAAATAAGAGGATTTTCTTCTAGTTTATCGTCTGCTATAGGTTTGGTTATTTCTTTATCATATTTTTTAATAGTCAAAACCCATTTTTTATTTTTCTTTTTTCTATACTCTGCCAATGATAGTAATTTTTTCTCTTTATGTTCTTTCAAGGCAGACTCCAATGCCTGTTTTAATAAAGGCGCAGTTTTAATCATTCTCGATATACCTAATTTCTCATGACACAAATTAAACAAATCGAATGTAATTTGATTTTTCTTGTACGCTCTTTTATCCCATACTCTATAAAATCTTTTAGAGGTTGCTGTCTTTAAATTAAAATAAGTATCTATATCCAAAGATTTAAGATTCCCTGAAGATAAGCTATCAAATATTGTATCGCTCCAAGTAAAATAACTATTTCTACTCTTTTTAGTTCCTCTGTCAAGATAGAATTTATCAATAATATGAAATCCCACTTTACTAATATGTTTTTTAAATTCGCCTTTATCCCATAAATAATCTGTGTATATTGTCATTTCAACTAAACGGCATAAAGCTAATTCTAATCTTTTATATTGCGCACCATCTGTTCGCCATTTCATAAGATTTAATATTTCGTATTGATTAAAAGGTACTTTGCGGTTTCTAAAATTATTTCTTTGTGTTAAACATATCATCGCAATATAAATTTCTTCGTCAGCAGCGCAAGGAAAACCAAATTCCTCTGAACCTTTAACTGTCCAATGTCTTATAATATCGTTTTGTTTGTCCTCAAACTCTAATTTTTTAATATTAGTAGCTCTGGTGGAAAGAACTGTAAAAGGGACTTCGATTAAATTTAATTCATCTCGACCAATTAATTCTTTTTTTTTATTCATAATGAAAAAATTTATAACAACAATTATGTTGTTTAACAAGTATGTTATTTAACAAGTATTAGTTTAACGGATGAATAACACTATTAAATTCATATATTTATATAAGTAAAACATAAGTCAGATAACGATAATCTGATTGCAAAACATAAGTCAGATAACGATAATCTGATTACAAAACATAAGTCAGATAACGATAATCTGATTACAAAACATAAGTCAGATAACGATAATTAACTCTTTGATTTTTAGTTAAACCTATTTTTAAATTTGACATTTTTTAATAGTTTTTCATAATATATAGCAACAAAAGGGTTATATAGATATAAAATTTATTTATATAACTCTTTTAAACCGATTTAATAAGCTCGTGTTAGATTGCCGTCAAAACACGGGCTTATTTTATTTTAATCTCTTCTATAATTCAACTCTTTATTTTTTAATATCAAGGCAATTTAGAGCAGTCCCTTACTATAGCAATGTCTTGCAATAAGTAAATGAATTTTCTATTATACTGACAAGATAAACAGACAATATCTTTAAATCTATATCAAAAAGGGGACGACATGGGACAGGGGGGACAACAGCAGGTTAATATAAAAACCGCTGCAAAATATCTAAAAGTGAGTGAAAAAACTATTATGCGATATATGTCAAAAGGTATATTGTCGAGGGTTCGTGAAGGTGCAAGGACATTTGTATTAATCGATGAACTGAGAGGACTACGGACACGGACAGAAAAAGAGCAGAAGAGGACAAAAACGAAAGAGGAGACAATTTTTTTATCAAAGACAAGCTATAATGAATTACTGTCCGAGGTGGGAGCCTTACGGGAAAGATGCAACAATTTACTTGAATATCGTTATACTAACGACAAGCTCAGCAAGGAATTAGATACTACTAGACAACAGGTAGATGAAACAAACCAATTTTTTAAAGAGATCCTGGTTTCCGACCAGCAAAAAGCGGCAGAAAATGAAGAGCTTAGGCGCACTTTAGAAGCATTCCAAAAAGAATTGGATCAAGTGAAAAAAAGAGGGATTTTCGCGCGGATTTTCAATAAATAGAATTAATAGAATTTCTCTAAAAATGTCTGTAACTTTATTCTTGACTATATTATTTATTTAATCTATACTATTTTAATTGATTATTTTGATCTGATCACAGGTAAAATTCGCAATCAGCCTCACTATTAGAATTAATACTACTAGAAAATAATAAATATAGTTATTTGTATTGATATCATACTTCAAAAGGTGGTGATAAAAATAAGATACTTTCCAAGCAATTTGATTTCTTCAAATAAACAATCCTAAATACAGGAATAAAAAATGAAAAAACAATTACTAATATTTTTTGCAGTATTCTTTGTTCTAACTATTGGCTTAACGTCTTCTATTTCAGCATATACAATAAATCATTGGGGACCTTCAGCTTATATTGGTGGATCAGCAGCAGAACTTGCTACTATGGAAACAAATCTAGGAATTTCTGGTGCAGTAATAGAAGATTTTGATGATTTGAATTTAGTTCCTGGATTGACTGTAAGCGGACCTATATATGGAGGAAGTAATATATATGGAAATTCATGGGGTGATCCATCTTCGAATGCTTTTATAATATGGCCAACAGCAACTGAATCAGGAACTATTAATATATCTCCGGGTGTAGAGAAGATAGGTATCGGTTTTGGATATTGCGAATACTATAATACTACCTTTAGCAATGTTATCATTATAAATAACGATTATTCTATCGATTTAACCTCAACAAATTTTCCTAATTTTAATTTTGCTGTAAGTGTAAGAAATGGTTACATTACAATTAAATCTGATGAGGGAGATCCACTAATAACTAGTGTAAGATTCCATAGTACAGCACCTATAGGAAATTCTGATGCGTATTCCTTAGACTATATAGCATTAAAATATCCTGATACTCCAATAATACCATCACCTCCAACCAATATAATTGCTACCGCTGGGGATAGCCAAGTAACTCTATCCTGGGATAATGTAGCGTATGCAACATCATACAATATTTATTGGTCAAACGATCCTAGCGTGACTAAATCTAACGGTACAAAGATTTCTGATGTTATAAGTCCTTATATACATACGGGTCTTACTAATGGGGAGAATTATTATTATATAGTAACAGCAGAAAACAGTGAAGGGGAAAGCAGTGAGTCAGATGAAGTTATTGCAACACCTTTTGCACCCCTGTCTATACCTATACCTAGCTTACCAGACAAACCAGGAACAATAATTGGTTGGGGAAGTAATCCATCTAATGTAATTACTGATATTCCTGCCGGAGATGATTTTGTGGCTATGGCTATGAGTAATTTGTCTTTTGGGATTGCAATAAAATATGATGGCTCATTAGTTGGCTGGGGAGCAAATGGTATCGGGCAATGCAATGTTCCTGCCGGCAATGACTTTGTAGCTATCTCTGCGGGTAATGATCATAGTATAGCACTTAGAAGTGATGGTTCATTGGTTGCTTGGGGCGGTAACGGATCTGGTCAATGTAATGTACCTACTGGCAATGATTTTGTGGCTATTGCTGCATATGCTTATTTCAGTTTAGCAATTAAGAACGATGGATCTTTAGTTGGCTGGGGTAGAAACGGAGCTGGTCAAACGGATGTGCCTCCTGGAAACGATTTTGTGGCTATTGCTGCCGGGCATGATCATAGTATAGCACTTAGAAGTGATGGTTCATTGGTTGCTTGGGGCGGTAATACTTATGGTCAAACGGATGTGCCTCCTGGAAACGATTTTGTGGCTATTGCTGCAGGGGCTTATTTCAGTTTAGCAATTAAGAGCGATGGATCTTTAGTTGGCTGGGGTAGCCATAGTCCTAGTGTGCTTGATCTTCCAGCTGGCAATGATTTTGTTGATATTGAAGGAAGTTATCTTCATGCTTTAGCACTTAAGAATGATGGCTCATTAGTGCATTGGGGAGGCCAGTCTGGTCTACATACAGTTCCAGTTGGAAATGACTTTATAGATATAGGAATAGGGGATGTTTCTTGTTTTGCGTTGCGGTATATAGAGCCTCCTGATACTGATGGTGATGGAATAAATAATGAAATCGATAACTGTCCAGAATTAGCAAATCCAGATCAAATTAACTCAGACAGTGACGAACTTGGGGATGCCTGTGATAATTGCATTAATGATGATAATCCAGATCAATTAGATGCTGATAATGATGGACTTGGTGATGCTTGTGATGTCTGTCCTAATGATGCTCTTAATGATCCCGATGGTGATAGTGTTTGTGGTAATGTAGATAATTGTCCAGAAACACCAAATCCAAGTCAAACTGATACAGATAATGATGGTGTAGGAGATGCCTGTGACAATTGTTATGATGTTCCTAATCCTGATCAAATAGATACTGATGAAAACGGGATTGGTGATGCATGTCAAGCATTATATGAATGCCAAGATAATTTTGATACTTGCCAAAGTGAAATAAACAATTGTCAGAATGGTTTAGATAACTGCATATCTCTTTTAGATGGTTGTTCAAATAATCTAACTACCTGTGAAACTGAAAAAGCTGCTTATTTAGATGATTTAGGTGTCTGTGAAGGTGAATTAGATATTTGTTCAACTACCCTCACCACATGTGAAGATGATTTAAACTCATGTTTAAAGGTAGCTACTCCAGGAACTAATTACAATACTGATCGCTTTGGAATTCGCCATTATAAGCTATATAACATGACAAAAATGTATATCAATTCCAGTTTGGACTTACCTGCTTTAAGTTTGGGGAATGGAAGCTCTACTGAAGTAATTGTCACCATAGAAGTGAAGAATGCTTTGCCTAATGGGGATGACCTGATATTTAAAGAACAATTCCCTGTAAATGTTTTAGAAAACTCAAGTTTGATTGATATTAATAAATAAGGATCAAGAAAAATGAAAAAGATACTATGCAGTTTTATTTTATTCCTATTTTTAATTACACCGTTCACCTCTTTCGCGCTTCCAATTACTGATACTATTGGCGATGTAATGGGTATGTATGATGTAACAATGATGGATGCTGTGTTTGATAGTGATTATCTCTATATTGAAGTACAATTTGCAAATGATATAACAAGTCCACAGGATCTTTATGGTTTTATTGATTTCGATACAGATCAAAATTTTTTTACAGGCAGTATATCAAATATAGATTTTTTTGGTGGCTTTAGTAATTTGGGTGTTGAATATTCGCTTGATTTAAATACTCAAATGCTTACTGATATGAATACTTTTGAAGAGACTATGTATGATCTTACTTTTGGAACTAATTCTATTTTGGCTACGGTTAGTCTTTCAGCTCTTGACAATGATGATGGTGTGGTGAATTATGCTGGTCTTTTTGCAGACGATCTGT
>Ga0307377_10008393_pt1 | contig 10487 bp, 11 predicted proteins | sample TR3MG_FD_202535 | JGI IMG/M metagenome (GOLD analysis project Ga0307377, IMG submission 202535) | Soil microbial communities from Risofladan, Vaasa, Finland - TR-3 | ecosystem: Environmental > Terrestrial > Soil > Coastal area > Acid sulfate soil | place: Finland: Risofladan, Vaasa | collected... | reverse complement strand
GTATAGTTAAGTGTTCCATCCCAAGTTACAGCTACATGCTGCCATTGACCAAGCGTAATAGCATTATCGGAAGAACTTCTTCTAAGAACCGTTGTTCCATTTATTACAAATTGTAACTGTTTTACTAACGGAGTAGCATCTGAAACTATGAAGAAAGAGATACCTTGTGAGTCACTAACACTTCCTCTCCTAAAAAATATCCTTCCCTGGGATGTTGCACCCATTGTTACAGGTTTTATCCAAGCTGATAAAGTTAAAGCCCCATCTTCTGTTATTATATCTGCTGTTCCACAAGTAACTACATCATCCACCCCATCAAACTCAATACATAAATCTTCTGTTCCTATGCTAGGAGATGCGCTTGGACTATCTGAGGGACTTGCACTAGGACTTTCCGATGGGCTTGCACTAGGACTAGGACTTGCACTAGGACTTTCCGATGGACTTGCACTAGGTGATGAACTTTCGCTAGGACTCTCACTAGGACTGGTGCTAGGGCTTGAGCTAGGGCTAGATGAAGGTGATGACGATGCAACAGATCCTATCGTTCCACCACCAAAATTATCAAAAGCCTCTGTTCGCCCAGTATTCGTATCGTGCGATAGGGCTAATTTACCAGCGGCAGAGATGTTACTATCTTCTGTTACCCCTAGAAAAGTCCAGCTACCGGCAGAAGGCTTATGATAAGCATATATTTTGTTGCCGATCATAGCTACTCCGAAACTATCGCCGCTTGCTAAACTTGCAACTGTTCCCGTGTTATAGGTAGCTATTGTGCTACTAGAGGCTTCAAAGTTTCTAACTATTGTAATTTCAGGAGTGCCTGGTTTAGCTGTAATTGAATAATAGTTATCCGTATCTTGCCACCGAAAATATGCGAACTCCCTGGTCGTTTCTGATGCACCCATAGTGAATGTAACATAAACTTCACAATCAGGCCCATAGTTGGTATTCCATACATTTCTATAAACAGTTGCGCTTCCGTCCCCGTCTTTTACACATTCATTTGAAACAACTTTTAATTGGTCTAAAGGTATCCACTGAACCCAGCTTGATGAAGGCGGTGGGCCCTCATCTGTTCTATTGAAATCATCTAATATCCCTGTAGTTGGAAAGTCATACCCAGGAGGGAACGATGGGCTAGTACTGGGACTATCACTAGGACTTGAGCTAGGACTTTCGCTAGGACTCTCACTAGGACTTGAACTAGGACTTTCCGATGGACTTTCACTAGGTGATGGACTAACACTAGGAGAATCCGATGGACTTTCGCTTGGGCTGGAACTCAGACTATTAGGACTTGGACTTGAACTTGGACCATCAGCTTCTGGAGAGCTCATTGTAACTAACTGAATCATATATAAAGACGTGCCAGTAGCACCCGTAGTCATCTTCCAATTAAAAGTATCATCATTAGCTATGTCATCTGAATTAACAGCATCTGTAAGTGTTCCTGAAACTTCAGACCCTATTGAAATTGTTTGATTTCCGTCAACCCCATTTCGTCTAAAAACTAAAGTAGATGTATCAGTAATGGTATTAGAAAGTATCTTTGTTGTAAAATCTGAAACTGTCATAGCGAACGGAGCACTAATAGTAGTATCCGACTCTGTTGTTATAGAATTTAGAAAAGCCCCAGAAAATGGATTATAACGTGTAGCGCCAGCAAGAAGTTCTGACCCACTACTCCTACCACAAGAATACATCATTTGACCACTAGTTCCTGTAGTAAATTCCTCTCCATAAGAGCCTGCGAAGAAAGCTCCCGTTCCCGTACCTACAACTAACTGCCAGTTTACATAGTCATCTACTTGTATTAAGTCTTCATTTACCGCATCTTCGAACATCCCTGTAGTTGATGCAGTTATAGATATTGTCATCTTCCCCGCTGCACCATTTACTCTAGAGGAGAATGTTGAGATTGTTCTAGTATTAGTTATTGGGTTTATAAATAAACCATCTAAAATGCCTGACGTTCTAAATATTGTTGCTATTGCAGTATCTGTTCCACTAGTAGTAAAGCTACCGTATCCAACGAATGCTCCTTGGTGAGTAACACTAGCAGTAGTTGGAAGACTTATTTCTGCACTTGTATGATGTCCAGTAGTAAAGGCATTCGCAACAAACATCTGATATATTATTCTCTGTATAAATACCGTTCCACCAGTACCTCCTGTTACCTGATAATGAAAATCATCTCCACTAGAAACAACATCAGAATTCGAAGCATCTGTGAATACTCCAGTTGTAGCTGCTGTTATAGAGGCTGATTGATTAGCATTGCCTGTTGCTTTACGTAATTGACAAGTTCCTGCACCTGTTCTATCATTTGTTATAACTCCTATTGATAGTCCACTTAATGTTCCTGGATGCTTCGCTTCACTTTCTCTATGAGATTCCGTAGGTGAATTCGTATTTGTAGCATTCATACCACAAGCATGATATTTTACTTGTCCAGAAGTATATGACTGATATCCACTTGTTTGGAAGAAAACTGGTTTCTCTACTGATTGCTCTCCCAATACACTTATGCTTGCTATGACTAAACTTGTTCCTGTTGCTCCAGTTATTAGCCTCATATGGTAATCGTCACCTGGCCATACAAGGTCATAATTTGTAACATCTACAAAAGAACCAGTTGTAGAATCTGGGATAGTGACAGTCATCTTCGCATTTACTGCACTTCTCCTAGAAGACAAAGTAGACGCCGCTGTGACAGTATTCGCTGTTATCTTTATATGCATTAATGATGCCTTAAAACCAAAAGGCATATTAACCATTGTATTTGCTTCAGTTCCAGAACCTATTACTGCTCCACCCAAAGCAAACGAAGCAGTATCAGCAGCGTTTCTAGTCTGTGGACCACAAGATATGTAAGTAATCGAATTATCTGTTGATCTTAAGTCACAACAAAGACTATCAAGAATTAAATCTTGTGCTCCTGTTCCTGTTGTAACGGAATAATTGATTAAATCATCTTTGGAGAGGGAATCAGAATTAGAAGTATCCTCGAAAGTTCCTGTTGTTGATGCTGTTATCGACGTTACAAGATTCCCATCTGCAGCATTTACCCTACTTTTAACTGATGTTGCACTATCTGCTCTTGCATTCGTCCTAACACTTAAAAATAAATGTTCTAGAGTGCATGCCTTATGGACTATAGAAGAAATATCTGCATCGGCTCCCCCTTCTATATATTGACCTGTACCGCAAAGAGTTACTACGTAGACTGTACTAGCTGAGGAGAAAGTTGCTCCTGCATTTCCTGCTGCTCCACTATGATTTATTGTATTCGAACCACCATCACACATGCAAGACATTACTCTAAACCCAATAGTGCCTCCTCCCCCACTAACAAATTTATAGTGAAAATCATCTCCAGCAGTTACTGTATCTGTATTGACTATATCTTCAAACTCTCCGGTAGCTCCCGAACCTATTGAAAGAGTTTGATTTCCATCTCCAGTATCTTTCCTTACATTTAATGTTGAAGCAGAACTTGTACCATTACTTCCACAATAAAAGTATAGATTACTCAGAGTTGCAGCACTTTGCCAAAACCATTTAGCATAGGCCTCCGTAGCTATCGCATAATCATGCGAAGAATTTCCTAACGGATAATAAATCGTTTCTCCGTCTCCTAGAGTATCGCCCCAGCCATATGTTTCTAGAAATGATTTACCCATTGGATTATACCGCCTCGTCCTTGAAGGTTACAGGTTTTAAAAACTTGTCTTTTGCTAAAGTGTTCATAGCATCCTTGTGTGCTTTCTTTGAAGCTGGCAACTCAATTTCTATAGACCTATCTTCTTTAATTTGCCATTTTATATCTTGCGGTTTTAAATCGGGGTGCTCTTTAACTAACAATCCTATTGCTTGATTCTTTGATTTATTCTCTTTTCCAACCTCATCATAAGAAGTTAAAGTATCTAAATGAGCATGTGCTGGACATCTTGTTACTGTTTTACATTGATGCGTTCTTGTCTCTTGCGGAACTGTATCGTCCCACGTATACTCAACTGTGCATCCACAGGTATCTGGTTTCCATCTTGTTGTTTGCATTGTCATGACTACCTCCTATTTAACTATGTTATACTATTTTTGTTTATACTTTTTACTCTTTTTATACCAATGATTCCTTCTTGTTGCTCTGGTTAGTGTGTGAAATAAATTGAAGGGATTAAAATCAACATGCTGAGTACCTGCCTTATACCCATTAGGTATCATATATATGGTAGGTCTATCAATAAATTCCGTTCCCTTACCGGCTGCTTTCCACCGACACCATGCCTTCTTAAATAACCTGTCCTCCCCTTGCGGATATTCTCTTTCCACTAAATCCTCTCTATAACCACCTAATTCCCAAAATATATCTCTTCTCATTGCAAAATTATTAGGTAAAGGAGTCATTTTCAATCCCCTTTTACCTAATCTTGACTCCAAAAATCCGTACTTTTTTAATTCTTCAATATCTTGAGTAAACTTTCCTTCTTCTGTTAGCACCCCAAACTCTCTTTTAAAATGGAGCTTTTGACCACCAAAAGTTTTTGCCATTTCAAGAAGTTCTGAAGTAATTATGTGGTCAATATCAAACATTACTAAATAAGAACCAGAAGCCTCTCTAGCTCCTTTATTACGTGCCAATGCCCAAGTCCAAGGTCTTGTATCATTTGTTCTTATAATTTTTACTGGTAGTTTTCCATTATATTCTAAAGGCGGGTCGCTACCATCATCTACTATAATTATTTCTGTATCATCTTTAATAAAACCTTCATTTTCCATATATAAAAACTGGCGTCTTAATATTTCATGACTATTTAATACTGGTATTACTATACTTAGTTTCATTTTTATTCTACCTTTCTAAGATGACACAAACTAGCTACAGCTGGTTTTTCAATATATTGTTTTCCAATAATCTCTTTCTTTTTCAATTCTTTAATTAAGTCTATAACTGTTAGATATTTCTTCCTTGCTATATAACAATCGTGAAATATGATATGCCCCTCAACCTTTACAGCTTTATTCCAATTATCCCAATCCGCTTTAACCCCCTCAAATAAATGATTGCCATCAATAAATAATAAATCCACTTCCCCTATCTCTTTAACAAATACTTCAGTATCTACTTCTGTACTATTTGTTTTAATTAAATGGGTTCTTGTAATATTTAATTCAGTTTTAATGTCTATAAGTTCTAAATCTAAGGTAATTATAGTTCCTAGTATATTGGCTTCCTGTAATAACTTAGTAGTTCCTCCGTGGCTAGTTCCAATCTCTACAATAAGAGGACTTTTAAGTTCAGCGACAACTTTATATAAATAAGCTCCTTCCTCTAAATTCACTCTACTTATTTTTCTAGACCTAATCCCATTCTCCCATAAGTATGATAAATCTTCAAAGCCCATGATTTATCTCCTCACTAATAAATCTGTTAAATCATGTTTATTACTTAATACTGATGTTCCAGGAGTTGCTCTCTCCGGTGGATTATAATCAAATCTATATTTAAAAAGAGGATAAATCGTATCATACCCGTATTCTAAGGGTTGTTCAATATCATGTAATACTACATAATCTGCATGTATTAATTGTTTAGCTGCAATTCCTCTGTTATGTCCAGGTCCTTGGTCTAATAGCACTACACTCCAATTATCTTTAAAATATGATGTCGCTTTTTCCCATTTTCTAACATAAATTATATTATGCCAAGCACATCTTAACCTTCTCATATCTTTATAATAACTCCATTTGCTTTCAAGTGTTGTAAGCTTTCTTTTATCATTAAAACAAGCCCAATGTAAGTATACAGTTGAATAAATTCCACTACCACATTCTAATACTGGACCATCAGAAATACTCATAACTTTCATTAATACTGGAAGATGACTTCCAAACCTAAATGAACTCATTTAAACCTCCTGTTTAATTCTATTGCTGTTCCCCAATAGGGGAGCCTTGTTCTATAATTATTTCTAGAATGGGGACAACTCCAAGAAACCCCTCTATTTGTTTTAAATGTTACCGCGGGTATTCCGGTAGTAAAAGGTAAGCGATTACCGCTATACAATACTGTATTATGTTTTAACTTCCCTGGGTATAAGGGTTCGTCCCTTCCGTCAAACCAAACTGGGGCATTTTCTAACCCTCTTGAAAGTAAACCAATTAAATGTTCTCTATTACATACTAAAGCTCCGTCCGAATTTCTCTTTCTATGGAATCTATGTCTGTCCATCCATATAACGTATAAATTATCTAAATAATAAACACAATCCTTTTCCGGCGGTGCAAACTTAAAATAATCTGGCGGGTAAAGAAAGTCTGCTTCTGCCATACAAACATTTTCAGTTTTTGCTTCTTTTAATCCTATAAGAACTTGTCTTTTTGTATTTAAATTGGAAGCCCCCACATCTCCTATACAAATATTCTTGCCTAAATCCATTGGTTTTTGTGATACTGAAATTATGGGAAGATTCCCGCAACTTCTTAACAATTCTTTTATAATTTCAGCTTGAAAAGATTCTGTTTCTCTATTTGAGGTATAAAAAATTATTGTCATACGTATTCCACCAATGTACTTTTATGCCCATTCTTCTCTAAAGTAGCTAATCTATGAGAACCGTCAATAATTCTTCCCTGTTTTAATACTAATAACGGATTTGTGAATGGAAATTCCTTTTCTTTAACTATTTGTTTGGCCATTCGATAATGACGAGTTCCATTACGTCCTAAAGCACTAACTATTTCTAGAATAGGTACTCTTTTTAATTCGGATTCAAACATTATACTCCACATATCTCTTGGGTGTGGGTCTCCTTCTTTATTTATATTATCAATTACGGCTACTTCTTTCCATGCCCTAAAATATTCTCTAATACTAGTCAAATCTGTATTTGGAAAATGGTGTGTTGTTCTTACCCCGGCCGTTACGATAATAATATATTTTGTTTTTCTTCTTATAATATTTAAATAATGTAAAAATACTGGAATAAATATATGGTAATGAAAATTCGCCAATAATGTAACGTCTGCTGCTGGAATATTATTATAATCAAAATGTTCATCTAGCTTATTGTTTAATAATTCGCAATCAACATAATTGAGAGCCATATTATATGCTTCTTTATCCGCTTCTAACCCCACCACTCGTCTAAAACCCTTTTCTTGGGCTAATTTAAGGTACATACCCGCGTTAGACCCCATTTCAACGAACGTCATCTCAGAACAATCTTTAGGCAATAAAGGAGCTATAAAATTGTTCCATTTACCTTCATTGCAAAATTTGGAATATTTACGGCTTTTTTTATCTCCATAATCTACCCCATCAATAATTATATTTTGATGGACTCTCATTTTTGGTTCCTTTCTATTATATATATGCGAGCTTTTATATATTGTATTTCTAAAATGTGTGCTATAACCAATCTTCTTGCCCCTTTCCACAATCTTAACTTTCCTCTACGCCAATGTAACTCTAAAGGGTCCTTAATTCCATTTTTCTTAATATCAAAATAAAGTTTATAAGCATCTTTAATAAGATATCTAGGTCTACGTGTTCTTGTACTCTTTAAATAATCAAAATAAATATGTTTATTAAAATCCACTCCAATGCCTTCAATATCTTGAAAGAATTTAACAATAGCTTTCTTAAAAACAGGTGCTCTTTTTCTCTTTATAGGACTACAATATTGTTCCAAATTAGTAAACATATGGTTTACATCCAGGAAACATTCTAAAGACCTCATTTCTTTTTACTCCGTCTTCTTCTTTTCGCAAATTTAGTAGCCCAATATTCAGCTGTTCCCCAAGGTTTTATTTCCGTTCTCGGTTCAGCATCCTTGCCTATTAATTTTCTCCTTCTTCCAGTACTAGTAGAAGGTTGACAAAATACTATATTAGGTTGTTTAGTTTTAAAAGTCTCATATTCATAACCATCTTTCTTACGTCCAGGTTCATGATTACGCCCAGGAGTTGCTTCTAAACATTTTATTAAGGCTTCACGATTAGCAATACATTGGCTTAATACAACTCTATCCCAATAACTATATACCTTTTCCTCAAGATGTAAATTCCACCTATTTAAATTGTACGCAAAATCTTTGGTAGGTCTATATTTAAAATGGTCTAAAGTGTATAAACAATCATCCTCACAAAGAGCTACATATTTAGTAGTGGCTGCTTTAGCCCCTATCAAAACCTGTTTATATATATTCTCTAAAGAACGTTTCTTAGGCACAACAATATTTTTTCCTAAGTCAGACATTGGTTCTTGAGATATACTTACTATTGGTAATCCTAGTCCTCTTAAATTTCTAAGAACAGAATACTCCATTCCTTTCTCAATAGTATTAGCGGTATAATAAAGAATTGTTATATTTGAAACCCACCCTGGTGGATTAAACTTTTCCACTAACCATTCTATAGTTCTAGTTTGTTTTTCCCATTTATTATTTAACCATAAATCTTGAGAATATTTGCGAACTCTATTTATCTGGTTACCTGATATTTTATAAGGAAAACCGGGCCCTCCCCCTCCTCTAAACCAATGGGCAAACCAAGTCTTTTTGTTTACTATTAATTTTCCTCCCGAAAGCCAAGCCTTTAAGGATACCTCTATTCCCTGCTGTCCCCAACCCCCCTCATGCCCTTCATCACAACCTCCTTGATATAAAAACCTTTCTTTATGCATAAACCACCCAGGGCCCATATTACACATTGTTTCATCTATCAGCTTATCACTTTTAGGTTTATGTCCTCCATAATACATAGCCCTGAACGGTTTTTCTGCAGTCGGTCCAGTGATATACATATAATCCGTTTTCTTGTGTAATTTAGGTTTCCAAAAATGTGGATTAGGTTGTTTAACTCCTTTTACTTCTACATGCTCATTAGCATCCAAATTGTACATTCTAGGTATTACTGTCCAATCAGGTTCACAGTCTGCAGCTAACTTAACGTCAAAACCCTTATCTACAGCACAATGAGCATCAAGCTTCATTATGTATTTACCTTTAGAAATTGAAACCCCGTGATTAATACAAGCTCTCTGCCCTATAACCTCTTTATGATATTCAAATATAACTCTATCATCGTCAATTGCTATTTGAGGATTGGGCATCCAACCGTCCAATTCAACAATAATTTCTATTTCCCCCTCAGCATTTTCCAAAATATTACGTATTGTTCTTTCTAAATGAACTTCTTCTCTTGCTGGAATAATTACACTTAACATTAAAACCCCCATTTCTACATTGTTATTGAACCTAGTTTAAGCTGCTAAATAATAAGTTATGGTACACCCTATAACGCCTGCTACTGTACCTTTTACTTTTAATCCTTTGTTAACAGTTGTTGATGCAAGTGGAGTGTCTTTTGGAGCAGCCCAAGATACTCCTCCCTTAGCAGCTAAACTGAATTTTCCTGTTACTTGTACAGCATCATCATCTTCTATCCAATAAGTACCCGTTGCTGCTACAGAAAGTATGATGGAAGTGATGTAGTATTTTTTTGCTGCTACAGCACCCGCTCCAACTATAGATTGAGCTGTTGTAACGTCAGCACTATCTAATTTACCGACTCCGCTGTCAGTCATAGGAGTACTTTGTGGTGGAAAATATGTCATCTTATCTCCTTAAATGATTAACCAATTGGCTCCATTTGAAACTATCGTTATTGATACATTTTTGTTTTGAATTATTTGTGTGATTTCCCCATCTATAGTTTCTGAACCGGCACCATCTACAGTTACTGTGTTTACTGAAACATCTATTTTCTTTATTGTATAATATTTACCTTCAACTCCAACGGCGGTAGGTAAAGTAATTGTAAAAGAAGCCGTTGTAGCATCACACAACACTACACTATTGAGTGCAACCAAAGTATAATCGGCCGTTTTAGTAACTGTATCTACGGAAGAAGTCATAGTTTTAATAGTACTGGTATGCATAGTTACCTGAATATTATTTACAGGCTGAGTCACTACTATAGTTTTTGCATTAGTATTTACGTTAATTGCCATTAGCTAGTCCTTCTTGTTACGTCTTTATCAAATTGTATAGTGCCTTCTATTAAGGTTACTATGTTAGCACTAGAATCTTTATATTGGATATCATAATGATAAGTACCTAACAGATTGGCTGTTTCAGCGGCAGTCATAGTTACTACTGTATCCCCCGTAAGGGGAGTAGTATGGCTAGTAACATCCTTAGAAATGACTGCTGCTGCATCTAAATCGTCTATATTTTTCTTAAGGGTTAAAAATACAGTCCACCCCGTAATATCTTGCCCGAAAGCAATTGGTAGCGAAAATGTATCTCCTCTTTTTTGTTTAAAATTTAATATTTCTGCCATTACCTCTCTCCCATTTATTTATTTTCTAACTTTTCTATGAATGGTTTTTTGTAATAATCCTTTATTTCTGTAAATTTAACACCTCCATCTTGGAGTTCCTTTTGTGTATCCTTAAACATTTTATCATAAATCATTCT
>Ga0307377_10008392_pt1 | contig 10487 bp, 14 predicted proteins | sample TR3MG_FD_202535 | JGI IMG/M metagenome (GOLD analysis project Ga0307377, IMG submission 202535) | Soil microbial communities from Risofladan, Vaasa, Finland - TR-3 | ecosystem: Environmental > Terrestrial > Soil > Coastal area > Acid sulfate soil | place: Finland: Risofladan, Vaasa | collected... | reverse complement strand
TTAAGTCTGCTGGGCTCTTCCAACTAGTTATCTATACTATAGGACTACGTGTGTGTAGATGTCTGTTGCTTAATCGCCATCAGCTAGGTGATTTATAATTTTCTTCTTCATGGCGCTAAGTTCATCATTCCCTAAATCTAGGGTATTTTCTTGCCACGCCCATTCAAGAGTGGCGTCGCATTCAGCCATCAGTAATGCATCGCCCGCTTCGCAATAATAAGCGCTTTTTGGGTCTGTCGCCAACTCATTTAGTAATGAGTCTAGACAAGGATTACAAGAATCTACATGCTCTTCCCATTTATCGCTCAGTCGCTCAATGTCTTCTTTAGTCCAGTTAGTCTTTCCTAGATTGGGTAAAGCTAAGCGTAGCCTCCTAAAATTAGCGACGAGTTGTGCTTCGGTAATCTGAGGCGAGAATTCACCGGACTTCCGGTTTTCTCCTCTTATATAAGAAATTGCCGCTTTGATGACTCCAAGGGGCAGCTTTAGAAGAAATACAATAATTCGCCAAATCTTGCTCATACGCTTATATCCTTACGTGTCTCGTTATAATATACCCACCTAACGAGAGCCTCTTTAAGCTAGAATATGATATTCTGAGGACATTGGAGATATGAATGAACTTTAATAGTCTTGCATCTAAAGTGTTCAGGGCCTCTACTGAGACTGTAAATGGTAGTAGTGTCACTGAGGCAACTATAAAGGCTCGTGATATGGACGCCGCCTATCGGAGTGCCGCTACGATGGCTCGCGGACTTGGTGGGGCAGCCGCTGTCTTCCATAATAAGAAGACAGGCGATTATGCCTACGGCATTAAGAGCCCTAATACCAAAGGTAGGAATATTAGAGACTTCGCTAAGCGTAGAGACGAGCCCCACGGCGGCGAGGGTTGGATGACGCATGGCGAAGTCTTCTCTAAGGGAGGCAAGGGCGAAACTAGCGGAATCCGCATGAAAACTCGTGGAGGAGAGCAAGCTCGCCTCGCTAAGCAACTAGCTGCTATTCAAAATTCATCGCATCTTTCTCCAGAGGAGAAAGAACACTATATGAACGCAGCTAGCGAGAAGCAAGGCAAACGCGCCATCCCTGGCCAAGTGTTGCGTGCTGTGCGCCAGGCTAGAGTTGGCGTTCCTTTACGGGATAGATCTAAGGAGCGTGCAGCAGAGAGGGCCGCCGAAGAGGCAAAAAAAATGGCCGCTCAGTCTAAGACTATGGGAGTCTTAGGACGCCTTAGAGGCGGTATGGCAAGAGCTAAGCAGGCGTTTTCCAAAGCGCGTCTAGGTTAGCGATTTGACGCACCTTGGCCGATTGACCAAGCTGTCATCCAGCGCTTGCTTCCGCGGGTCCAACCCTCGTCTTCAAGACGTTGGCGGAAGTCTGCATTATGCCCCGCGCCATAGAAAATAGCGTAAGTTCTATTATTGGTCGTCCTTTCCTGTTCAGCTAGAACGTCCATAACAATCTGGTTACGGTCGATGATAATTGCCTGCCGCATTTGAGGCGTCAACTGATCTTCGACATCTGTCCCAGCCATTTGCTGAGCAAACTGGAGCTTGAAGGTCGTCCTGATCTCTGGATTAAACTCTAGATATTGATCCAGAAGATCGCCGGCAATACGTAAAACAGGCTCAAGTTGCTCTAGAAGATCTGGACTAATAATACCACCTAGCGGTGAGATCGATTCACCATCAAGAGAGTCCTCTAATGTTGAGGCATCCATATCCGCGTGGACTAGGTTAGGTCTGGTGTAGTCAATCCCTTCCTTCTGGAATTGAAGACCAAGCAACCTTGCCATACCAGCTTGTACGGCATTTAGCCCAACAGTCTCCTGATTAGGAGTATCGCCTTGCTTGATTCCTTCGTATAGGACAACATCATATTGATCCAGATCTCGCTGAATCTCTTGATAATAAGCCTCATCGGCCATGTGTACAACGCCGTAAAGGTCTAAAGTAACGCCATTTCTTGTATATGTTTCAACAGCAATTTGTAGAGCGCCATCTTGCTCTGTAGGGCCCTCTCGAAACCGAATATAATCTTGATCTTGTCCGCTAGCTGCGGCGCCGAAGAGTAGAAGAAGTGATAGTGCGATACTTACGGTCTTGTTCATTAATGACCTCCTATTTGAAGTATATTACACATTGAATTGTCTTCTGTATAACCCTAGAGTAGATGGCCCCCGTGGGATTTGCGCCCACAACCTTTCGTTATAGAGGCGACTGCACTAACTATTATGCTAGAGGGCCTAATCGAATTAATCGTCAGAAGTTAGACGAAGTTTTAGATTAATCGGCAGATATCCGAGGTCGTTCGATTCCAACCTATAATTAAACCAATCTTGCCAGTGATTCTCGCACAGGTCTCCTGGTGATACATAATCTGCTGGTTTTAAACAAAGCCAGCACTGGGCCTGAGTAGAGTCTGCGCAATGCGCTAGTGATTCGAGAGCCCCTGCTGGGCACAAGCAGTGCCCAACTCTAGTAGTTGGGTGAGTCAATCCATCCCACTGTACAAGATAACTCCATCCAGGCGACTCTGGTCCGCTCTTAAAATATGTCCCTACAGCCAGAATTATCCCCTTGCCTGCTCTTATTCTGCCACCGTGCCCATCTGCTATCCACCCAGAGCGGGATGAGTAGACTGGTGAGCCAATGGGCAGTGGATCTGGTATACCAGTCATATTAATATCTACCCGAATAGACCTACAGGGATTTACACTACGACATCTAGATGTCTTAAAATTCATGCTATAGGCCCGCAGAGTAACGCGCTCTGTTCCCCAGAGTAAGAGTCTGGTGCATCACTTTAATGCTTCGGGCCCGTATTTCAACGACAAGAATTGGAGAGACGTTTGACTAGCGCCTTGCTCCTCCTACAAGTAGAAGGCTTGGGAGTCGAACCCAAATCGCCCGAGTTATCAATCGGATGTAATCCCACCGAGCATTCGTTGAAAGCGGCCAGTGGGGATCGCACCCACGACCCCAACCTTGGCAAGGTTGTGCTCTACTGCTGAGCTATGGCCGCATTGTTACTACTTATACAAAGACAAGAGATGCCCCTGTCGTCTTAAATTAGGAAGACTGTAGAGCTAGTAGCTCTAAAGGAGAAATTCGCCGTAAGCTCTTAATTGACACCCTGTAATGACCATAAGGGTTACACGTATCCCAATACTCTGGAGGACTGCCCGCTACTACTTCACAAATAGCTGCTAACGAGTTATTTACAGGGCCCCAACTACGATGGCTCATAATGTTCCAGAGATCATTTGTCGGGCTGTAATCTGATAAATCTGGCTGGAACTCTTTAACGCGCAATACTACGCCACTAACGCCGTTTACCATGACTAACCCGGGATCTTCATAGCGCTCTATCTTCATGGAAGAATTTTAACAGTGACTTATATAGCTTCACAGCGTTACATATCTGTTATTTTCAGATGTATGCCTATTCTCCCGATAATTGCTTTTATAGCTGTAGTGACCTTATCAGGGTGCTCTGCGTTTCCGTTAGAGCGAATTGCCGCAGGTTTTGGAGCAGTAAATGGCGCCATCGGCGCTCAAGATATAGAAGCTAGCCTTCTATACGCCAGAGCCGAGGTCTCGACTGCTGAATTAACCCGATTACCTGCTCAATACGGCAACATAAATTTAGGATTGGAACTTCTCGGGATAACAGCCTACCAACCAGAATTTAGTTATATAGTCGGCCTCTTGCCTACTTTGCGATACTCTTATTCTCTTAACGAACTAGTATCACCTTATGTTGAATTTGGAGCAGGCCCGATTTTGCTAGCTATATCAACACGCGAGCAGAGTAAGGGATTTTCTTTTTACGATCAAGTCGGCGCCGGTATTGAGTATCGTATAAATACTGGAATGTCGATCATCTTTGGTTATCGATTCGGTCACATCTCTCACGGTGGAACGCGAAATACAGTAAATAGAGGAATCGAGATTCATACCGGCTTGGTTGGGTTCGTCCTTGATTGGCCCTAGCAATCAAGATAAAATTCAAGTTACTTTGTAGTATGGGAGCATATTCAATGTCGCTGCATGATCGCGTTTTCGTTGATTCTCTGGATGAGATAATTGGGTCTATGGCTGTGGGAGCCGCCTTAGGCGCTGGAGCACACGCGATTTACAAGCGATTTCGCGACAAAAAGGTAAATAAAGCATTTGATGTTCATAAGCACATTTTTGGAGAGCACCCTCCAGAAGATCAATCTCACTCTGAAACAATGCAAAAACTACGTGATTGGCATTCACAACACATGGCACCATTAGGGATACGTTGATTACCTCTGTATCGCGAGCACCAATCAAGGTGGATAAGATTTAAGCTATATTGTTACTAGAACAATCTAGCCTCTTAACTTGAAATTAAATGCTATAAGTGGTTTAAACAGAGCAACCCGCTACGGTAGCGGCAGCCGATATGGTCCTTGCTCTACTTTTACGCTCAAGATCAATGGGGAGCCGGTTAGCTCAACCCAGTGTTAAGTATGACGTGGACGAGATTCGCACTCGCACCTTCCTGGTTGAAAGCCAGGAGCCCTAACTGTTAGGCCACCACGCCGGATTGTATGGAGCCGGAGGTTTTACCCAAGGTTGTCTCCTTGGCTCCGGCATGATTTATTATACGCCCCTGATCGGATTTGCACCGACTTCCTTCCGCTCGACAGGCGGTTATTCAACTATATGAACTTCAGGGGCAGGACCGGGTGGTAGGGATCTCACCTACGTGGTTTCTCATCCACTTTCGTATTCACCCGAATATATGAACGACAAGTTAAAGCGAAATATTGCATTTTACAGATGTAATTCCGCCAGCATTCGTTCAATGAGGAGACCGGGATTCGAACCCGGATTTCCAAACCTGGAATTGCACCGCTGAGTGTTGTAGGTTTGGACTACGACCAGTTCCTCGTAAGACACCGACAAGGGTTAGTGAAATCTAAAGCAAATTAAAAGTTTGATGTAATTCCACATTCATTCGGCAATTGACCCGGATGGAATCGCACCATCTTCTTCGGTTTATCGGACCGACGTTCTAACTAGTCTACTACGGGTCAAAGTGGCGACAACGGGTTAAACAAGACCTTAAATCCAGATTCTTAGTCAGGGTGATGTAATCCTGTTTTGCATTCGCCAAGTTGGAACCTCCCAGAGTTGCACTGGGACCAGAGGTTCTTCAGACCCCCACTCTTCTGTTAAGCTAAGGTTCCGTATGTTTTGGTCGTGATGGATAGATCTCCAAGACTTTTCCATCTACAACCGATGACCAATGAATTGGTCCATTTCGATGCTTCTCCCTTTCAAAGCTCAACCCCATAGACTCTAGAAAGACCCGGAGTCTGTCAGGCTTTTTTGCAACTATTACGAAACAGTTTTCGTTATACCAATTACCAAAGGCAGCGCAACTTTTTTCGTCTCTTGGGTCCTCGCTCACGCCTGTCTCGGATCTGTCGTTAATAGATATGGCGTCGAGTCAGCAGTAAGATGGCTACGAACATTTGTAAGCACTTCTCCCAGCCAATTAAGTCCGCGCCAGCTACCTCGATCATGGGCCCGTGGGTCACCTGCTCGTAGGCCAATTCCCCAAATACAATCACGAGGCGAGGCTTCTACTAATGTTGCCCCTTTTGTTGCTCGAAGATTTGCTAGTAACCACGGGTGCTGGCTGAACTTAGCCATGTTCCCTCTCCAGACAATATTCCAGCAACGAGGGAACCCGTTGCTTTCATCCTCTTGCCAGACATCGTCGTCAAAGCCATCAACAACTCTCCCAAGTTTCTTTTGTTCCCTTGGACTCTCCGAGTCCATGATCATATCCAGCGTTTGCTCATCCCCGAAAAGACGAGCCTTTGCTGCCATCATGTACTGTTCGGCACAGTTATAGTCCACGCCGTCGAGTGTGAAGAGAGACTCCTCCCACTGGGACAATGGACCATGCCAAAAGTGTGTAAACTCTTTCATAGATTCCATCGAGACTCCCCTCCGGTTGGGTGCCAATTAAGACTAGCAGGATCGTCGGTCCACGCCTCAACCCCATTGTGGATCGATTCCTTCGATGTGTATACCCAGCCTCCTACAACATCCGCGCCGGCAAATGCTGTCTCTTCTGGGGACCGTCGTAGGGCCTCTCCGAGCGTCATGGTGAATTTTGGTTGCTCTTTCCTATACCGCCGGGAGGTCACGCTCCTCTCGCCCAACATCGTATGAAAATGTGGTTCCACTTTGGATCGGCGGCTTAATGTCTTAGTTGTGCTCGAATGGCTGAGACGCCCACAACAGCGCTAATTGGCCAAGCTACCCATTTAGCTGTTTCATAGCGGGAGAAGGACTCGAACCTTCGTTGTTGGGTTATGAAGCCGACGAGCCGTCTGACTGCTTTATCCCGCGTTGTGTATCTTCTGCTGTAGTAGCTAATTGCTCTAGGGGCGATAATTCTTTTAAATCATCTGTCCATATCCAACCTCGCCATTTGCCATCTAGTGTAGTAACTATAACCGATTGCGGGAGTTCTAAATTGTCATCACCATCATTAGAAAACCCTACTACTCTAACGATTGTCCCAACTCCTAGACGCTTTACTTCTGTTTCTAAATAACCCTTATAGTGCGGGATAGTGCTCACATCATTCGGCACAAACGCTAGCTGACCTTCGGCGCCAGTAAGGTGCCAGATCTTAAGCAAATCTCCAAGGTTAAAGATATTAGAGGAGGGCAAACCTATCATTCTCCTCTCTTACCATACCCTTAATAGAAGAGATGCTGCTTAGCAGAAACATATGATAACAAGAATGTTCAGTATAGACCGCAATCCAGTCACCTTCTCTGTGATAGAAGGCCGATCTAAATCGGCAAGTGCTACCATCCTGAGTAACTACTACAACGCTAGCGTCAGGGAAATCAGTAACAGTAAGTTTACCAACTAATTGTGGTATTGGTCCATAAGCAGTCATAACCCTTTAAGCTTTCCCTTTATTGACTGCTTCTTGGCCGGGCTGAAGCGGTCTATCAGCAGGACACCATCGAGGTGGTCCATTTCATGGAGAATACACCTGCCAACTAGGCCGTCTGCTTGAACATCGTATTGCTTGCCCTCAAGGCTGGTCGCCCGAACCAGCACATTCTTCTCTCTTTTGACCTTTCCAGTAAAACCAGGGAAAGATAGGCAACCCTCCTCCTGAACCCAGGAGCCGCCTCCTTTTTCTAAGACCTCTGGGTTGATCAGAACAAGATTATCCTCTGCTCCGCCAGTCACGTTTACGATAAACAATCTAACTCCCCAGCCGATCTGGGGGGCAGCTAGCCCGATGCCGCCATACTGATCCATGAGATAAAACATCTCGCGCGCCCGCGCCTTGATTTCTTCAGTGATCTCGCCGATTGGTTCTGCCTTCAATCGGAGCCGCGGGTCTGGGTATTCTAGAATCTGTTTCATTACAATTACCTATACGGTTTAAACACGCTCTTATAATCTCAATAAGTTGAGATTAGAGGGGCTCTGTCTAATGCGGCCTCAGGGTTCGCACCCAAGTTGTGTCCCGCTAAGCATAAACCTAGCACTAGAGACTTGAATCGAAAGACTTCTGATTCAAGGATAGTGATCGTCGGCCATTGGCCCAGGACGCCACAATAGCGGTGCCGAGAGTCGCGCTCGGTTCCCTAGATTATGAGTCTAGTGTCTTACTCTTTGACCTCACCGCGTCGTTGTCTTCTTGTAACATAACTGATGCGAGTTGCACAAGTGCCCCTGGCTCATTTCTATTCCCAGTAGCCCCGGTCTCGCATCGGATTCTTTGCGAAAGGGTAAGTGCGTGTGGCCTCCACCAGGCCACACAGTCCAGGCAATTGATATGATAGCCGTCACATGAGAACGCTATTCTGGAGTGCTTACAGCGCTCCTTCATCATGTTTGATGCCCAGGCTCCTGACACGCCGCTTCCCTTACAGTATCCGCACCTGTCCGCCAGACGAGTCATCTGACAGGCCGGGGCGCAGCCGGTTGTGTTGTGATCCTCGATCTCACAGAGGTATCCGGTGCCACTACAAGCCCTGCACCAACTTTCGTCGCCACTCCCATCTGGCGACCTTTTATCCAACATGTCAACTCCTATCATGCTTCTTAGGACAAGATTACCTTTATTATTTACCCTTACGGGGCCCATCCTTGTAAAGATTCATGAATAATGGACCTTGGAGACTCGAACCCCTTCTTTAAGTGGTGCCCACACACTGTTACCACCTAAGGACCGGCCAACACAGGCCCGTATATGCCACTGACAGGATTTGCACCTGCACGCCTGTAAGGGCACGGGCTTCTAAGACCCGCATGTCTGCTAATTTCATCACAGTGGCTTATGTATCACTCTCTTCTTCAGTCGCCTGCTTAAGCAACTTGCATGCATACCCGAGGCCCTCAAAGAATCCCATCTTGAAGGCCGACTCTATGGCCTCTTTCTGCCAAGGCATAGCATCCTCTTTAAGGACCTGCTCCCAGTCCTCCTCGAACCGCTCGCCGGCAAAGCCTTCTGCAACTTTCTTCAACTTCTCTACGTGATCTTGCTCATTCATGAAAGCAGTCTAGCTGAAGCCGCGGGTGTTTGCACCCCTCGCGTTTAAAGATAAAACTCCTGGTAGGATTCGCACCTACATCCTATTCTTACGCGTGAGAATGCTCTATCTATTGAGATACAGGAGTGTAATTGTTGTTAATTTTAAGACCAAGTTCAAAGCCTGGCACGCCATATTTAACAACTATTATCTACGCCGTCACGTAGCGCTCTAGCAGACTAGAACCTAATTGCCCTATATATCTCTAAGCTCGAACCAATAGTCTGCTATTGGTTTTCAACGCTTGTTTACTTCATCATCATTTAGTTCGGGCTCTATCAAGAAAACAACACTCACCGTACGAGAATTGCACTCGTGTCTGACCGTTTAACAAACGGGCGCTTTAACTGCTAAGCTAACGGTGAATCGATTTCCTAGGACTTGCACCTAGATCTCCGGTTTCATAACGCAATGCTTTATCCGGCGTGTTTCTGTTACACCATCAATCAACCTCTTCTCTATCCACTACTAGAACGTAATACTTGAACTGGTCTAATCCCGGGGCCTTGTCAGGCATCTAACCTGCTCGACGTTTCTTAAGCCTTGCGTTTGTTACCCAAGAATCTTGCAGCGCGTTCATACGCTTGTTTATGAAAAGATACTAAGAACAGCCCCTCTGGGTATTGCGCCCAGTCTATGAGGACCAAAATCTCATGTGCTGCTTTTACACTAAGGGGCAAAGAATGACCCATCGGGGACGTGCGCCCCGTTTTTCTGACTGAGAATCAGATTTCTTACTACATAGAAGAATGGGCCTTACTTATTTAATGACTACTATCAAAAGATTTAGTGTCAAACAAATCGACAATATCCTCTTTTGTTTATGAAATTGAGTGTTTTGTGTCTTTGTCCCTTACGGGAACGATAAGCCAAGCAGCCCTCTTGAGTCGCCTTAAGAGGATTCCTCCCTCGAAGGGATCGAGACCAAGTCGTCCACTCAACGCCCCTACCGAGGCTCGCACTCGGTTCTCACGATCGACAGTCGTGCACTCTACTACATAAGCTATAGGGGCCTACTTTCTCTTATCTTATTACCCGAGTAAGGCTGGTTCTAACGTACGACACGCCGCAGAAGTTAACTGAGGCGAACCTTTAACCAGCTTACGTGATTTTCTGAACTGAACCAAGAACTTGTTTGAATCATCAAGATTATCGATTGCTGCTTTTTGAATATCCGCAGAGCAAATATTATCTTTGATTTGGTAACCATTTGGCAGCGACTTACCTGGAAAGAATCGTTCAAGGAACTGAGTTAAAGCAAAGTTATCTGCGTATCCGATCTCAACCTTTAGGTCAAACCTTCCAGTCCTCAATAAAGCAGGATCAAGGGATTCGATGTGGTTTGTAGTTGCTAGGAGTATTCTGCCGTGTGATACAGAGACGCCATCAATCGCATTAAGCACATCACTGATGCTCGTAAATCCTCCGAGCATAAGCTCTTCCATTAAGTCAGAGTCGTTCTGCCTTACAGACTTGTCTAATGTCTTTGAACCAGGGCGAGCAAAGAGGCTCTTATTGCTGTCGATATCCTCAATAACAACTAATGAGTTTTCTGGTAACGAAGCGAATGCGTTACCAATGTTGCCGATAGCGGCGGGACTCATGTTGTAGATTTTCAAATCATAGTGGCTAGCAATCGCTTTTATTACACTTGTCTTACCGGTTCCTGGTGGGCCATAGAGCATAATCGCTGTCTGATGATTAATCCCGTGCTGAAGATTGAAATCCTCTCGGAGACGGAAGGAGTCAACAAAATCGACAATAGTATCTCGAACTCCATCGTTAAGGCACACAGAGTCGAGGTTTCTTTTCCGCTGATCCGACTCTCTAATCCAATCATCTTTGAATTTCATTACAGTGACCTTATCAG
>Ga0307377_10008391_pt1 | contig 10487 bp, 18 predicted proteins | sample TR3MG_FD_202535 | JGI IMG/M metagenome (GOLD analysis project Ga0307377, IMG submission 202535) | Soil microbial communities from Risofladan, Vaasa, Finland - TR-3 | ecosystem: Environmental > Terrestrial > Soil > Coastal area > Acid sulfate soil | place: Finland: Risofladan, Vaasa | collected... | reverse complement strand
GCATAAAGTACTTTTGGTTGAACCAGGTGAGATATTTATTATCAAATCGTATTCTTTAGTTTCTCCTCTAAATACCCTCTCGGCTACATATTGAAGCTCATCGCACAAGTACCTAATGTGCCAATTGTAGACAGGTTTTTCAGGAATTATAGTGTCCCAAAATTCGACTACGAAATCATAAAATGATTCCTTACATAATTCTCTAATCACTTCCGTTTCGTCAATTAATAATTCTTGGGTGGCTATCATTCAGACCTCTCATTCTTCGAAATTCACTTAGGCGTCAGCTTCCGAGTAACAAGGATGGCTATCATTTTCGGGCAACCATAACCGCTCAATGGTGTTGACCCAATATACCGGCCTTTTATTATTTGGTGTCATAATAGTAGTTAAGTATCTTTTTATTTTTCTCCCTTTGATGCCATTGGAATCGACACCAATTGGGCTTTCATATAGAATTTCATGGGTTACTACATCTCTTAACAAGTCTTCCTGGTTCATACCGCTTATTATATCCTTTATTAACGATATAGGATAGCACAAATATATAATTTACATATTTAATTTTGGACGGCAAATTCCTCTCTTTTTCTTCATAAAAAATTTATTAAAAAATATCATAAAAAGGGAAAAATAATCATTGCTTTACCACCCTTATTCACTTATAATTATATAATAAGATTTAGCTCTTTAATATCAAAAGAATATCAATATGATACCGAATATAGTAATGGTATTAAATTGATGCTATTTGAAAAGTTAATAAGAGAAGTCACTTTGGGATTGTAATTAAAGGTGCCTTTATAACGCGAGCGGATGCGCACGGTAAAAAGGGAACATATTGAAAACCTTATGTATTTATATCGGATGTAAGGTAATTAGATAAGTGAGAACTGTTACTGGAATCGTTATAAAGTTAGAAATCTGCTAAGTGTGGAAGCTATAAAGGCCATGCCGAACTAAAACGGGGTATGGTATAAAGAGCAAGGAAAACCAGATGGGATAGAGGGTGCGAACGTCAGAAGTCGCACCTAAATGAACCGCTGGCTAGTAAATATGGCGAACCCACTTGAAAGTAGTACGTGCGGATTTTAGAAGTAATTGGTAAATTAAATAGGCCTCTATAATGGAGGCCTATTTGCTGTATCAATTGCAAATTAAAATGTAATTCAGAAAGGAAAGTAAAATGAAAGAAAAAATCGAATGTGGTTTCTGTAATAAAGTAAAAGAAACCGAATTGGGGTCGAGTAAGTGTAGTGGTATTCTTATTGCTCAACCGAAAAATGAATTAGACCACCATTCAATGAAGTACCTGGTGAGTTGTGATACTTGCCACCGCTGGTGGGAAACCGATGACCCCCTCAAAATGATGGCTCGGAGGAGAAAGTAGTATTGACCAACCTACCCTGGTAAACCAGGGTGGGCTGTCAATGATACTTTAATCAAAAAGGAAACGAAAATGAATTATGTAATTGCTATTTTAGTATCAATTATGATTTATCCGTTTGCTTATCGCGTAGTAAATTGGATAATAAATAAAATGGGAATGTAAAATCAGAAAGGAAAAGTAAAATGGGAATTAAAAGATGTAGTGATGGCAAACATCACCAAGAAATTGAGGATATGAAAGTCCCTGGTAAGAAAAGAAAGTTTATTTTGGCGGACTGGAAAAATCCTCAAGAAGTAATTGCTTTGTTAATTGAAGAGTTGGAACTGAGGGGGGCTAAGGTTTATGTATGTCCTGACTTAAAAGGTTCAGATACCTATGGATACGTGGTGTCCGATGAACCTTTAACCCATGATGAGATGTGTTACTTTGAAAAGGGTTAAACCTAAGTCTAAAATTGTTATGAGAATGTAAATTCAGAAAGGAAAAGTACCATGAAAAGAAAAGATTATTTGATAACTCTTCTGGAAAATACCAGAAGAGCCTTGGATTGCGCTAACGAAAGTGTAGAGCCATGGTCCAAGTTGGGTCCAGTAATGGACGAATGTATTGAGGATTTGAGAAAAAGGGGAGAAGAAGTATTTGGAGGTGATAGTCATTATATCACTGACCCCGACCCTGAGTTTGATTTTGCCGTACTTGAGCGTGTTTGCCAAAATATCGGTGATTTAGTTGAATTGGAGTAGGTTGTGAAATAGAGCCTTTCTGATGTTGGACCTTGTGTCCATATCGTATGTTATATGCGAGGAACCTACACTTGCTCGTTGCGGGTGTAGGCTCTCCTGTATAACGTAATGAAAATTATGTAATTAGAAAGGAAAGAGAATGAGTAATTTCAAGTTTATGCATTATGTAGTAGCCTCGGCTATAATAATGGCCGTGGAAGTGTTCCTGATTCTCCGTTTAGCTGGGTGTTAATGATTCGTAAACCGTGTAAAATAATTAGAAAGGAAAAGAAAATGAGTGTTGTAAGTGTAGGTGAGTATAAAGGTCATAAGATTCTTGAGATTTCAAATGGACCAGATGATAAGTATCCTTTTCGGTTTGGACTCAAGAAAGCAGAAATGGTTCTCGAACATCGAGAAGAAATTGAAAAGTTTGTTAAAGAAAACAAGGAAAATTAAGATGAAGACGAAAAAAGACATCAAGCCAAAGGATGTCGATATTGGGTATCGACTGATAAAAGATGAGGGTTGTACTACAATTCAAAAAACCTTAATCTTCGATGAAAATGACGAGAATGTTTACGCAACCTTAGATGAAGCCAAACAACAAGCGTGGGATTATCTGGGAGAGGCTTTCAGAAAACTTACTGACGCGTGGGTTCGTGTTACGAATCTCACGGAAGAAAACGTGGATGTTGAGGCCAAAGCTGAACTGGCCGAATTAAAAACCGAACACCAAAAGTACGTTGCCGAGGATGTAATCCATCGTAATGTTTGGCGACAGAGTCGACGCGGTTACTGGAGATATTGATGAATATAGATTAAAGAGAAGAAGTAGTAACGATGAACCTACCCCTCGCAAGAGGGGTAGGCTGTCGTTAGTATTTTGTAAACCGTTAATGTAATTAGAAAGGAAACGAAAAATGGAAAATGTATTGGCGGAACGAGCTATGCTCGTAAATATCCGAGTGTCCATGTGGTCAGGTCGGATGAAGGACGCGATTGTTAGCAACGAGGTGTGCGCTAACAAGAAAGCGGAAGCGGATGCAGGTGCTTGGTGGACCTATACTGTCCCCAAGTCCTTCATAAACCCAATTGAAGCGGCTGGATTGAGGGTTCGGGAGGTCAATAATAAATTGACCCTGCCTTGGACGGACCGTGGGTTGAGGATATTGCCTGCGGAAGCCTTCCTTGATTACCGAACGGAGATGGCGAAATATATTGCTATCTTTGATGAAAAGGTTCAAGATTTTCTGAGGGCCTACCCTGATATCATCGCTACCAAAGCGGAAAGGTTGGGTGGATTGGTTGCCAACCTGCCGTCGGTAGATGAAATCAAAGGGAAATTCGGTATCTATACTGATATCGTTCCTGTTCCGACCGAAGTGAAAGACTTTCGGGTTGATATTCCTGCCGAAGAACTTCAAAAGATGAAAGATGGCGTAAACGAATCTGCTAAGATTCTAGCCACAAATGCCACCAAGGAATTGTGGAAACGAATGGGAGAAGTCGTTAGTCATATCGCTGAAGTATTAGGGGAAGAAAAGAAAATCTTCCGCGATACTATGGTGACGAGTCTGAAGGACTTTTGTGAGACCATCCGAAAGTATAACGTCAATGAGTGTCCTGAGGTTGTAGCGGTATCCAAGGAGATTCAAGAGACGTTAGGTAAATTGAAAACGGATGACCTTCGAGAAAACAAGGAAGAACGTGAGAAAGCTGCCAAGGAAGCTGAAGAAATTAAGAAGAAAATCAATGGGTTCTTTGGGAAATAATCGTTTCCTGGTCAGGACGTGGGATAGGCCCAGATGTTCTGAGTTTCGATACTCGGCGTCCTATTGATACTTAGACTGGCTAAGTATCGGTAAACCGTGTCTTTTTCGGAAAGGGAAAAAGAAATGAATGCAATTCAATTGAAACGAGATTTGGCAATCTGCTTGGAAGCTAGGTTGCCGGTGCTTATCAAAGGAGCACCAGGGATTGGAAAGAGCGACATCGTTCTTCAAGCCAGTGATAGCTTGGGGATGCGTTGTATGTTGTTCCATCCAGTCGTAAGTGACCCGACGGACTATAAAGGTTTGCCTGCTTTGGTAGAAGGCAAAGCGGAGTTCCTCCCTTATGGACAGCTCCGAAGTCTCGTGGATGTAAAGGAACCAACTGTTGCGTTCCTGGACGACCTCGGTCAAGCTCCTGCGGTTGTGCAAGCCGCCGTAATGCAATTGCTTCTAGCTCGCGAAGTCAATGGGGTTCGTATTTCGGACCATGTTGTATTCGTTGCCGCTACTAATAGGCGGGAGGATAAGGCGGGCGTTACTGGTATCCTATCGCCTGTTAAGAGTAGATTTGCGGCGATTGTTGAGTTGGAGGTAGAAAAGGACGCCTGGATAGAATGGGCGTTGCAGAATGGAGTACCGAGTGGTTTAGTGGGCTTTGTGCACTTTCGTCCTGATGTCCTTAATACTCCTAAAGCTACTAATGATATCGTTAATGGTCCTTGTCCTCGAACATTGGCCTTTTGCGGTAAACTGATGAGGGCAGGGCTGAATAGCATCGAATGGTTATCTGGGGCAATCGGTGATGGTTGGGCTGGAGAATTATGTGGGTTCTTAAGAGTATATAAGGACCTGCCAGACCTAGATGGAATAGTTAAGAATCCTATGGAAGCCAAAGTTCCCACCGAGCCAAGTGCTCTGTACGCCGTTGTTTCTGCTTTGGTAGAACGGATGAATTTGGAAAATGCCGATAATATCTTCAAGTATGCTGGACGGTTACCCAAAGATTTCTCGGTATTGCTGGTAAGGGATGCCATACGGGCACATGAAGAAATCCAAAAGACCAGAGGTTTCATCGACTGGGCGGTAGCTAATAAGGAAGTCCTGATGTAAGTAGTATTGACCAACCTACTCGGCAACACGAGTTGGTAATCTCAAAAGTTAGCCGAGTGGGCTGTCAATGATACTTTAATCGGAAAGGAAACGAAAATGGAAAGAAGAAAGGTAATATCCCTGGAGGACCTAATAGACGCAAGATGCGCCCTATTAGGAGCCTTGGATGAATTGGAAGACCAAATATTAGGGCATGTTGTCCTGACGGAGGTCCAAAAAGGTAATGAAAGGTCTGGTCCTGTTTGGAAGACCTCGGATATTCTAGATAACTTTATTAAAGAAAGGGAAAAATCAAAATGACGCCGTTAGAGAAACTAACAAAGGCTCGTTCGAAGCTGGTGCTGGACCATCATTTCTTTGGTGCTTTGTCCATGCGGCTAGGTTTGCACGAGGCGCCATGGGCTGGAACGGCAGCTACCGACGGAGTGAAGCTGTTTTATAATCCTGAATATATAGAAGGATTATCGGCAGCTGAATCTGAGGGCCTTTTGGCCCACGAGGTAATGCACCCAGCCTTAGGCCATCACTGGCGCATGGAAGGGCGTAATCCAATGATTTGGAATATTGCCGCAGACTATGCGATAAATGAAAATTTAACAAATGCTGGATTCACTCTGCCAAAAGGTGGATTGTTAGACCAAAAATACTTTGGAAAAGGTACCGAGGAAATCTACAATCTGCTGATGGAGGAGATGAAAAAGGAAAAGGAAAAAGAGGAAGGAGATGGGGAAGGAGATGGGGAAGGCGATGGGACGCCTGGCCAGCCTGGACCTAGCGGTAGTGCTCCAGGAAGTAAACCAAATGCGGACCAAAGTGATAAAGAAGAAGGAGGAGATAGTAAAGAGGATGATTCCGAAAAGGAAGAATCTAAGGAAGAACCTTCAAAAGGTTCTCCTAAAAAGGAAGAACTCAAGAAAGAGGAACCTATCGACCCTAATGGGTATGGCGGAGTCCTTCCTGCTCCAAAAGGGGCTGAAAAGGAATCGAAAGCCGAATGGCAATCCGCGGTGAAAGCGGCGATAACCGCTTGTAGAGGGGATATGCCAGGAAACCTCAAACGGATCCTAGAAGAAGCCAATGAGGAAAAAATCGCTTGGCAAGTACTACTGAGAGACTTCGTAGAGATGACCGCTAGGAATGATTACAACTGGATGAGACCTAATGCTCGCCATTTGGGGAGAGGTTTTATTCTGCCTAGTTTGTTATCCGAAGAGCTCAACGACGTGGTAATTGCGGTGGACACTTCCGGTTCAATTGATACGGTAATGCTGAACCAATTTGCCAACGAGGCTTCCGCTGTACTTGGTGCGTATCAAACTACCGTAAGGGTTGTCTATTGTGATACGAAAGTGAGGGGAGAACAAACCTTCACTTCTGAAGACCTACCTATGCAAATGGAACCCATAGGTGGAGGTGGTACCAAATTTGAACCAGTGTTCAAGTGGATAGAGCATGAAGGAATTATGCCGTCCTGTCTAATCTACTTCACTGATTTATATGGAACCTTTCCGAGTACTGAACCTGATTATCCCGTTATGTGGATAACCGAAACAAAGGGATATGATGGAAAAGTCCCGTTTGGTTCAGTGATTGAGTTCGAGATGGAACGGTAGTCTCGAGGGCGGAGGTCCTCGGAAGGTAAACCGAGGACCTCTGTTATTTATACCAAGTAGTAGTAAAATAATTTTGAAAAATCCAAATAATATTCTTGACCTATAACTGTAATCCGCTATAATACTAATAATCAAACAAGAAACTTAATTTGGAAAGGAAACTGAACATGGCTAAAACGAAAATCAAAGCGGGTCAAGCGTACTCGGCGTACGAGAAGTGCCCCAAGGTGATGCTAAAAGCATACCTTGAAAAACAAAATTGGTTTATTGCCGCGTTAGGTAGTTTCGGAAGCGGCTTTATGGAAAAAGCCGAATGGGAAAGAAGGTTCGAGGATAAAAATGCTCCTGGTACCTTCTATGGAAGTGACCCCTACGAATTGGAGGTTATCCTGAAACATGAGGATGTAGATATTAAAATCCTAGTGTGTATGGATGACGTTCAAGGATTTGAAATCCGTATGGGTCCTCGGCAAGAAGTACGACGCGGAGATGGGTCCTTGATAATTTGGTATAGTAATAATGTCGAAGGTGCTGCCGAAAGAGTTAAACGACACTATGAGCACCACGGCGTTCCCTATGCCGAAAGAGAAAAGGAATCAGTAAGAGCCAAAAAAGAGGAAAACGCCAGGAGGGAAAAGAATAAAGAAGAACTAGAAGGAAAGATGGGGTGTTCCTTCGCGAAAGAAAGATGGGGACGAAATTACGTATATGAGCAAGGTACCTTCGGAATGTCCTTCCGCTATTCGATAGTGGAGAGACATGCCGGTTTCCACCAAGACTTTGTGGGACAGAAGATGATTCAAGTCTCAGGAATAGCTGCCTGCTTCACCTTGGAAGAGTTCAAAGAATTCCTGGAATGGATGGGCTCTCGTCCGCGTTTCGTAGCGGAGCGCTTAATAGGAAAGAAGTGCGGTATCGAGACAGAAAGGAGTTCCTAATGGGTTTGGTAATTGAAAAAGCCAAATCGGGTCGTTCTGCTTGTTCCAAGTGCCACCAATTGATACCGAAAGGAGCCCCGAGAGTTAGGTTTTCCGCATATCGGGAGAGCGCCAATATCTGCTTGAACTGTATTCGGTCGGAGTTAGTCTTGCTTGGGGTGTCCCTGGTTCCTCTTACTGAAAGGGACTTTGCGGATATAGCTGCCGCCAGGATGATGGGAATGAAAAAGGATGGCCTTGACCGTAAAGGACGTCGTAATTGGGTGGAATTCTCCACCCCTTTGAAAGTGGAAACGGATAAATTACAATGAAAGGAAGTACCAATGCCGAAAAAACGAGTAAAAAAAGAAGAGGTCAAGCAAAGACCGTACATTTGCCCCGAGCATTTGTATCAAAAGATGGAAAAGGAAGCAATAAAACGAAGAAAAACAACTGGAGAAATTGTTTACTGGTCCACTATTTTGAGAGAGATATTGGAAAAACATTACGCTAATTCCTAATGGAGAATCACCATGAATCCCGTAGAAGATACTCCTTCCGTAGAAAGGAGATATGAGGAGTCTAAAGGTCTCATTTATCACACTGCGTATAAGTTTTGGCTGCTGTACGGTGGTGAATTAGATGAGTACTCCTCTGTTGGTCATCTTGCCTTTATGAAAACGATAAACTCCTATAATTCTGAAAAGACCAAGTTCAGCACTTGGTTGCGGACCACTATGTGGCAAATGCTGAATGACTTCAAGGACTCTGAAAGAGGAAGGGACGACGAGCCGTGGTCTCCCAGACGTAAAGGATACCGCGACAGCGACAAGGTGATGGAAATCAATCCTAAACCCCTTCTGGACTTGTTAGATGAGCTGGATGATGATGCCCATGAAATAGTTAAATTGGTTTTGGAAACGCCCAAAGAACTCCAATCCCTTATCGAATCTGAGGGGAATACCATGAAAGCGGTTAAACCCGCCTTGATGGTCCATATGAAAGATAAGGGATGGAGTGGGGCAAGAACTGGAAAAGCCTTCAAAGAAATAAGGAGCAAGCTATGACTACTACCTTGTATCCTTACCAAAAAGAAGGAGTAAAGGAAATACTAAGGAGGAACGGACGAGTTCTTCTTGCAGATGAGATGGGTTTAGGTAAAACTCTCCAAGCCCTATGGTACCTAAAAATAAAAGAGGGAACGCTCCCCGCTTTAGTGGTATGCCCTGCCTCTCTTAAATGGGTTTGGCAACACGAAGCCAAAATGCATTGCAATATGATAGCCGATGTATTAGAGGGTCGTAAACCGTACACGGAAAACTTGCTGGTCAAAAGCGAATTGGTTGTTATAAATTACGAGGTGTTGTCGTATTGGTTGCCTTGGATTTACAAGCAGAACTTTAGTACTCTGATAATAGATGAGTGCCACTACCAAAAAAATAGTTCGGCAATAAGAACCAAATGCATCCAGCAAATAGGTAGAAAGATTCCTCATGTAATTGCAATTTCGGGAACGCCTTTGGTAAATAAGCCTTCCGAGTTGTATACTACCTTACACCTGCTTTGGCCCAAAGAATTCACTTCGTTCTGGTCCTTTGGATTTGAATACTGTAAGCCTTCCAAAAGACCTTGGGGGTGGGAATTCAAAGGGGCTACGAACCTGGACAAACTCCACGATTCCCTCAATAGACTAGGTATGGTTCGCCGTCTGAAAAAAGATGTTCTCAAAGACCTTCCAGATAAGATAAGGGAGGTGATTCCTTTAGAGATAAGTAAACCCAAAGAGTACAAAAAGGCCAAAGATGATTTCCTTACTTGGCTAGCTACCTTTGACTCTTCTAAAGTAGATTCCGCAATGAGAGCCGAGAAGTTGGTCCAGTTGGGTTACTTGAAAAGACTGGCAGCTAAGTTAAAGATGGACTCTGTTCTTTCCTGGGTGGACGATTTCCTTGAGTCCAACGATGGTAAACTAGTCCTGTTCTGCACCCATCGAAGTATAATCAAAGCCCTTCATGAAAAGTATGGGAATATTTCCGTGGTAGTGGATGGCTCGGTTACCGGAAAGAAACGACAATATGCCGTGGAGTCCTTCCAGAGTAAGCCCAAGATTAAATTATTCATAGGAAACATACGGGCTGCTGGGGTAGGCCTGACCTTAACCGCCGCGTCCTATTTAGCTTTTGTAGAACTCGACTGGACTCCTGGAAACCACACCCAAGCCGAGGATAGAATCCATCGTATTGGGCAGAAGAATACGAGTAATATCTATTACCTAATTGCCAAAGGTACCATAGAAGAACCCCTTTGCAAATTAATACAGAAGAAACAAGAAACCATCTCCACGGTACTGGATGGTGGAAAGGAGGTAAACCGTTTGAGTCTTATGGACTTACTAGAAGAAGAATTAAAGAAAGGAAACTAAAATGGGCAAGTTCAAGGGTTTTTATAAAAGAAGACAGGAAGAATTAGGAGGTGTTTTTCCAGAATGGAAGCACGGGCGGCTGGGTAGGCAAGCTGTAAAGGCTAAGCAGCGTAATGTAAACGGAAGTGTGATGTGTTGTGAAGGTTGTGGAAAAGATACTGATAATAGAGATGTTTTGTGCGACGAGTGTTTAGTTATAGAATGACGGAAAGAATAATGCAATGAGCCTGAAAAGGACTATAGATAAAAGGGTCAATTATACAACTCTATTTATCAAGGACATACCCGTGGACACCAAGGCCCACTTTAAGGCCTATTGTGCCAGGAGAGGAAAATCTATGACTCAGATGTTAATTAGTATGATGAGAGAGAAAATAGGAGCCTCTTATGACCCCGAATACGACAAATGAAAATTTGATGTTGGTAGATTCATTTTCATAAACATTAGTACGAAAGGAAACTACAATGGAAACTCATTTCATCCGTGAAACTTTGGACTCGGGTCACTCCTATGGAGGTGGAAGGATGCACACCTTCA
>Ga0307377_10008390_pt1 | contig 10488 bp, 6 predicted proteins | sample TR3MG_FD_202535 | JGI IMG/M metagenome (GOLD analysis project Ga0307377, IMG submission 202535) | Soil microbial communities from Risofladan, Vaasa, Finland - TR-3 | ecosystem: Environmental > Terrestrial > Soil > Coastal area > Acid sulfate soil | place: Finland: Risofladan, Vaasa | collected... | reverse complement strand
GGTGAGGGGGGATGAGGGAGCAGCCCCTATCCCCTCACCCTACCCTCTCCCACAAGGGGAGAGGGGGAACAAAAAAATGCTTTTAACAGAGCAGAAGGGTTCCTGAAAGGAAACGAGACCGATGGCTGCTTCGAGCCGAATGCAACTCATCCCGAGCACGGGGGTGCTGCTGGGAGCGATCGCGGCGGGCGTCGTCGCCGCCGTCCTCATCAACGTGTACATCGGCAGCGTCGAGAGCCGGTACACCGCCGGCTCGATGAGCATCTACGTCCTGAAGGAGCCGGTCAAGGTGGGCCAGTCGCTCCTCGTGAAGCAGTTGACGACCGTGCGCGTGCCTCGCATCTTTGAGAAGGCGTTCGAGAAGGCCCTCAAGCCCGGCGAGGAAGGATACCTGCGGGATAAGACCGCCCCCCGGTCGATGGGCGAGGGGCAGCCGATCTTCTACGGCGACCTGTACGAGGAAGGCATCACGGAACTGCCGGTCAACCCCGGACGGGGGTATGACCTGCTGACGATCCCGGTGAAGGAGGACAACTCGCCGACGCGGCTGCTCCAACCGGGCGGGTACGTCCGGCTCTACGCCGTCTTCGACCTCGACCCGGACCCGCGGAAGGTGCAGCGGGAGACGATGGACGTCATCGAAAACGTCCAGGTCCGGGCGGTGGACGGGTCGACGAGGCCGATGGCGGCGGACAAACGCGGCCGTTACGACAACATCAGCATCCTGGTGACCCAGGACCAGGCGATAAAACTCCTTCGGATCCAGGACGTGTTGGTGGAGAAGAGTTTCGTCGTGACGGTGACGCACCGGCCGGAGCGGGTCGAGGAACTCGAACCGAAGATCAATCCGGAGGTGCTGCCCTTCATCGAATCGCGGGGAATGGTCTCCCCGCTTCCTTAGGCGAGGACGTGCCGTGCGCGTGATCGCGTACAGCCAATTGAGCGACGTGCGCCAGGAAGTGGAATTCGCGGGGGACATGCTGCGCGTCGGGCGGGACGCGGCCAACGACCTCGAATTGCCGAGCCCCTTCGTCTCGCGCGAGCACGCCCGCCTCCTGAAGCACGACGGCGACTATTTCATCGAGAACGTGGGCCTGAACGGGACGCTGGTGGACGACCAGTTGGTCGGCGTCGGGGAGCAGGTGAAGATCGCGCCCGGCCAGGAGATTCACATCGGCGAGTGGGCGCTGTATCTGGTGGCGGAAGAGGCGGCCGGCCGGCCGGCGGACGAGGCGATGAAGATCCGCCGGCAGCACACCCCCCTCGCCAAGGCTATGGAGATAGAGAACAAGGTCCATATCGAACTCTTACGCCGGCTGAACCTGCGGGCCATCGAGGTCGAGGCCCAGGACGACCCCCGCTACGTCGGCCACATCAAGGCGCACCTCGGCAGCATCCTCGACGAGTTCACGAGCCAGGTGGACGACGAGAGCGGCTGGTTCCTCGTGGAGCAGCAGTTGAAACGCGACGTCCTGACGGAACTCCTTCGCCGGGCCGGCTCGAAGATGCGCCCGCCCATCCTCCAGCCGGGCGACGCCGTCCTCGACCCCCAGTACGAGGCCGCGCTGCTCCGCCTGCGGGACATGCTGAACGGCGACCTGGGGCTCACGTTCAACCCGGACCGCCTCAAGGAGGACATCGAGACGGTCGAGGAGCATTTCCACGAGGCGTTCGACCGCGAGGCTCCCCAGGTGACCGAGTCGCTCTGGGTCTACGTCGTCAAGCGGTACCTCATGAAGGACATCCTGGACATCGTCCTGGGGCTCGGGCCGATCCAGGACCTCCTCGACATGCCGAACGTCACGGAAGTCATGGTCGTCGGGCCGAGCAAGATTTACATCGAGGAAAACGGGGTCATCCGGAACACGGGGCGCTCGTTCTTCTCCGCCGAGGTGGTGCAGACGGTGATCGAGCGGATCGTGACGCCGATCGGACGCCGCATCGACCGTTCGACGCCGATCGTCGACGCCCGCCTCCCCGACGGCAGCCGCGTCAACGCCACCATCGAGCCCCTGAGCCTCGTCGGCCCCGTTCTGACGATCCGCAAGTTCGCCGAGGTGCCGTACACCATCGACGACCTCGTCTCCTTCGGAACGATCACGCCGTTCGCCGGAAACTTCATGCGGGCGTGCATCCTGGGCCGAAAGAACGTGCTGGTGTCAGGGGGGACGGCGTCGGGCAAAACGACGCTCCTGAACGTCCTCTCGGGCTTCATTCCGCCGCACGAACGCATCATCACGATCGAGGACTCGGCCGAGTTGCAGTTGTTCCAGGAGCACGTCGTCCGCGTCGAGACGCGCCAGGCGAACGTCGAGGGCAAGGGCCGCTACACCATCCGCGACCTGGTGCAGAACGCGCTTCGCCAGCGCCCCGACCGCATCATCGTCGGCGAGGTCCGCGGCGCCGAGGCCCTCGACATGCTCCAGGCGATGAACACCGGCCACGACGGGTCGCTAACGACCATCCACGCCAACGGCCCGGAGGACGCGATGAAGCGGCTCGAGGGGCTCGTCCTGGAGGGCGTCGACATGCCCATCCGGGCCATCCGCGAGCAGGTCGTCACCGCCCTGGACGTCGTCTGCCACCTGACGCGTTTCGCGGACGGCCGGCGCGAGGTCACCGCCATCAGCGAGGTGGCCGGACTCGACCGCGACGAGGGAACGATCATCGTCGAGGACATCTTCGTCCGCCCCGCCAGCGGCCACAAGGGGCGGGCGCGAGGCGAATTGATGCATACCGGATACATTCCGATGTTCGCGCAGGACCTCCTTCGCAAGGGCCTGCTGACCGTTGACGCCTTCATGTAGAAAATGGGGTCAGACCCCATTTTTGCAACTACTGACAGATAAAGGGGTTATGGAAGGGATTTTTCGCCATTCGGTTTTTGGCCCTGCCGGAAAGCGGAGCCGAAAGGTTTCTATGTCCCGCGGTTCCTGGTGAAGGACGACGATGGAAATAGGTTTTCTGGCCCAAAGCAGAGTGTTGTGGCTGACGGGGATCACCGTGTTGACGGCGGCGTCGGCGTTCGGCGCCGTGCTCTCGCTGCGGCCGTGGGTCGGCCGGATCGTCGAACGCCAGGAAGCCGAGTTCCACCAGGCGCTCGTCGAACTGTTTCTGTTTGAAGTGACGGTTCGGCAACTGACGTACGTGTCGGTCGGCGGGGCGCTGCTGGTGGGGGCGTTTTTTACGCTCGTCGCCACCCACTGGGACGCGGGGGGCCTGGCGCTGACGCTCGCCTTCACGGTCGGCCTCGTGCTGGGCTTCTGGATTCCGCGGGGGGTCATCTTCGTCTTGCAGCGCCGCCGACGCGATAAACTGAACCAGCAACTCGTCGACGGTCTGGTGACGCTGGCCAACGGAATGCGCGCCGGCCTGAACCTCGTCCAGTCGATGCGCCTCATCGAGCAGAACGCCCAGCCCCCCATCAGCCAGGAGTTCGGCCTGATGCTCCGCGAGTTCGAGCACGGGGCCAGCGTCGACGAGGTGCTCCGGCGGGCCTCCGTTCGCATCCACCTCCACCATTACCAACTCCTCTTTGCCGCCATGGAAACGGCCCGGATGCGCGGAGGCAATCTTCCGGAAACCCTCGACCGCCTCGGCGAATCGCTCCGCGAGATCATGCGCCTCGAGGAAAAGGTTCAAAGCCTGACGGCCCAGAACCGCCTGTCGGCCCGTATGATGGGGTTCATGCCCCTGGTCGTCGCCGGCATCTACTATATGATCGAGCCCACCTGGGTCGAGACGCTCCTTTACGACCAGTGGGGCCTGCTCCTTCTGACGATCGCGGCGGTGTTAAACCTCGCGGGGTTCTTCTGGATCCGCCAGATCGTGACCTTTGAGATTTAGGGAAAGGACGGGGCGCGCGTGATTCTGCTCGGCCTCATCAGCGTGCTGGTGTTCGCGGCGGTGTTTCTCGTCGTCGTGACGCTGTTTCGGCCGGCGGGCGAGGCCGATTACGAGGCCGCCTTCCGCGTCAACGTCGACAATGTCCAGCGCGACACGCTCTTCGAGATCGAATGGCTCCGACCCGTCCTCGGACCCCTCTACTATCTGGTGCAGCGCCTGAACCTGCCCGGCCTGAAGCGCCACGTCCTGAAGTTGCTCCTCGCGCTCGGAAATCCGAATCAATACAGCCCCGAGGAGTACCTCGTCCTCTGCTTCATCTGGGGCGGGGTCGGCGCGATCGGATTCCTCATCACCGGCGTCCTCGTCGTCGGCGGCATGGGGATGCTGGCGTTCTTCGCCTTCCTCGCCGTCGGGTTCCTCGGCGGGTTCTTCCTGGCGTACCTCTGGTTGCGGGAGCGGGCGCTCAAGCGGCTCCGCTTGATCTCGCGCCGGCTGCCTTACACGCTCGACCTGGTGGCCATGGCCATGGACGCCGGCGCCACCTTCTACGAGGCCGCCTCCGCCGTCGTCCGCGACGACCCCGAGGACCCGCTCAATCAGGAGTTGTCGCAACTGGTCCGCGAGATTGATTTCGGCCGGAGCCGACAGGATGCCCTGACGCACCTCGGCCAGCGCATCACGGTGGACGGCCTGGACGGGATCCTCTCGGCGGTGCTGCAGGCGGAGTCGCTCGGCACGCCGCTCGCCGAGGTCCTCAAACTCCAGGCCAGCCTCCTGCGGATGCGCCGCAGCATGCGGGCCGAGCGAAAGGCCGGAGAGGCCGCCGTCAAAATCCTCATCCCCTCCATGCTCATCCTGATGAGCGTCGTCCTCATCATCTTCTCGCCCATCATCGTCCGCTTCATCCGCCAGGGCGTCTTCGCCCCCTGACGGGTTCAGCCGGCCGTCGGTATGCTTTGCACTTATTACCTTTCCAGGTCCGTGAAGAGTGCCTTCACTTGCGCGTCGTCGAGTTCCTCGACTCCCTCGTCGGTGTCCACGAGGACGGCCTGGTTGCGGGCCGTCACGATGACCGCCCGCTGGCCGAGGCTGAAAATCTCCCGGAGGTCCGTCCGCTCCCGCGCGAGGCGGAAGTAGGCGCTGGAGCCCCAGCGGACCTTCGTCACCTTCTCGGTCCCCTGGAACTGGTCGTCCACCCAGACGCCGCGATAGTTCGCCACCTGCCGGTTCCCGCGCTGCTGAACGTTCTGAACGCCCCGCATGTCGCGCCCGAAGTTCTCCGCCTGGCGCAGACGCTGGATGTTCTGGGCGATGTCGACGGCCTTGGCACCCGTGTCGGCTGTCTTGAGATCTTCCTGGCCGGCGCGGAACCCGGCGACCGAACCGCCGGATGCGTACGGCGGGCCGCCGCCTCCGCCGCCCGCTACCGCGGGAGTTTCCGTTGGCTTGGCCGCTCCGCCGCTCGAGGGACGACCCACGCGGCTGAACTCCCGCTCGACGCGGTCTGCCGCCTTCTCGCGCCGGGCCGAGTCCGCCGCCGGCTCCGGCGCAGGACGCGGCGAAGTGGCCGGCGCCCCGACGACCGGAGGCACTCCCGCGACAGGCCGAGCGCCACCGACCGCCAACCCGTATTGCTTGTACTGGTCCGAATTCTCCAGCACGAGGTAACTCGTGTACGGCGTCTCGATGCCGTAGGCCACGCTCAGCCGGATGACCTCGTCCTTGAGTTCCTTGTCCTCGCCGTGCAGCCGGATCTGGTCCAGCAGGTACCCGATTTTGCGGTGGGCCCAGATGGGGCCGATGAACGACCGGTCGGTGCACTTCTCCGGGAACGTCCCTTCGTAAACGAACTCCTCCTTCTTGTCGCCGACGCGGCCGCGCAGGCGGATGACCGAATCGCCCGCGCCCTCGTACGAGCCGACCAGCACCGCCTGCGACCCGCGGAAGAGGTCCGGCAACTGCTTCGGATACATCTCCGTGACCTTCACGCCGGGAATCTCAATCGCCAGGTCTGTGAGGACCGGGTGGCTCATCTTCGCAAAGAGGCGCGTCACTTTGCCGTCGATCGCCTCGCCGCCGCGGACGTACTCCGGCAGGCCGCCCGTCTCGTCGCTCATGCGGTCCAGCAGGTGCGTGTTCACATCGTCGCCCACGCCGAACGTGAAGATCCGCAGGTTCCCCTTGTTGTTCTCCTTGACGAGTTTCGAGAGGGCTTCCGGGTCGGTGACGTTGACGGTCGGCCGGCCGTCCGTCACGAAGAAAATCGTCGCCGGGCGGTTCTTTTTTATCGGGAGGGCGAAGACGCGTTCGAGCGCTTCGCCGGCGTTCGTGCCGCCCGCCGCCTCGAACCCGTCGATCCACGCGCAGGCTTTCTTTTTCGCGCCGTCGTCGGCGCGCGTCCAGCCGGTCTCGAACGCCTGGGCCGCCGTCGAGAACTGCACGATGGCGAACCGGTCGTCCTTCCCGAGTTCCCCGATGCAGAACTTGAGGGCCTTCTTCGCCTGCTCGATCTTCCCGCCCTTCATCGACCCGGACGTGTCGAGGACGAAGGCGACGTCGCGCGGCACGCGCTCGTCCGCGTTCACCTCGCCCTTCGGACAGACGAGGATGAGGAAGAGGCCCGCCTGTTTCGGGTCCGGACGGTACGTCATCAGGCTCAGGCCGAAGTCCTTCTTGTCCACGGTCCAGAAGAGTTGGAAGTCGCGGTCCAGGACGGCCGCCTTCGTCTCGACCCCCGCGACGGCTTCATAGTCGTTCGGCCGCGACACGCCCACCTCGTGCGTCGGGCTGTAGACGCTCTTCAGGGGCGTTTCGCTCTTCACGCGCACCGCCACCGTGAAGTCCTCCAGCGTCTGCGATGCCTTGTCCCCCATCCGCAGGGGGAAAACGTATTCCGCCAGTCCGCCGTCCATCGGCACGACCTCGGCATACTCGACTTCGACCTTCTGCGTGCCCTTCGCCGGCACCGGGAAGATACGCATCCGCAGCAGGCTCCCGTCCATGTACTCCAGGAGGGCCGGGTCCCGCATCCGCCGGACGATCTCCTCGTACACCTGGCGGGCCTTTTCCTTCTCCACCAATTCGCCCTTCGTCCGCTTGCCGTTCACGTACATGGCAAAGTCGCTGACGGCCGCGCCCTTCGGCAGCGGGAAAATGTACGTGCACTCCAGGTTCGAGTTCGTCGAGTTCTGAAACTCCTGGACGACGTGCGTGACGGCCGCCTGGTTCTCGACCCGCACGTCCACCCGCAGGTACTTGACGGCGAGCGGCGGCAGGCTCTTGTCCTTCGGCACCAGCAGCCCCGCCCCGCGCATTTCAACAGCGGCCACGAGGACGAGCAGAAGCGAAGCGGCCCATCCAAACCCTCTTGCCCGATTCATCGGCTATTCCTTTCCAATTCGTTCCGCGGCGTGATCATCGGTTTCGGCCCAGGCGCGATTCGTTCTTCGACCTGGCAACCGTAGTGGACCACCTCGTCGCCGAGGCTGATCCCGTCGCCTACCAGTCCGGCCGCGCGCGTCTGGATTCCGGCGCCCGAACCCGGCGTCGGCGCCCGCAGGCTGCCGGCACGCCGGACCTGGGCCAGGAACGCGGCGGCCAGCGCCTTCGCGTCAACCATCGGCAACCCTTTGTCCTCGCGCCGAAGGACGAGGTCCACGGCATAGGCATCGACGAGTTTCGGCAGCAGCGCGCGGGCCAGGTCCGACCGGCCGAAGCACTCGGCCCCGAGGGCACGCCGCTCGAGCAGGTCCACGAAAATGAAACCCACGCTGCCGGCCGGAACCTCCGGCACGATAGTCGCGCGGACTTCGGCCAGCCGGCGCTGCACCTTCGCATCCTTCAGGCCCTCCTCCAGGCTGCCCGTCGCGTTCTCCGTGCCGAGGGCTGCATTGTTGCGGGCCACCTCGGTCCAGACGGCCGACTGGTCGGCGCCCTTGCGCATTTCTTTCTGGATGGACTGCGGGACGAGGAGGCCGCTCGCGGAGAACTCGGCCTTCCCGTTCCAGCGATGGGCCTCGACGCAGAAGACGCCGAGGTTCACCTGCTGGCCCGGCGCGAGGACGACGTCCTGGCGGACGGTCCGCGTCTGCTTGCCGCCCGTCACCACCTCGCCGGCCATGATGAACACGTGGTGCGTCGCGCTTCGGTTCTCGACGAAGACGACCGGCACGGACCCGCCCCCTTTTTCCGTGACGACGAGGACGTTCTTGGCGAGGGCCTGGTCCATGGTCAGCCAGGCGCCCTCGAGCGCGCCGTCGCGCCGTGCGACGGGGACCACGGCCAGCCGGCCGCAGACGAGCGGCTCGGCGAGGTCGAGACGCTCCAGATACCGCGCGAGTTCCGGGACGTGCGGCGCTCCCGGAGCGAGGATCGGGCGGGCAGGGGAATCGCCCGGCGAAAACTCCTCTTCAATGTACGAGGCCGCGGCCCACGAACCGACCGCGAAAACGCCCAGGGCCGCCAACGCTGCCAGCAGGCGAGATTGCCGTGCCATGACCAACGCCCTCCAACCAATGGGACTTTCCGATTTCTTAGACACGGGGCGGGGCCGGAAGTTCCCTGAGATTGGTTCGTGGGGGCGTGCCAGGATTTTCTGGCACCTACCGAAGGCGCAACACATGCCTCGTGTGGCACGGCCGGTCTTGTCCGGCCGTGCGGGGCGCACGGCGGGGCAAGGCCCGCCGTGCCACACCCGAATGGATGGGCTGGCGCAAAAAAAGGGGCAAGGTCCGGAGGGGAGACCTTGCCCATGCTGCGGGGATAAACGGCTAGTTAAGGTTCACCGCTCTGGTTGGTCCGTCACTTAATCTCTTGCCCCCTTGCCTCGGAAACCCGAGGGTGTGTAAAGGAACGGTTGGCAGAGACGTGCGTCTGGACCCTCCTACCAGATCCCCGCAACATACAGTCCGTTTACGCCCCGAGGGGCGGTTATTCTCAAAAAGAGGCGCGTTCCTTAATTGGAGTTTAGGGGGTTGTGTGGCAAAGCGCCTGTGAAACCGTCGCACCCGGGGGAGGGCTGTGCGTGAATCGCAAGCGATGCCATTAAAGAACGCGCCTTCACCTGCCTATAGAGCAAGGGTCATGCCAAAGGACCAAACCAATCCCGCAAAAACCGCCCGGCAATTGTAAACCCTTGTGGGGCAAGGCATTAGCAGCGCCAGATTTTCCGGAACCGCTTCAATCCATTCCGTTTCTGAGCCGAGCAATGTTTCCGTAACGCAACGCCTCGGGGTCGCCTCGGGACCGAAATGGATGTAACTAATTATTATGCAAGGGGTTACGATTGCGTCCCGATTGAAGGACGCAGGATGTTTTTCGGAAACATCTATAGGACCGCTCCGCCGAGGATGACCCGCGCCCACCTATAACTGAGGAATTACGTCGTTCGAGCCGGCGGCGGGCTTGTCCGGCGTAGCCCGAAGGGCGAAGACGGAAGCCGCCGGTTATCTTCCCTACCGTGGCACGTGCCACGCCGCGCGAGCATAGCCGGGTGCTCCCGCCGTCGCCCCCGGCACAGCCGGGGTTATGGCGGACAAGCCCGCACCCGGCTCGGGGCGAACGCGCCCATGCCGGAAAATCCTGGCACACCCTGGCATGGCAAGGCGGGAGAAGACGGTCCGATAAGTTTTCTAAAGCCGGCAATCCCCGCGGACCGACGAATACGGTGGGCGCTTCCACAGGGCGCCCCGGGCGAGAGCGCGCCTCGAAGAGCGGGCTGACGGGTCCATGCCCAAACGAGGCGCCGAGGAGGAATGCGATGCGCGTCATCACCATCTTCAACCACAAGGGCGGGTGCGGGAAAACGACGACGGCCATCAACTTGGCCGGAACGATCGCCAACGAACGGCGCCGCGTGCTCCTGGTGGACATGGATCCGCAGTCGCATGCGACGGTCGGCTGCGGCGTGCGCGAAGACGAGGTGGAACTGAGCACGTGGGACGTTCTGGCGGGGGCGGGCGGCGAGCGGGAGCGCCTGGCCCTCGCGGACATCGCCTGGGAAATCTTCGAGCGCTACTATCTGGCGCCGTCCTCGGTCGGTCTGGCGAGCCTCGAACAGACCCTGGCCGGAACCGAGGGGCGCGAGAAACGCCTCGCGCGGGTTATCGCCGAGGCCGAAGGCCGGTACGACGTTCTCGTGGTCGATTGCGGTCCCGGCCTGGGGCTTCTTTCGATCAACGCCCTCTGGGCCGCCACCGAGGTCCTGGTCCCCGTGGACCTGGGGTTCTTCAGCCTGCACGGCCTGGGCCACACGCTGGAGACGATCGACCGCCTGGCCGAACGGACCGGCACCGAGCGGGCCGTGCACGTCCTGCCGACGATGTACGACGCGCGGGCACGGTCGATGCGCCGGGCCCTCGCCGACCTGCGCGAACAGTACGGCCCGATGGTTCTGGCGACGGTCATCCGTTTCGGCGCGGAACTGAGGGAATCGGCGGCGCGCGGGAGCCCCATCTCGGAGTTTCTGCCCCAGTCGCCCGCGCACGAGGACTATCGGGCGCTGGCGCAGGAACTTCTGTCGGCCGACCTGCAAATGGCGCTCGAAGGCGACGCCAGCGCCGAGGTGCGGCAGGAAGAGCAGGAGGAGCAGCAACTGGCCGAACGCCTCGAAATGGTTTACGGTGCGATTCCGATCGAGGGCGG
>Ga0307377_10008388_pt1 | contig 10490 bp, 7 predicted proteins | sample TR3MG_FD_202535 | JGI IMG/M metagenome (GOLD analysis project Ga0307377, IMG submission 202535) | Soil microbial communities from Risofladan, Vaasa, Finland - TR-3 | ecosystem: Environmental > Terrestrial > Soil > Coastal area > Acid sulfate soil | place: Finland: Risofladan, Vaasa | collected... | reverse complement strand
CGAATAGTGCACCACCATGTTCCCGTTAAAGAGGATCGCCGCCTGCGCAATCACCAGGAAGATCATCAGGGCGAACGGCAAAAGGAGGGTCATCTCGATCGCGGCCGTCCCGCCCTGGTCCGTCGCGATGCCTCTCACGCCGCCGCGACGCTTGCCACGGCGAAGCCCGTAGGGCGAAGCCGGGCCGCGCGCCCGCACCAGCACCATCGCCGCCGCCCCCAGCGCCAGCATCCCGGCGCCGATGATCGCCAGGCACCGCACGCCCAGCGGACTCGCGGCCGACGCCTGCGCCCACGCCGGCGCCAGACGCACCGCCCGCACCGCCAGGACCAGGAGGCCCACGAGCGACGCCGCCGACAACACGCCCAGCGCCACAAGCCGACGTTTCCCATTCCGTGCCATCGAACACCCTCTGAGCAGAAACGACAAACTTCAAACGCCAATGTCCACTATGCGGCTCCGCCGCAGTTGGTCATTGTCGTTTGTCGTTTGCTGTTTGCTCCGTCCCTTCGTCCCTTCGCCCCGTTTTACAACACACCCGTCACTACATCCCACAGAGACCTTCCGATCGCATTCTCCACCATCCACCACACCGACCCGATGCACGCCGCCAAGCCGAACGGCACCTGGAGCGAGCCGGGCGGAATCGCCTCGTCCGGCCGGACACCCGGCACGGGCAGCAGCCGAATCGCCACCCCCAACCGCCGAACCACCGACCGCGTCTGGCCCCGCCACACCATCAGTATAAGGCCGATGGACGCTCCCACCAGGAAGGAGTAAAAGGTCGCATAAAGGGCGGCGGCGTCTTGGCCCCAGCCGAGAAACGCCCCGACCGCCCCCATCAGTTTCACGTCTCCGCCGCCCATGCCCCCGAGCAGGTAGGCCAAGAACAGGACGCCGAACGCCAACGCGAACCCCAGCGCGTGATTAACGAAACCGTCCCACGCGGAGCCGGCCTCGACCGCTCCACGGACGGCGCCGAAGGCCAAGCCCGCCAGGATCGCCGGGTACGTCAGCCAGTTGTAAATCTTGCCGGCCTTCAGTTCCGTGACCGATGCCGCGATCAGGACGGCCGCCAGAACAATCTCGCTCGCGCGTTGCCAGTCCAACGGCCCTCCCCGCTCCTCGAGCGCACGGACAGGAGGCGTCCGCCTCTTCCCTCGGCGCCGGTTGCCTGCCTTGCTCGGCTTTCGGAAGCCGTCGCTCGGTTACAGGCCGCCGAAGAAATCGCTCTCGCTCTCCTCGGCCTCGCCGCGGGCCTTCTTCCAGATGCCCACGACCCAGTCCCGGATCTCGTTTCGGAAAATAATCAGGAGACCCAGGAGCGGCAGGACGACGGCGGCGATGATCAGCAGAACCTCCAGACCCTGCGCGCCGGTCTCGTCCCGCTCGAGCTGCTTCAGCCGATCCCACAGTCCTCGAATCATACGGCACCCCTTTCTTCTCTCTGCCGCGCCCGACCCGTCACAGGAACGGCCACGTGACGTAGAACGCGATCATCCCGAAATAGTCCGACAACACCTCAAAGAGTTTCACTATTACGAACACGGCGAGCGGCACGAAGACACCCAGCACCAGGACGTAGTCCAGCATCGCCCCGCGCTGGTCCCGGTGGAACCGCGCCCCGGCGCCCCCCGCGCTCCTTTTTTGCCGTTCATTCCGCATCCCGCGTTCAACTCCAAACGCCAAACTGCAAACACCAATACCCACTAACGCGGCTTCGCCGCGATTGGGTCATTGTCGTTTGTCTTTTGCCGCCTCGCCCCATTCGCTCGGGGTTTGCCGTTCCTCGCCCTGCGTTCTGCATTAGGCTTTATCGTCCAAAAGCCCGCTCAGGCTTGGGAAGTTCCGCGCCACCGCGCGCACGGCCACCTCATTACGGAAAACGCACTTCTCGCCCGTCCATTGCAGCCGGGCCTTCGCCAGTTCGTGTTCCCCCTCCGGCAACTGGAGGTTGAAGAGGTCCTGGACCTGGTGCCGCCCGGAGTCGGTCAAGCCCACCACCTGGCTGATGCCGACCACCCGCCGGCCGCCGTCCGCAAAACGCATCATCTGCACGATCACGTGGATCGCCCCCGCGATCTGCAGCCGAAGCGCCGACAGCGGGATCTCCACCCCGCTCATCATCGCCATCGTCTCCAGACGGTTCAGCGCGTCGGCGGCCGAGTCCGCATGCAGCGTCGTCATCGAACCCGCGTGCCCGCTCGTCATCGCCTGGATCATGTCCAGCGCCTCGCCGCCGCGGCACTCGCCCACGATCACCCGGTCGGGACGCATCCGCAGGCTGTTCTTAAACAGTTCCCGGATCGTCACCTCGCCACGCCCGTATCGATCCACCGCACGCGACTCCAGGCCGATGACGTGCGGCTGCTGGAGTTGCAGTTCGCTCGATTCCTCGATCACCACGATCCGGCGGTCCGCCTGGATGTACTGCGACAGCACGTTCAGGAGGCTCGTCTTCCCGCTCGACGTGCCCCCGCTGACGAGGAGGTTCTTCTCCGTCACGATGCACAGGTGCAGAAAATCCCGCGCCTCCTCCGACAGCGTCCCGCACGAGACCAGGTAGTCCATGTCAAACGCCTCGCGCGAAAACTTCCGGATCGTCACCACCGTCCCGCGACGCGACACCGGCGGCATCGCCACGTGCACCCGCGACCCGTCCGGCAACCGGCCGTCCATCATCGGCTGCTCCGGCGACACGCGCTTCCCAACGTACTGCAATATGTTCCGCACCGCCGCGTCCAGCGTCTCCTGGCTCTCAAACCGCGCGTCCGTCAGCACCAACGCCCCTTTCCGCTCGATGTACACCTCCGCCGGGCCGTTGATCATGATCTCCGTCACGCTCGGATCGTCCAGATACGCCCGCACAGGGTCCAGAAAGTGCAGGATCGTCTTCTCGAAGATCGTCCCCAGCAGAACCTCGTCCTGCCCGGACACCGCCTTCGTCTCGGCGGTCGTCATCGCGCGGACTCCTTCCTCTCGCCCTCTACTCTATTATACGAGCGACCGCCTCCCCTCAGCCACACCCATCGCCCGCCCGCCGCCGCCGTCCTGCCCTTTCAACCACGAAATCCGGCGTCCGTTCCGGACCGATGCGCCGATTCCGCCTATTCGCCGGACTGCACGCCCCGCAAGCGGGGCGGCTAAACATTCCGCCGTTCATTCCGCACTCCGCATTCCGCCCTTCGACCTTGCTCAGGGCGGCCCGAGCATGGTCGAGGTGCCGCACTCCGCATTGCCTCTATTCAATCGTCTTCAGCCCCAGCCTCTTCGCCTCCTCCGTCACTTCCGACGCCTTCAGGCCGCTCGTCCGCGCAATCTCCGCCGACACCACCTTCCCCGAATCCTGGTCCTCCGCACGCACGTGGATCCGCCCCTTCCGGTCGTACGAGTAGGCCACGTTCACCAGGCTCCCTGCCGGACGGCCCGCCGGCAGGCCCGCCACCTCCAACTGCCCGATCACGATCGCCGCCGACGGGTCCGGCGCGTCGCCCTGCACCACCTGAAGGAGGATTTTCGTCTGCCCGTCCTGGCTCGTCTGGTAGGTTTTCGTCACGCTCGCCGGCAGCCGCGAGTTCTTCGCAATCAGCACGTCGTTGCGGTACTCCAGCGTCCGCACGTCCTTGATGATGAGGCCCAGCGCGTGGGCCGCCACGTCCACCGTCCGGATCTTCCCCAGGCGCTGAGCCGCCTCCGCCGACAGTTCCCGCACCCGCCCGTCGCCCGCCAGCGCGCAGATCGCCGCGTGGATCGCCGCCCCCGCCGCCACCGCCTCGTCCACCGGAACCTCCGCCCGCACCGCCTTCGCGCTCATCCGCTCCAGCAGACGCTGCACCATCGGCATCCGCGTCGAGCCCCCCGTCGGGATGATCCGGTTCACCCCCGCCCACGTGATTCCCGCCTCCTCCAGCACCATCTCCGTCGTCAACTGCGTCACCGCCAGCAGGTCTTCCGTGATCGCCTCGAACTCCTCGCGCGTCACCTCGTAATTGCCCCAGTGGCCCTTGTAACTGACGGGCACCTTCGTCGCCTCCCGCCGGCTGAGCGTCTTTTTCCCCTCCTCCGCGCTTATATACAGATAACTCAACGCCTGCGCGTTCTCGCGCAGGTCATCCCCGAACTCCCCCTTGAACCGCTCCGCCAGATGGTCCACCAGCCGCTCGTCCCAGTCCTTCCCGCCCAATTGCACGTCGCCGTCCGTCGCCAGCGTGATGAACTCGTTCCCATTCTTGTCGATCACCGTCACGTCGAACGTCCCGCCCCCGAGGTCGTACACCAGGAACACGCCGTCCTCCGCCGTCTCCCCCAGCCCGTAGGCCAGGGCCCCGGCCGTCGGCTCGTTCACGATGTCGATCACTTCCAGGCCCGCGATCGCTCCGGCGTCCTCGGTGGCCTTCCGCCGCACGTCGTCGAAATACGCCGGCACCGTGATCACCGCCCGCTCGACCGGCCCGATGTGCAACTCCGCGTCCTGCTTCAACTTCTTCAGAATCAGCGCCGAGATGCTTTCCGGCGTGTACGTCTCGCCGTCCACCTTGAATCGCCACTGGGGATTGCCCATCTCGCGCTTGATGTGCAGCACCGCACGCGACGGGTCCGCCAAAGCCTCCCGCCGCGCGTCGCGTCCCACCAGGATCGCGTCCTTCGTGAACGCCACGACCGACGGCGTCAGGAGTTCCCCTTCCGCGTTCGGGACGATGACGGGGTTCCCCGCCGCGTTCACGTACGCCAGGCTCGAAAACGTCGTCCCCAGGTCGATCCCGACCGCGTGCGCCTGGGCGCTTTCGTTCGTCTTCGCCATGCGGAACGCCTCGCCTTCCGACTGCCGCCGCCCATTCTAGACCCCCGCGCCGTCCTGTCAAGCACGCGAACCGCCCTGCCTCCCCCCGCGTTGTCATCCTGAGCGCAGCGAAGGATCTCGCCGTGCAGACAGTGCCGTTGCCTTCCGCCGTTCCTTTGAACCCCGGCGCGCCGGAAAACCAGTTGACGTCTTCACCGGACCGCTGTATTTTTAGATGGAAGTCCCGCCTCCAGTGAAGAAAGGATCGCCCATGTTCCGTTCGCTTCTCAGCCTTTTGATTCTGGCCGCCGTCGCGCTGCCCGTTGCTGCGCCCCGTCCCGTCCGCGCCGAAGAGGCCGCCGACCCCAATCCGTACGCCCACGAGACCAAGGAGCAGAAAGACGCCCGCATGAAGTGGTGGCGCGAGGCCCGGTTCGGCATGTTCATCCACTGGGGCGTGTACTCCGTGCCCGCCGGCACCTACCGGGGCAAACAGATCGGCGGCATCGGCGAATGGATCATGAACTGGGGCAAGATTCCGGTCGCCGAGTACAAGGCCTTCGCCAAGCAGTTCAACCCCGTCAAGTACAAACCCGAGGAATGGGTCCTCCTGGCCAAAGAAGCCGGCATGAAGTACATAGTCATCACCTCGAAACATCACGACGGCTTCGCCCTGTTCGACTCCAAGGTCACCGACTGGGACATCGTCGACGCCACGCCCTACGGCAAGGACCTTCTTAAGCCGCTGGCCGAGGCCTGCGCCAAGCACGGCATGAAACTCGGCTTCTACCACTCCCAGGCCCAGGACTGGAACCATCCCGGCGGCGCCGCTGCCGGCGGACATTGGGACAAGGCCCAGGACGGCGACATGGACCAGTACATCCGCACCATCGCCGTGCCCCAGGTCAAGGAAATCCTCAGCAACTACGGCCCCGTGGCCGTCCTCTGGTGGGACACGCCCACGGGCATGAACCGCGCCCGGGCCGAGATGCTTCTGCCCCTCATCCGCCTCCAGCCCGGCATCATCACCAACAACCGCCTCGGCGGCGGATACCCCGGCGACACCGAAACCCCCGAGCAGCACATTCCCGCCACGGGCTTCAAGGACCGCGACTGGGAAACCTGCATGACCATGAACGACACCTGGGGCTACAAGAGTTACGATCACAATTGGAAGAGCGTCGAAACCCTCCTCCGCAACCTCGTCGACATCGCCTCCAAGGGCGGAAACTTCCTCCTCAACGTCGGACCTACCTCCGAGGGACTCATCCCCGAACCCTCCGTCGAACGACTCAAGGCCGTCGGACAATGGATGAAGGTCAACGGCGACTCTATCCACGGCACCACCCACAACCCCTTCAAACGCCTCCCCTTCGACGGACGCGCCACCGTCAAGGGCAACACCCTCTACCTTCACGTCTTCCAATGGCCCGAAGGCGGCCTGAAGATCGCCGGCCTCCAGGGCGAGATCGCCTCCGTCAAAGCCCTCGACCCCTCCATCCGCCTCGGCAAGCCCGAGTGCACCCGGGAGGACGACCAGACGATCCTCACCATCCCCACGCCCGAAAAGCCCGACCCGGTCGACACGGTCATCGCGGTCACCTTCACCGGGCCCGTCCCCCTCGACCTCGCCCCCGTGACGATCCGCCAGGCCGATGACGGCTCGGTCGCCCTCAAGGCCTCCGACGCCACGCCCCAGGGCAGCCAGCTCCGATACGAGTCCGACAAGGACTGCCTCGGCTTCTGGGGGGACCAGAACGACTGGGCCTCGTGGAACTTCAGGGTCGCGAAGCCCGGCACGTTCGACGTGGAGATCACCCTGGCGTGTGATAGAGGCGTGGGCGGCAGCGAGTTCGTCGTCGCCGTCGCCGATCAGCAACTCAAGGGCAAAGTCGAGGACACCGGATCCTGGACCGCATTCAAGACCGAGAACCTCGGGACCCTCTCCATCGACAAGGCCGGCAAGTACACTCTCTCGATCAAGGCCGTGAGCAAGCCGGGCATGGCGGTCATGAACCTAAGGAGCATCGTCCTGAAACCCAAGCCGTGAGCCCCCCCGCGCGCCGGAGGAGCACGTGCCGTTGCCGCGCGCCGTTCACGCTTAGCCGCGAGCCAACGGCGAGCGCGTGTTTTTCGAGCCCGCCGGGCGCCAAAAATACAACTTTGGCAGGTAACAGCCGTGCGGGGCCTTTTCATCGTTCGCGGCATCGAGGGCGCCGGGCCGCCGGCCTCCCTGGCTGCCCGCGAGGGCGAAAAAGAGTATCCCCGGAAATCTCCCCGACTTGGTGGCATTGGCCGGTCGAATCCGCCAACCAAACCGAAAGGCCTCTGAAATGAAAAATGTGCTCCCGGGGGTTCTCGTGCTCGCGTCGCTGTGTGGGCTGGCCGGATTGTCCGCGGCCTCCTGCGGGCCTCCACCCGCAGCAACCGGCCGACGCATGGCGGCAACTTCGGACGGCGGACCGTACGGGAAGGAACAACTTGAAACGGACAAGTCGAAGCAAATCGTTTCCCGATATAGCGCGGTCTTTGACCGCCCTCCCCGCCGGGTCCCCTCCTTCAAGTTTGTGGACGGCCCCATCACCGGAAACGGGGACATCGGCCTGACCGTCAGCGGACCGCCGGAGCACCAGCGCTACTGGATCTCGAAGAATGATTTCTGGAAATCCGGCCCGGACTTCAAGCAATGCGGCCCGAGCCTGATCGGCGGAATCGATATCCGTATCGCCGACCTCCAGAACGCTTCGTATCACGTGGAGCAGATGTTGTATGAGCCGGTGATCTCCGCGAAGTTCGCCCTGAAAAATAACACCGTAAACATAGACGCCCGGGTGGCGGCCACGGACAACGTCATCCTTCTGACACTCACCGCCGGCAATGCCCCCGTCACGGTGAATCTGGACCTGTGGGCCAAGGAGGGATATGGATCGCAGACCGCCGGCGGACAGGAGGGAGACGTTCGTTGGGTCACACGCAAGTTCCATTCAGCCGATCTTCTCTACCCCACGGAAGCCGCCATCGCCGTCCGCTCCCTGGACTCCCCTCCCACCTCTTTCCTGCTGGCCCCGGGCAAACCTGTGACGATCGTCGCATCCGTAATCACCAATCATGAGTCAGAGGCTTACGATGCGGATGCCCGGAAAAAAGTGGGCCGGCTCGATCGGGAGGAAGTCGATCGGCTGAATGAAGCACACCGGAAATGGTGGCAGGCGTTCTGGGCGCAGTCATTCATCGAAATGGAAGACAAGCTGCTGGAGAAGTTCTACTATGCGTCTCATTACATCATGGCGTGCTGCAGCCGAAACGTGAACTTTCCCCCCGGCCTGTACGGCAACTGGATTACCGGAGACCGGACGGCCTGGGCGGGGGATTTGCACCTGAATTACAATTACGAGGCTCCGTTCTGGGCGCTCTATTCGTCCAACCACGTGGACCTGACCGGCCCGTACGACGCCCCCCTGCTCGAACACCTGCCCATTTTCCGGGAAAACGCACGAAAGTACCTGAACCAAAACGGCGCTTATGCGAGCGTGGGGATCGGCCCCAAAGGACTGACCTCCCGATTCTTTGACAAAAAAGGAATGGACGCGAACTACGGAAAGATCTTCGGAAGCGACTCGTATGAGGACCTTGCGGGCCGGCCGATGTTTCTGGGCCAGAAAAGCAATGCGGTGTTCGCAAGCATGAACATGATCCTTCGCTATTATTATACCTATGACGAGCAATACATCCGGAAGGTCTACCCGTATCTGTCCGCCGTTGCGGAATTCTGGGAAGACTATCTGAAGTTCGAGGACGGACGCTATGTCATCCACGACGACAATTACGGAGAAGTCGGCCCGTGGCAGGGAAAGGGGTGGCAGGAGGGGTACGGAGATTTCAACCCGATAACTTCCCTGGGCTTCCTCCATGTGTTCTTCAAAGCCATGGTGGAAATCAGTGATGAGTTGAATTTGGATCGCGACAAACAGGCCGCCTGGAAACACATCCTCGCCCACTTGAGCGATTTCCCGGTTTGCGAGGACAAGGGGCGACGGCGGTTTCGGGCATGCGAAGGCGGCGACGGCTCCGCCCGGAACCGGACCGGACTGAGTTGGATCATGATGCACGCTCTGGTGTTTCCCGCGACCAATATCGGCCTCGGCTCGCCCCCCGAACTTCTCAAAATGATCCGGGAGGACATTGCCGGCTGGACCGACAGGGTCTGGCTGGAACACGGAAATGCCTTCCAGACCGTATGCATCGGGGCCGCACGCGTAGGCTATGATCCCGATGTCCTGATGTCGAAAGCCAGGGAAAAAATCAGGAAACACGCGTATCCCAATCTCATGATCCCCGCGGAAGGCGGCGGCATAGAGACCTGCAGCGGAATTCCCGGAATGATCAACGAGATGATGCTGCAGACTCACAACGGCCTTATCAGGGTCTTTCCCGTTTTCCCCGCCGACCAGAAGGCGTCATTCCATCGGCTCAGAACTTTCGGGGCGTTCCTCGTTTCAAGCGCCATCCAGAACGGCCGGATTCAATATGTTCTGGTCGAAAGTGAAAAAGGACGCGAGTGCCGCATCCGGAATCCCTGGCCCGGCAAACAGGTGGTAGTCTCTCAACCTGACGGAGAGGCGCGAAGGATGACCGGCGAGGAACTCGTGCTCGAAACCCGGCCGGGCGAGCAATGGATATTGGCCCCCGAAGGCGCGGAGGTAAAAGAGATAGCGGATCTCAAACGAAACTGACCGGAATTCGGGAGACACAATACGGATTTCGGCTTTCCGATTTCTCCCTGTTTGACGTTGGACCCCTTTGGGGTCCCTGTTCGCCGTTGGAGCCCTCCGGGCCGGCTGAAGAATAGTCCAAAGTCTAAGGCCTGCCCGCCGAAGCCTCCGGCGAAGGCGGGTCCAAAGTCAACGGCACGCCGGGTTGCCGTCCGCCTTTAAATCCGCAATCCGAAATCCGCAATCCGCAATCACTCTCTCCCCTGCCGCGCAAGACCACGCGCCGTTACTTCAGCGGCGCGACCTTGATGTTCCGGAACGCCACCGGGCCGTGGTCGCCCTGGAACAGGAGCGGACCCTTGGCCTTCTCCTTGCCGTCCAGGCTGCCGCCGGTCACGCCTTTCATCTCGACGTTTTCCTGAATGGTCACCCCGTTGAGGATGACCTTGATGAACTTCGCTGGGGCGGTCTTGGCGCCGCTGGCGTCGAACCGGGGGGCCTGGAAGTGAATCTCGAAGGTCTGCCACTCCCCGGGGGCCTTGTACTTGGGGTTCTTGGGCGCCGCCGCGCCGTAGATGCCGCCCATGTCCCCGGGACCGGGGTTGGCCTCCTTGCCGAAACTGTCGAAAACCTGGACCTCGTAGTTGCCTTGGAGATAGATGCCGGAGTTGGACCCCTTGGGCACCATGACGTCCATCGTCACGATGCAATCACCGTAGGTGGCCTCGCTGTAGAGGTCGACGCCCTTGCCCTGGGCGTTGATGAGTTCGCCGCCCTCTTTCGAGACGGCCAGGGCGGCCGGGTTCTTCTCGTCGAGTTTGGCGGAGCCGGCAACCCAGTGGCTGGTGTTCCTGGCAGGGGTCTTGGTCTTCCAGCCGGCCAGGTCTTTGCCGTTGAAGGGCGATTCGATCCACTTGGCCTCCTCGGCCACAACCACCCATCCTGCCACCAAGACAAAAACCGCGATCATGCAGAACAGTCCAATGCCTCTCATCGCA
>Ga0307377_10008382_pt1 | contig 10493 bp, 8 predicted proteins | sample TR3MG_FD_202535 | JGI IMG/M metagenome (GOLD analysis project Ga0307377, IMG submission 202535) | Soil microbial communities from Risofladan, Vaasa, Finland - TR-3 | ecosystem: Environmental > Terrestrial > Soil > Coastal area > Acid sulfate soil | place: Finland: Risofladan, Vaasa | collected... | reverse complement strand
TACAATATGGGTGTCCGAAGCAATCTCTCGTCCGTCAGATCAATATTGTCAAAAAAATGGTCTTTATTATAATTGTAATTTAATACCCATCTGACCGAATCAGGGTTAGGTCCATCTGGTGTTATAGAAAACTCAGGAACCTCAATGGGCAGTAAGGCCTTAACAAGTGTTGCCAGTAAATTATCTTTATTAGAAATAACAACATTTTTAAGGTATGATTTCATGATATCTCCCTGATCCTTTTGTGCTGAAGTAACTGTTTCCAATGAATCGCTGTTCTGCTTATTATTTTGAGCTCTTTTTGCAAGTTCTGCTGCCTGGCGCTGCATCGCCAGCCATTCCTTCTGATATTCAATGAATGCAGAATTCTCATCAGATCCACTAAACTTAAGTGTGTTAAAATAATCACTATAATCGCAACTAATGGAAAAGTGCTGATCCTTAGATATTAATATCTCAAAATATTTTTTCCCGGGAAGCACAATCATATAGATACCATCGGGAAGTACTTCCTTACCTTGTATGCTTCCATGCCCTGCTTTATCAAGATTGATGGTATCCTTGATGTACTGCTTTTCACCAAGATGATAAGCCAGAAAGATAGAAGAATCCTGAAGCCCACTAATGTTAACACTAATGTTATAACCAACACTGACCTGGCTAAAATTAATATTATAATCGACATTGACCTGGCTAAATGAAATTAAAGAAACCATCGACAGAAAAACACTTATAAATATTTTTTTCATTTTCAAAGTCTGATTATTAAAGACATTTGTAAAATTAACCAATGCAATTTCTTTGCCAAAGTTTGTGAAGTAAATAAATAGAAAGTATATTGTACATTTGATTTAATATTCTGAGAAAGTAAAATGAATATTTCATTACTTATACCTGTACTTGACTATGATATTGTGGCACTTATTCATAATATGAAGAGTGCAATGGTCAAAGTTCCTGAATTCTGTGAAATACTCATCGGGGACGATGGGTCATCTCCAGAGTACAAAGAAAAATACAAATCACTTGAGAAGGAAGGTATAAGAGTAATAACATCTGAAAAAAATATTGGCAGAGCAGCTATCAGAAATAGAATGGCTATGGAAGCCAAAGGTGATTATCTGCTCTTCATTGATGCGGATGTAACTTTACCGGGAACTGCGGAATCATATATACTTAAGTGGCTATCCATGATGACTCTTTCCCGGGTATTAAATGGAGGAGTATTATACCCTGATGCAGCTCCGGGAGATCCGGATAAACTTCTTAGATGGACATACGGACGCGGTAAAGAACAACGAAAAGCCTCCGAAAGGAATAAGCACCCCCATGCTGGGTTTTCAACATTTAATGTTCTGATTGAAAAAACAATATTTGACAAAATTCGATTTAATGAGGAGCTTAAACAATATGGTCATGAGGATACTCTATTTGGCTACCAGCTCAAAAAGGCCGGAATAGATATACTTCATATTGATAATGGTCTTGTGCATGGAGGAGTTGAAGAAAACAGGGATTTTCTTAATAAGACTAAACTTGGAATAGAGAATTTAAGCAAACTTTACGATATTGTCACTGATAAAAAGGCATTTTCGGAAACTGTCAGAATGCTTAGATTATATAATAAGCTAAGACATTTTAGAATAACGCGAATCCTGGCAGGCATATTTATCAGGTATAGAGACAAAATGGAGATAAGGCTTGATTCCAGTAAGATTTCTCTAAGGCTGTTTAATTTCTACAAAATGTGTATGTTTTGTACTTATAGAGAAATTCATGGCAGAAAAAGTATATTGCCAATTTTATAAACATTAACCATTATAGCGAAGGCTGAAGGTTTAGAATTATTACAGGCCTGTTCGTATTTGTTGGATTATATTCTGATCACATATTCCCTTAATCAGATATCAACTTTAAGGAGTAAAACATTTCCATCCAGTCTTTTTTCGGCTTTAAGAACAAAATTGAACTTATTGATCATTGTACAAAGGAAGAAGTCGGTAGGGGGTGAAAAATCTATATTGTCAGGATTAAAGAAACGACTCCCGGCTGTGTTCCGAAGATCAGAAATTCTCTTTTCGAAGTTATTATTTTTATTGCTTATTCCATCTGCAATCAACTCAGCACACAATAAGTCCTCTTCTGCAGATATGGATGCTCTGTAGCCCATTGCAACCAGCGACACATGATCAGGACTAATCGCTTTTATGTATTTCACAATTGCTCCGGCATTAACAAGGCTGCCAGCAAAAACAGCATCAGCATTAATTGCGTTAACCAATCCATTTGTCCCGGCTGTGGTGGTATGGATTACTGTTTTCCCAAGAAGATCTGTTTTAATAATTTCTGTCGGACTATTTCCCAAATCAAAACCTTCAACTTTTTTCTCATCCCTTTCGCCAACCAAAACAGAATTTAGATTTTTCTGCTTAAGTTTAAATGCCTCCTCAATACCTGATGTGGCAATTATTCTGGCAGAGCCGGCATCATAAGCATAACAGGCTACTGAAAAAGCCCTAAAAACATCAATGATTACAACAACACCTTTTGCTTTACTGGCACCATCAAGAAACTCAAGTATTTCAATTTTCATTATTCATTTAATTAATAAAAGTGAAAATAGTAATTATTTATTTTATGACTATCAGAAATGAATAATAATAATCTGAGAAATGCTTTTACCATGCATGTACTCATCCCCCCGGCCCCGTTGACTTCGTCGATCCCGCAAGCGGGATTCTCTTGCAGGCAAAAGAAGGGGGGGAAGATCCTTACTTTTCGGGATTTCTTGATCTATATAAATAAATACAGATTAATATTACTCACATACAGGTATTTCGTATATTTGGGACATGGTGTTGTTTCCTATTCATTCTTAATTAATTAAAAGAAGTATATTATTATGGCAAAGCTTGTTTCATATGCCCTGGACCAGGTAAAGCGTCTGAATTATGCAATTTGGCATACTCCGTTGTCAGAAATTTCCAGGAGCAAAACGATCCTTTTTAAACAATTGAGGATAATTGTTCTGGCGGCCAGAGGCTTCTCAAGAGACAAAGTGCAATTAAGAGCCACCGCTTTAACTTTATATACACTTCTTTCAGTGATTCCTATTGTTGCAATAGGCTTTGCAATTGCAAAGGGTTTTGGTTTGGATCAAAACCTTGAAAAGCTGATTACGGATCAATTCCAGTCTCACCAGGAGGTGTTGAACTGGCTATTGATAAATGCGCGTAATGCTCTCGAAGAGACCAGGGGAGGATATATTGCAGGTATTGGAATGATTATTCTCTTCTGGTCAGTGATGTCATTGCTTGAGCATATTGAGAGTTCTTTTAATCACATCTGGCAAATAAGATCTTCACGACCATGGCATAGAAAATTTACCGATTACCTGACTATAATGCTTATTTCACCGGTTGTTATTATTCTTTCGAGTAGTATAACTGTTTTTATTAGCACTGACCTGGCAGAATTTATGTCAAAAGCTCCTATTTTGGATTTTTTTAAGCCTCTTATTAGTTTTTTGGTAAAGTTTGCTCCATATTTTATTACCTGGTCGGCAATGACAGTATTATTTATTATAATGCCTAATGCCAAAGTTAAGTTTGTACCAGCCCTGATTTCTGGGATAATAGCAGGGAGTACACTTCAGGTTTTGCAATGGCTCTATATCGATCTGCAGTTTGGAATAACTAAGCTAAGTGCCATATATGGGAGTTTTGCTGCAGTCCCATTGTTTATTATCTTTATCCAAAGTAGCTGGATAGTAGTACTTCTCGGAGCTGAACTTTCTTTTGCAAATCAGAATGTTTCAAGGTATGAGTTTGAATCGGAAGCTTTGGATATTAGTAACTACCAGAAAAGAGCCCTGGTTGTGATGATCATGAATCTGATAATTCGTAATTTTTCAATAGGAGAAAAACCTATCAGTGCTGAAAACATTGCTACATCACTTAAAATAACTGTAAGGCTTGCAAGAGATATTCTTGAAGATCTAAGTAATGCAAAACTTGTTTCAATTATACATGAAAATGAAGAAAAGGAGCGTTTATACCAACCAGCCTTGGATATTAACAAATTAACAGTAAGTTATGTGTTTTCGCGACTTGATAAACAAGGTGTGGAGCAGAGAATGATAATTCAGAATAAGGATTATAATAAAGTTATCTCGATGCTTGAAAAATTTGACAAACTAGCTGCTAAATCAAATTCCAATATCTTAATCAAAGATCTTTGATAAGTATCAAATGTTTTTTCATTTTTCAAGCATGCTATTTTCATAGGTTTCAACAAATCTTATAAAATCGATAAATGATTCCCAATTATGAAAAAAGTAATGAGGCAGGGGGACAATTATATGTTTCGTATCTTTTTCTTTTTCCCAGTATCCATTTAAATTTTGTGATGGAAATACCCGGTTGACCTCGCTGGTAACAGCAAAATCCCATTTAAATCCTGTTTCCTTTTGCTCCATTATACGGTTATATAACCATCTTAGTTCATCATGAAGCGATTTCAGCGTTCTATGAGGGATTCTGTCAATATTTGTTTCATATGTTGTTTTATCACCGAACATTTTGTGATAGAATATCTCCATATTTTCCTCTGTAATGTTATTCAATGTCCCTTCAAATACGCTTAGTGGGATTCCAAACTGATTGTCAGCAGGTATAGGAGTGCCATTTACAGCAATGGTAATATCAGGTATAATGCCTGTCTTTAATGAGAGATTTTCTGCGGCCCATACACCAAGAGACCAGCCAATCAAGGTTATTCTCTCATACGTTTTCATCTCCGGAAGGACAAGAGCATCGTCGGCAGAATAATTATAAAACAGGATGAAATCAAAATCATCGTTGCAAAGAGGAGTAAAAACATTCTCATCTGTTCCCCAGGCCCCATAGAACACAACAAGATGCTTGTTTTTTTCTCTTCTTCTGATATAGGTCTTCATAATATCAATTAGAGATTATATTGTATATATATTTTATAAATTACTAAAACCAAAAACGGATACGAAGATAATTCAATTTATTTAGGTTAAGCTAAGAATGATTGCCGGATATAAAAATGAGAGTTAGAATAAAAAAAGAGGAGACAGGGAGGTCGTGAAAATCAGCGAGCGGGTCTTATTCTGAAATAATTCCCGAGTCTACTGTCTGATAAAAGGACGGAACCATGGTAAGCTGGCGCTATTCCTTAAGTTCCTGATGTGAAAGTCAATGTCTGCAATACAATCCTATCGATTTTCACTCCCTGCCCTTGCTCATCTCCTCTTATTACCAATAGCATGAGCTAAATGCAAATTTAGAAAATAAAATACAGAATATCAAATTTTACATAAGAAATTTTAATTCAAACTCTTGTTAATAATTGTTAAAATATTTCTTAAATTTGATAATAACCGATTTAAAAATCAATTTTATACCATGATTGCGGAACTTGAAAGAATAGTATATGATGACAGTGGAGGATTCAGAGCGTCATATATAAACGAATCAGGAGGATTATGGCATTTTCATCCTGAATATGAACTAGTGTTGAATTTAAAAGGTAATGGTACTCGAATTATCGGTGATAGTGTTGAATTATTTGATCAATACGACATGGTTCTTATAGCAGGTAATATTTCTCATTGCTGGAATTATTACAAACATAACCAGACTCTTCCTGAAGATCATGGACTGATGCTTCATTTTAAATTTGAATCTATCGGTGAAGCATTTTTGTCGCAGCATGAATTACATTGTTTTAATGATTTGCTTAAGGAGTCTGAAAGGGGTATTGTCTTTTCAGTTGAGGATGCCAGACAAGTTGAAAAGTTTTTTTTACAAATGGCAAGTAATAAAGGTATTGACAAATTGATTGCTTTTTTCAATATCCTTAAAATATTGTGCGAGTCGAATAATAAAGGTCACTTATGTTCCGAGAATTATAAATTGGAATTTGACGAAAGAGGTAATAAAAGAATGACCATTGTTTATAATTATGTCCGGGAGAACTATTTTAAACCAATTTCACTTGAAAAGATAGCAAAAATTGCTAAGATGAGTCCAATCGCTTTTAGCAGGTATTTTAAAAAAAACAGTGGAGCCGGATTTGTTGAATACCTTAACAGGGTAAGAACAAATAAAGCATGTTACCTCTTACGTGAAACAGAATATCAGGTTCATGATATTGCAATGGAATCCGGATTTGTAAGTATATCTAATTTTAACAAGCAATTCAGAAAAACCGAAGGTTTCTCTCCAAGAGATTACAGGGCACAGTTCAAATAATTTTCTCTAAATTTAGTTGTTTAGCAATTCAACTTAATCTAAATATTGAGATTATGGCAATGACCATGCTTGAAAAAATACTAGCGGCCCACTCCAATGTTGATGAGGTCCATCCAGGTGAAATTATTGATATTGAGATCGATGCAAGAGTAGCACGAGATTTTGGCGGGGCAAATGTTGTAAAAAATATCAGAGATTTTGGATTAAAAATTGATGATCCTTCAAGGACTTTGTTCACTTTTGATTGTAACCCAACAGGATCAGATCAAAAATACGCGGTTAACCAGCATATTTGTCGACTCTTTGCCCGGGATAGAGGTATTAAAGTTTTTGATATTGATGCTGGAATAGGGACCCATATTCTCATAGAGGAGGGATATGTTTTTCCTGGAGCAACAGCAGTATCAACCGATTCACACGCAAATATCCTTGGTGCAGTGGGAGCTTTTGGCCAGGGGATGGGTGATATGGATATTGCAGCTGCATGGCATAAAGGAAAGGTCTGGTTTAAAATTCCTCCTTCAGTTAAAATTAATTTTGTAGAAAAAATTCAGGAAGATATAAGTTCAAAAGATGTTGTTCTAAATCTTCTTAAATTATTTGGAGCCAACTCACTCCTTGGTTACTCTATTGAAATGTATGGAGCATCAGTCGAAAATATGAGCCTTGACGACAGGATCACCATTTCTTCTATGGCCACTGAAATGGGAGCAATAATTATTCTGTTTCCTCCTTCACCTGCCATATCAGATTATTGTCGTAAGCACTCAAAAATAAATTTTAAAATCCCTGTAGCTGATAAAGATGCATACTACGAAAAATGTTTTACAATTGATGTAACTAAATTCAGACCTATGGTTTCACGACCGGGTGAGCCACACGATACAGTTGATGTCTCTGAAGTATATGGGGAAAAAATCGACTCGGCATTTGTAGGCAGTTGTACAAATGGCAGAATGAACGATATGAGAAAAGTAGCTCTCATATTGAAAGACAAAAAAATTGCGCCTGGTGTTGTATTTAAAATTGTTCCGGCTACCGATGCTATATGGAAAGAATGCTTAAATGAAGGATTAATTGATATTTTTAAAAAAGCAGGTGCTCTTGTCTCTAATGCTGGTTGTGCGGGTTGCGCTGCCGGACAGGTCGGACAGAATGGATTTGGTGAAGTTACTATAAGTACAGGAAATCGCAATTTCCCCGGGAAACAGGGCAAAGGTAGCGTGTACCTTGCATCTCCGGAGGTAGTCGCTGCATCAGGGATAGCCGGATTTATTACTACCCCGGATAAGATACCCAATGAGCCTGCATTATTTAAAAAACCTGAATTACAAAAAGAAACAAAAAAGATTAAAACAAAACCCTCAAAAACAGTTCATAAAAGTTCTGTCTTTGAAGGAAGAATATGGCTTATTCAGAAAGATAACATAGATACCGATATGATTTTTCATAACAGGTATCTTGCAATCACTGACATAAATGAAATGGGCCAATTTACATTCGACAATCTTAAAGGGTTTGAAGATTTTTCTAAGAAAGCCATGACTGGAGATATTATAGTAACGGGAAAAAAATTTGGTTCAGGAAGTTCAAGGCAACAGGCAGTGGATTGCTTTTCTTCTCTTGGAATTCAGGCAATTATTGCAGAATCGTTTGGTGCTATTTATGAAAGAAATGCGATTAATGCGGCCTTTCCTATAATTACATGTAAAGTACTGAAGGATATTGACTTAAAGGATGGAGATATCATAAGAGTTGATTTAAAGACCGGCTCAATTGAAAACCTTCGTAATAATTTAGTCTGCCCTGCAGAGCCATTTTCAGATGTCCAGCTTATCATTTATCAAAAAGGTGGTTTGTTAGGTAAATAAAAATCTATTCTCCTAATCCTTTGCGCCATTTACCGTTACTCCTTTGTGCCAAATCATTACATTAGTAAGAAACCAACTAAATAGTAAAGTATATATGAACCCACAAACATTTGCAGAAAAGATTTTCAAAGCGCCTGCCGGTGCAGTTGTTTTTGCACGTCCTGACATTATTCTGACTCATGACAATACATCCAGTATATATAAAACATTTAATAAAATGGGAGGGACCAATGTGGCCGATCCCAATCAGATGCTTGTGGTACTAGATCATAATGCCCCACCAACTAACTCGAAATTGGCAACACAATACCAGGAGATAAGAGATATTGTTTCACTACTGGGGATTAAAAAATTTTATGATGCAGGAAAAGGTATTTGTCATCAGATAATGTCATATCATGCACGCCCCGGGATGCTTATTGCAGGTAGTGACAGCCATACTTCAACAGCCGGGGCTTTTAATTGTCTGGCAGCAGGTATTGACCGTAGCGAATCGGCTGGTATCTGGAAAATAGGAGAAACATGGTTCAGGGTACCTGAGTCAATAAAGATAACTCTCTACGGCAGGTTAAAAGACAATGTATATGCCAAAGATCTTGCATTGTGGATTATTGGTATGATCAGCTCAGATGGAGCAAACTATATGTCAATAGAGTATCATGGAGACGGAGTAGAAACACTCAATATCTCTGATAGAATGACAATTGCGAACCTTGCTTCCGAGATGGGTGCAAAAAATGCTGTTTTTCAGGCGGACAAACTACTCGATAAATTTTATAATCAGAAAATAAAAGGGCTTTGGGCGGATGAAGGAGCAAAGTATTTTCATGAAATAAATATAGACCTTAATGAAGTCTTTCCTGTAGTAGCAGCTCCCCATAATGTTGATAATGTTAAAGCTGTGGCAGAAGTTACTGGTACTTTGGTTCACGAGGGACTAATTGGTACATGTACTAATGGCAGAATCGAAGATCTGAGAATAGCAGCAGGTATTTTAGATGGTAAAAGTATAAAAGAAGGATTTCAACTCAATATTATCCCTGCTTCAAGAAAAATTTATCTGCAGGCTATTGAAGAGGGTATTGTTACTAAATTTTTAATGGCCGGTGCCAATGTGCTTTCTCCTTCATGCGGACCATGTCTTGGTACCGGGCAAGGCATCCCTGCTAACGGTCATACAGTTATCTCTACTGCAAATCGAAATTTCCCGGGTAGAATGGGTAATAAGGAAGCGCTAATATATCTTGCGTCACCTGCTACAGTTGCCGTTTCATCATTGACTGGTTTAATTACTGATCCAAGAACATTTCCAGGCAAAGAAAAATTTCCTTACAAAACGACCCAGAGTAAAACAATTGATATCAAATCCGGTGAAAATAGAAAGCAATATTCCGTTTGGAACTATTCAGATGCAGATAACCTGAATACTGATCAGATGTTTCCGGGAAAATATACCTATAATGTATTAAGTACTGATCATAATGCTATTATACTGCATCTGTTCGAGGATTTCGATCCCGGATTCAGTAAGAATGCCGGGAAAGGTGATATTATTGTTGGTGGAGAAAATTTTGGTTGCGGAAGCTCAAGGGAACACCCATCTGTTGGATTTGCCTTTATAGGGATAAAAGCTATTATTGTAAAATCGGTTAACAGAATATTTTATCGTTCTTCTATTAACCAGGGACTGGTACTTATAGTTCATAAGGATGCAGTTGAAGAATATAGGGCAGGGGATCAGGTCAGTGTTAGTTTCGAAGAAGGTGAGATACTTATTGGATCAAGGAGTTTTTCTTTTGAACCACTTCCTGATAAACTGAAGCAGATAATCGACAAAAAAGGCCTTATTAATTACATGAAAACAACATGAAGTTTGATTTTTTATGTGAAAGTAAATCTCATTTTAAAATTCAGGTTGTAAAAATTGAAAAAAAAAGTAATTTTGCAGCCGGAAAAAGGTTCCGTAGCTCAGTTGGATAGAGCAACAGCCTTCTAAGCTGTGGGTCGAGCGTTCGAGTCGCTCCGGAATCACTAAAAGAGACATAAGATTGTCTCTTTTTTATGCCCTGGTTAAGAATAACCCGGAATATTTGGGGGAAGTTCCATTCCGCCAGCTGGCGGGGTCGGCCGGTAGCCCTATTGACTTTGTCTCGGCAGCAGGATTAGTCAAGGTACCGAAAGTTTGATAAGCGGTGAAAATTATTCTCGCATAGACTATTGGGGCTGATTATCAAGTTGTCCGGGCTGCTGAAGGCAACCGAGGGCCGACTACAACTTCATTGCGAAGCAAACTGAAATGATTATCCGGTCCGAGCTCGGCGGAGCCAATTACCCATACCAT
>Ga0307377_10008381_pt1 | contig 10493 bp, 18 predicted proteins | sample TR3MG_FD_202535 | JGI IMG/M metagenome (GOLD analysis project Ga0307377, IMG submission 202535) | Soil microbial communities from Risofladan, Vaasa, Finland - TR-3 | ecosystem: Environmental > Terrestrial > Soil > Coastal area > Acid sulfate soil | place: Finland: Risofladan, Vaasa | collected... | reverse complement strand
GCTGCATGGATGATTATTCTTATTGTGAAGATTGCGGAACATGCAATAAAAATATGACATTTATAAAATCAGAGGACAGGGATGTATGTGATGAAAATTGTCTATGTAATTATCATATATGTAAAGAATGTGGAGATTATTTTGATGATGTATCGTCTGATGATTTATGTGAGGATTGTGAAAATGATGTTGTGCCAATTCCAGTATCGTGCAAAATAGGGGATACGGGAAATTTATTTAATGATGGGGAGATTTAAGTTATGAATATTAATAAATTGAAATATTGGTTAAAACCGAAAAAACAAATATTTAAGGATTTTAGTGATGATGTTCTCGATGGCGATGATCTCGAACAAAACAGGATATTTATTGATCGAGATTCTAAAGTTTTATTTATTGCTCATATTGATACGGTTTTGTCTCCCAAATATATCCGAAAAAAAACAAAGAAGAAAAAAGTAAGGCGGGTTTATGCACAAGGTTTAGATGATCGTCTGGGATGTATGGTAGCTTATGAATTATCGACCGAATTACAAGCGGATTTATTAATTACAGATCATGAGGAAAGTGCCGCATCTACTGGACAATTTCACGATTTGAAGGATTATAATTGGATTGTAGAATTTGATCGGGCGGGGAATGATGTTGTAACATACAATTTGGATTGTGCGGATTTTGTGGATGTTCTTGATCGGTTTTGGGATGTAGGATATGGAAGTTTTTCGGATGTATGTCAATTGAAAACGGATGTGTGTTGTATGAATTTGGGGATCGCATATGAATATGCACATAGTAAAGATAGTTATGTGGATGTAGTTAAACTGGAAGAACAAATCGAACAATTTAAGTTGTTTTATGCCGAGTATAAAGATACGGAATTTAAGCAAAATCATATTTATAATGATGGGGATGTTGACGATTATGGATGTTATTCTTATGAGGATGAATGTGAAGTCTGTAATACTGTCAAGGATGATTGTGAATATGTCCATAACCATTATATATGTGCAGAATGTTTTGAGTTTATGTTGTATGATTGTGGAGTTTATATATGATTCTAACAAAAAATAACCTTGATAAAATAGCGAATAAAATCACGAGAGATTTATTGTGTGATCCTGGTTTGAAATATGCTATTAAGGTAGTCAATGCTATAAAGAAAAATTTACAAGCTGAAAAAAAAAGGAGGAAAAACTTATGAAAAAAGGTTTAACATTGACGGAGAGGGCAGTTGACAAGCTAAATCATATAGCATTGTCCTTGCATTATACAGAGTTTAGGAAACGATTAGACCGGCTGCATGGTCGGTTGATCGGGGATAGGCCGGTTGTTGTGGCAGTCAAGGCCGAGAACAGTTGTAATTATTGTGAGTTGGAAAATCCCTGTGCCGAGGATTGCGGTAATTGCCGGTAATGGATAAGCTCTCATATAATACATATCACTTTTCACCAGGGGCCGGGCCAGGCGAACTCCTCCCGCCGACCACAATCCCGGCCCCTATTTTTTGGAGATAGACGATGGATAACTGGCTGGACACGATAAGGCAAGTGCTCTGCAAGCTATGGATGAGCAATAAAATATCGGCACAGGAATATCAAAACTTTATGATCTCGGCCAAGTCCGGGGTGAAATATAGTGATATTTATGCTGGGCACAAGCCGTTGACTTCGGCACAACAGGTGTTGACTAAAATTTATTTTACAAAATCCCAAAATAATAGTTGACATTGGGTTTTAGTTTTGGTATAATATGGGAAATGAATAAGGTTTGATATTTGAAAGGGTGAACAGAATGGCAATAGCAGCATTATTAATAGCAATTGTAGCGTTAGTCACAGCATTATTGGGTTTTGTAGTGATAATCATTGACAAACTGTAAAGGAGAAAACGAAAAATGACAGCCAGTAAAAAGAAACGTAATATATTATCAGCCGAACAACACAACTGTTGTGCCCTCTGTGGACATGCTTTCACTTGTGGTCAACAGAATTGCTATGACGAGCAATGTAATACCCTCGTTTGTAGGCCGTGCATGTTCGGGTTGAGCAGCATACGGGCACTCCAAGCACGGGGTGTCACGTTTGAAACCGTTTTTGAGTATGAGAAAACCCATCGGATACCGGGTTAAGAAAGGACAAGGGTAAGTTATGGTAACGTATTGTTTGGGGTTATTAACTGGATTGGCTATTTTGATCGTTGTGTTAAAGTGGGTTCAAAAACAATTGCTCAATTTAGCAAAAGAAATGAAGAAAGATTTAGAAAAGTTGGAGGAGAAAATAAATTGAACAAGTATAAACTCAAAACCGTACACGGGATCACCCCAGAACAACTACGCAAGCAGTTTTTCACGGCCCAGAACAGGCGGTGTGTCATTTGTGAGAACGAGCTTGAGTTTGGCCATGCTACCTGTTATGACAAGCCAAGCGGTAAGGTGGTATGCCGAGGCTGTAAGATGTTGGTGAACTGTGTACGGTCGGCACTGGGTACTAAACTCGACCGGGTGATGGCGTTGGTGGTGGGTGGTAATGACAGTAAGGATGGTAGTGGTTATGCCAATTAAAATTTTCAAAAAGTGTCCAAAAATGTTCAAATACTTTGAATTTTCTTCCAAAAAGACTGCGGGTATCGTGTTAATGTAGAGAGCTATATTATGAAAAAAAGAAACCTAACACAATTTGAAGAAAAAACCATACGTTTATGCCACCACGATTTTGAGGGGCTTTCTACTGCCGAAGCTGCAAAAAAACTGGGTTGTCCACCCGAATCTATCATGTCAGCGTTAAGGCGAATAAAAAAGAAAGCCCCCCAACTTTTTCCTATCCTCACCCCCCAACACCGGGCGATTCTATTGATGTATGACAAACACATGAGTGTGGCATCTATGGCAAAAGGATTAGGTATTTCTGGAGATAAACTGGAAAGAAAGATAACTTTCTTACGGGAGCATAAGTTTTTGTGGAATCGTAAGCCGGACCAGTATGATCCTTCAATGGATGGGTTCGTCAAGGAGAGGTTTTAACCAGAGTAGCAGGAGATAAAATTATGTTTGCATTGAAAATATTTTGTTTGTTTATTGGGATTATGTATAGTTATTCAAATACAATTAATGCTATGCACGGAAAAAAAGTACCCAGTACAATGGTTATTTTACAAGCTGTTGGAATAACTGGGTTTATTACTTTACAATGGTTGGTATAATATGTATAACTGGCAAACCAAAGTACAATATGTCAAAGGCATTGGCCCGGCTAAAGCAACCGAACTCAAGGGAATGGACATCGAAACGGTCGGTGACTTGTTGGAATACCAACCAAACCATCACGTTTACCCTGGCATAACTGCAATCAAAGACTTGAAAGATGGCCATGCCATAATCAAAGCTAAGGTTGTCAAAATTGATAGACTTCCTACCCGTGTACCAATTGTTGGGGCAGTATTAGATGATGGCACGGGAACTTGTGAAGCAATGTGGTGGAACCAGATATTTATTCTCCAAAACCTACGACCGGGGATGACAGTGACATTTTGGGGGAAGTGCCGGGCGGGTGTGCTTCAGCAACCGAAGTTCTCAACATTCGGGTTCAATGCAGACGAGGTTACTGGTGGGGATTACGGTGTCCACAACAGGACGATGAAGATTGCACTGAAGGAAGTGTTGAATAATATGGAGATACCTGATTGGTCGTTGTGGCCACACTATTCACGCGATGAGGCTTTTCATAACCTACACAACCCCCATGCTAAAAATGACCATGAATACGCTATCAACCGTCTGAAGTATGACGAACTATTCCTACTCCAACTGGCAATGCTGAAACGCCGACAACAGGCCCGGTCAGGGGGTGCTTCTATTATTCCTTTTGATACTGCAATAGATGACGCAATAATCAATTATTTTCCCTATGAATTTACATTGGGACAAAACTGTGCTGTCCATGACATTACTCAAGACATTAACAGCACAACCCCCATGAACCGACTCCTACACGGCGAGGTTGGCTCTGGCAAAACAGCCGTTGCGTTTTACGCCGCTATGTTGGCTGCTTTGAACGGGAAACGAACACTGATACTCTGCCCAACTACTATTCTGGCCCAACAACACTACGATACTTTATGGGGCATGGGGTGGGATGATGTGTACCTATATGGACGAAGTGGGACACCACCCACACCCCATATTGTAATTGGGACTCATGCTTTATTGAATGATTTTATGGTATTGCGGAACGCACATCTCGTAATCATAGACGAGTTCCAGAAATTCGGCGTAGAACAGCGAGCTAAAATACAAAAACATACCCCTCACACCCTCTTAATGTCGGCCACACCCATTCCCCGAACCCTGGCCATGTCCGTGTTCGGGGATTTGGATGTGACCGTGATACGTGAACTTCCAATTAAGAGGGGAACAGTTGTCACTCGGTGGGTATTGCCCGAAAAACGAGAACAGATGTATGAGATTATCGAGAAGGAACTGGCCAAGGGTAAGCAGGTGTATGTGGTGTATCCTCGTATTGATGGGGGAGAGGATGTAGAGTCAGCAATAAAGGGACAACAACAAATATCTGACAGGTTTAGTAAATACGGAAGTTTTTTACTAACAGGAAGGTTTAGCAATGAAGATAAACAAACAGTTATGAATTGTTTCAAACAGGGAGATGCTGATATTCTCGTATCCACCATCATAGCCGAGGTCGGCCTTGATAATCCAAATGCAAATGTAATGGTAATTGAAGGTGCAGACCGATTCGGCCTGTCCCAACTCCACCAACTCCGAGGCCGGATATGCCGGTCAAAAGACACTACGTTCTGTTTTATGGTATCAAACACGACCAACGAGAAGTCCATTGCTCGGCTCGATGTAATGGAAAAGTGCAACGATGGGTTTGAGGTTGCCGAGTACGACTTGCGGTTGCGGGGACCAGGGGAGATGTTCAGCACTCGCCAGAGTGGACTCCCCGATCTGAAGTTTGCTTCGTTGTTGTATGATTATGACCTGCTGGTAAAAGCCCGTGACATGGCTAAGGAGTATATTGATAAGTTGGATGAACCGGCCAACGCTGGATTAAAAGAAATGTTGAGTATCAAATATGGTGACACTATTAAGTTAGGAGAAACGGCATGAGTGATGACGGAATTATTCGTAAATTTGAGACGGGTGCTACCAGGGATACAGACAAGGATAAATTAGACTTCGAGGGATTCATAAGTCCTTTGGTATTAAGGCGTTATGCACAGTATCTACACAAGCATAGGGTACAATCAGATGGGACAATGCGTGATAGTGACAACTGGCAAAAAGGTATGTCACTTGGTATATATATAAAATCTAAAATCAGACACGGTAATGCAACACATTTGATACATGATGGTTTCAGGGCTTATGATGAAAAAGGAAATGAGGTTGACTTGGAAGAATCATTGTGTGCTGAATTATTCAACACGATGGGTTACTTGTTTGAAGTTTTGAAAGAGAAAGAAAACAAAAAATGCGTAACCTATTCCTATTTACAATGATAGCATCGTTCTTCGGCCTCGGTATAATGGATTGCCTAACTAAAAACTGGCGAACAGGTTTGGCCTCAATATTATTGGGGTTGGTTCAGTTACTTATTTTTGGGAGTAAACAATGATTAAAACTGTATTCTTGGACATGGATGGAGTGATGGTTGATTTTTTGGGTGGGTTACACCGAGCATTAGGTGTGCCATACCAATATGACCAATACCCATACGAAAAGGGTAAGTGGAATATGCTTACTGATATTAAAGGGTTTGAAGATATACCAGCTACTTTTGAACAATGTAATGACTGCTGTACCACCAACTTCTGGGCCAACCTCGAATGGATGCCAGATGGCCATGACATTATGCGATTGGTGACATCGACGTTCAAACCAGAACAGATATATCTATTAACAACCCCAATGCCCAATCCTGGCTCGTACACTGGCAAGGTTCTCTGGGTACAGAAACACCTACCTGAGTTCAGTAAGCGACTGATTGTAACTTCAGCACCTAAGAATCTGTTTGCCCGACCGGATACATTACTCGTTGACGATAAGGATGAGAATGTCGAGGAGTTTGTCAAAGCTGGGGGTGATGCCATCCTCGTCCCCCGCCTCTGGAATGAACTACACGGGTGGGCTGATGAAACATATCAAGTGGTTAAAAATTCATTGGGGAACTTCAAATGCTAACCAAACAGCAAACACACCAAGTATGTATTGGCCTTCGATTGGGTTCTCCACACAAGGCCATAGCTATGAGAACAGGTTGTAGTCTAACCTCGATACAGCGTATATCAAAACATAACCCTGCCCGTGTAGTGTTCTTCGGTGATTCACACTGTGGTAGTAACGTTGGGCTAACACCACCTGCTTACCAGTATAAGTATATTTCTGACCCCAAAACAGAAGAACACCGGACACGCAATAAATGGGCCAAACTCCAAGAAGAATGTTGGGGTTGGTATGTAAACAAAATGGATATGTTACAACCCATTGATTTACTTCTTAATCTTGGTGACAACATAGATGGTGATGGTAGTAGATGCGGTGGTACTGAACTTATTACTACTGATAGAAAAGTACAGGTGTGCATGGCTATTGAGGCTATTACAGTAGCACATGCCAAAAGAATGGCAATGGTATATGGTACACCATACCATACTGGTCTGGCTGAGGACTTCGAGGTTGACATAGCTACACACTTCGGATGTAAAATTGGTGGGCATGAATGGGAAGAAATCAATGGGTGTACGTTTGACATTAAACACAAACAGAGTAATTGTAAGAATCCGGCCACCGGTATTTGGAACGATATTGTTGATAACAGGGAATGGGCTATCCTGGGTGAGCAACCCAAAGCCGATGTACTTGTGCGTGCCCATACACATCGCTTCACTCTGTTGAGAATTGAGGACTGTGTTGGTATTACCATCCCAGCTTTACAGGCTTATGGAACTAAATTTGGTGCAAGGGCATGTACTCGTAAGGTCCAGTTTGGTCTATTAGCACTGGACGTATGGCCTGATGGTGAAATTGTAGAGCATGTTCATATAGCCAAATTGACCAATCATGTAGCACATAGGAATTAATAATGGCCAATGGCAAAGGTGACAAACCAAGACCCTCGGCCATCAGCCGGGAAGAAGAAAACATACGTTGGTTGCTCTATCAGAAAAAGATTGACTTCAAGGAATACGAGAAACGATATAAGAAATTGAAACGACAGGGTAAGATATTCAGGAGATTCTAATGGATGAAAGAAAATACCCGTGCCCCAAATGTGAAACAGGGGAACTATTCGATGCTAATGCGGGTGGGATGTTCTGTGCCATGATTAAATGTGATAATCCAGATTGTGATTATGATGATAATAGTGATATGGTTGGTTGTGTTACAAGTTAGGAGATTCTAATGGGTCGTAACCGATACAGAAATAAACCGTGCCAATGCGGGTCTGGTAAGAAATTCAAACACTGTTGCCTACAGAACCACTACAAGGCACAGGCCGGGTTAATAACCAACCTGGCCAAGAAGATACATGAGAAAACGACCAAGTATTGGCGAAAACGATATAAGGCTGTCAGTAGTAAGCCGTTGAACGAGCCGATGATGGGGAGAAAAGATGCCTGATTATCGAGACATCCTAAAACAGATAGGCTACCCAACAGACATCCTCTGCTTGGACTTCGAGACATACTTTGATACTGAATACAGCCTCGGCAAGATGTCCACTATCGAATACATTAATGATCCTCGGTTCGAGTTGACTGGGTTGGGAAAAGGTTATGAAGAACAGGCGTTTAAGTTAGCTTGGGGCCACTATGAGGGGCCAGGATTTATAGAACCATGTGACATTGAATGGTATTTACAACTAATAGACTGGGATAATATAATCGTCCTCGTCCAAAACGCCCGGTTTGACATCACCATCCTCCAAGAGAAGTTCGGTATCGTCCCCAAGTACATAATAGACCTCAAAGACCTCGCATGTCATTACGATGCCAGAATGTCACACCGCCTTGCAGATATGGTCAAGATGTTCGGTTTGAAGGCCAAGGGTGATACAATGCAGTTCAAGGGGTTGTATTGGCACACCATGACCGAGGAACAACGTAAAGCCTTTGCTGAATACACCATAGGTGATGTTGAACTTGAAACTGAACTGTTCAAAACCCTCTTACCCAAACTGACCAACCCTACCGTTGAGATACAACTAATGCGACACACCCTCGACCTTTGGTTACACAAAGGGTTCGCAGTTGACATTGATATGGCCACCAAGCTCAAGGCTAAGATGCGAACACAAATGGCTAAGACCATCAAGGATTCAGAACACACCCCCAAAGAACTTAGGAGTAAAAAATTTGTTGGTTATCTCCAAACTGCTCTCCCTGAAGGGGAACAAGTACCGATGAAGCAGGGGAAACGGGGTAACATCCCGGCCTTGGCCAAGGATGACGAAGCCTGTCAACAGCTTGTAGTACACCCCAAGAAGGAAGTTCGTGACCTCGTACTGGCTCGGCTCGCAGTCAAATCCTGGCCAACTCATATCAAACGAGTCCAGAGTCTTATATCCCAGACTATGGCCAATGGTGGACTGTTACGAGTTCCACTAACCTATTACGCTGGCCATACTGGTCGGTGGGGTGGATCAGAAAAGATTAACCTTCAGAATATGGCCGGGGCTGGTCGGCGTGGGACAGGCCACGACCCCCTGATAGGTCAGACCAAAGAAGTGCTTATGGCCCCACCCGGCTTTGTACTTGGTATGGCTGACTCGGCCCAGATTGAAGCCCGGATACTGGCCTGGCTCGCAGAACAAATGGACTTGTTGAATGGATTCGCACGGGGCGAGGATGTGTACTCAGAGTTTGCCACAACCCTGTTCCGAACAACAGTGCGGAAACCTAAGAAAACTGACCCACCATTACTCGCTACATATTTGGAAATCAAACGTGGGTTTGGTAAGGATAGTATTCTCGGTTGTGGGTATGGTATGGGTGCTGTTAGATTTCACGGTGATTGTTTGAAAAATCCAGCACTCCGACCCCTGTTCGATTCTGGTCAATATGATTTCAAATTCATTAAAAAACTTATTGACACTTATCGAGCTAAATATTCCAAGATACCTATGTATTGGGGCAAAGTAGAACGAGCGTTTAGGCAATGTATTAGGTTCCCCCACCTTGAACAGACCGTTGGGCCATTGACATTCAGGTGTAAGGATGCTGAGGTTCAGATTCAACTCCCATCTGGTCGGGTTTTATACTATCGCCATTGCCGGATTAAAAATGACAGTATCAGGTATCACGGTGGGGCATTATGGGGTGGGTCTATCACCGAGAACATAGTCCAGGCCGTTGCCCGTGACATGCTTGGGTTCTGGATACTGGAATGTGAACGGGGTGGGTTGGATATTGTATTACATATCCACGACTCGATTGTGACTTTGATGCCAGAGGATAAGGTATCAGAACAAAGTAAACTATTTGGTGACATTATGTGTTCTGTGCCGGACTGGGCCGAGGGATTCCCGGCTGCGATTGATCCTGTTGTAACAAGTGAGAGGTTGGTGAAATGAAAACATATTATGAAGTAAAAACAAGTAAGAAATATCCAGGATTCTATTTTATTAGGCACGAAGATTGGATATGGGATGATACTTATCTTCATAAGGATGGGTCTATTCATACTTATTATGGGGATAAAGAATCCCCAGAAGATATGCCTGGTCTTTGGGATAATGAAAAAGGGGCGAAAGAATTTTTGAAACTTTTTAATAATAAGATTAAAAACCCACTTAAACTTATGGTTGAAGAACTTGGTGCGGAATGACAAAGAAGGTGGTCGAATCCAGCGGTTACGGCGTCAGCGGCTTCCTTAATATCCTTCTTTGTCCTTTTTGAAAATTTGAAAGGGGTTTGAGATGAAAATATTTATAGGTGTAGTCATAATGTATGCTTTAGTTCTTATCGCTGTATGGTTTGCTACGGATTGGACAAAATGACCAAACCAACCAAAAAACAAAAACTCGATAACTGTTACGAAGCCTACCACCACTCCAAGCACGGGACACGACCCGGACGGAAGGCCAAGGACGGGTCTATCCCGACCCACCCTGTCGTGTCAGTGCCGGATAGAGCAGAGAGTGACGTTCTAAAAGATTGTATGCTATGGTTAGCAAGGCATCGAATATTCCATAGTCGGCATGATTGTGGGGGTGGGTCTTGGGGTATTAAATTTGCTATCTTTGGTATCAAACATGCTGGTGATATACACGGTATCCTACCATCAGGCATACATCTGGAAATCGAATGTAAACGAGGTAAGGGTGGCCGGTTGAGTGCTGGTCAACAAGAACGAATGGCCGATGTCCGTGCTACCAACGGGGTTTACTTGGTGGTTCATGGTGTTAGTGAGTTGGAGTATTATATGAAGGGGTTGACATAATGCAACGACCCAGACTATTAATCGAACAATTAAAA
>Ga0307377_10008380_pt1 | contig 10495 bp, 22 predicted proteins | sample TR3MG_FD_202535 | JGI IMG/M metagenome (GOLD analysis project Ga0307377, IMG submission 202535) | Soil microbial communities from Risofladan, Vaasa, Finland - TR-3 | ecosystem: Environmental > Terrestrial > Soil > Coastal area > Acid sulfate soil | place: Finland: Risofladan, Vaasa | collected... | reverse complement strand
AAGCTCTTTGATAGACGAGCCGTTCCGCTTGATCTGGGTGACCTCCACTACGGTCTGGGCGTACTTGTGCAGACGTGCCGCACCAACTGACGAATCGTAGGTCGCTGTGCGCTTACCCATCTGTGTGTCGCTGATATGGGCGACGGCGATCTGCTCAGTCCCCTTACCCGAATTCTTAGGCTTGGGTGGAAGGATCAGCTTAGGCGGCGCTTTGTAGTGCTCTGCTACACAGCGACGGATCAGATCCTCAGAACCCTCTCCTGCTATCAGCTTCTTTTTGAGCGCTCGGATCTCGCGCTGCAGTAGGATGATTGCGGGGGCCTCAACGTCGTCCTTCCCGTCTGTGCTTTCAACCCAGGCGTCTGCTTCTTCCTGAGAGAGGCTCTCTTCTTGGCGATCAGGCACGCTTCCGCCCCCTCGCGCGGAAGTAGAGTTCGCGTTCGCAGGTTAGGAGGTGACGCTCTAGCCCTCGCTGGCCGATCTCGGCGTCAGGGTGACGCGTCTCGATCACAGCCTTGATCTCGTAGACCGGAATCCTGTAAGCCTGTTTGCGAATCATGGAGTGCAGCAGTGCCCGAAGCGTTTCAGCGGCTACACCAACACGGCAGACCGAACAGGAGGGGGCGCGCGTCTTCATGCTCTCTGCCCAGGAGTCGTATTCTTCGTCTAGGGTTTTGGTTGGTTCTGGGGGCGCCTCTGTAGCTACCTTCTTCTTGGCGAGCTTTTTAGCGGTGCGGCGCGGCATAGAGTCTCTCCCGTTCGAAGTCTGGAGGCGCATTACCTGGAGACCTAGCGCTGTTAGGAATTTGATCCGATGGCCCCTGAAGAATTCCCGCCTGCGGCGCTCATCCCTCCCTCACCGTCAAGTGCCATCAATTACATTTGAATGACCGGGACGATGCTTGTCACGGGTCAAAATACAAGGTAAGCGCGAGGGAGTGGTCAATACCCTGTGCAGGTAAGGACTTGGGAAGTCTTTACTGTGTGATGGTGGACGCCTACCACGTCTGCATATGGCGCACCCGCGGGCGTGTCAGGTGGCGCTCTGGTGGCGTCTCGCCTGGTGCGATGCTCTTACAAGTGCACGTCCTCGTTCGATGCACAGACCACCAAGACCTCCATCTCGGTCATCGGTTCGATCTCAGCTACGAAGACCGGCACCTCGTCCCGGGGCCCGGTCAGTGGTCGCAGCAAGACCTGGCCGGTCACCTTCTGCTTCACATGCGTGACCTGTGAGGGCGACCCGGGATAGAGACCGTGGTGCGACCACCAGACGTAGTCTCCGACGTCGGGGCACCAAAACGGCGGATCCAGGACCGTGTCGACGTAGCGCCTCTGCGCTGCTTGCGCCGCAGTGCGAGTCGGGTAGGCGGTGGGATGCCGATCCCAGGTCTCGTCGTACCAATGCCAGAGACCGTTCTCGGGGTCCTGTTCAACGCTGGAGCGACTCATCCGGCAATCCCCAGAGCGACTAGCCAGCACACCAGGATTACGACAACCATCAGACCAAGAACACCCAGAAGCAGAGGGCCGTCGCGGTAGACGCTCTGGCGGAACTGACTCTCCTCCCACCGCCACCGGAGACGCTCCCAGAGGCGCTCTCGCGCCGCCTGTGGGACGTTCTGGGGCTCGTAGGTGTCCTGGGCCTCCTCGACCTCCTCGACGTCCTGAGCGAGCCTGGCGGTCCTCTGCTGTCTGCGGTAATCCTCCGCGTCAAGCTCCTGGGCCATGGCACCGTCATTTCGTGCTCGGGTGATCGGCGTTGCTGGGGTTACGTCGATTGGACGGTGCCCGCGGGTTTGGATTCGCGCCCGAGCCTGACCGATGACGCGACGCGTCGCGCAACCGAGAGTGGCGCAGCACCCGCCAAGCTCCTCCTCGAAGCAGTCGAGGTGGTAGTGGGTCTGGCAGTTAGTGCAGACATAGTCGGGGCCGCCCTCCTCTGGAGGGTAGATCGCGTCTCTACAGAACGGGCAGGTTCTCTGATTGGTGGTCGAGGCGCGGATCGCAAGTTGGAGATGGCGAACTGACCTGATCGAAGCGCCTCCAGGGGCGTAGTACTGGCCCCAACGTTGGCGAGCCTCGTCGTGGGAGACCCCAAGCTCCTCGCGAAGCTCACGGACCTGGCGGTTGTGACGCTCGTGCCCTGTCTCGCGCTGTCGCAAGCCGTCTCCGTATTCCTCGTGTCGCGCCCGGCGTAATTCGTGTAACATCAATTCACGATCATCTTATACCCTCAGGCGGGTGGCTGTCTAATGGACCAACTCAGCGAAGGTCGGGGGCACAGGCCCGGCCGAGAGTTCAAGCGCCGAGGACCGCGTTGGGTTGCCCCAGATCTCGATCAAGAGGCGGGGGAACTGGAGAGGCACGCACGCGATTACGGACACGACCCGGAGCAGGTCAAGACGGCGGCAGCAGGGGGTAGACTCGCCTCTGTTTCGAAGAAGGTGATGAAGACGCTGGGCAACGTCTCAACCCGCGATCCGTGGTTCACGAGACGCGGGGGCGCGAAGGGCGATCCTCATGCTGGGGAGGAGCAGCACGGGCGCAAGGGCTCTTGGCGCCCTTCGGTGATTGGCGCAGAGTACGGCAGGGATGTTCGCAGCGTCGGACGAGGCTTCAAGAAACGCAGCGAGATGCCTGCTCCGATCATTGTGCATACGCCGGGGAAGCCCCCGGAGCTTGTCGCCGGCAACACGCGCACCTTCCACGCAATGGTCCAGGCCGGTGTTCGGCCCCACGCTTACCACGTTCACTACGACCCAGAGAAGCGCTACACCTAGGGCGGGAGAGTGTCATGGCGAGCTTCGGGCACTGCGCGCATTGCGGAGGACATTACGGCATGTGTACCGACCACACGGCTTGCGCGCCGTGTCGCTGCCCACCGGTCGGCTGGAAGTGTCCTGTCTGTGGCGCAGGTTGTGCGCCTACGACAGCGCGCTGTCCTTGTGTGAGCGAGAAAGGCGTAGCAACGACGGAGGTTCGGATACTGGGCCTTCCGGACTGGCCGGTCTAGGTGACGGAGATCTACACAGTCGGCTGATTGGCAACCTGCGCCTTGCGCAGCACCTCGGCCATCTCCAAGAAGGCGCCGACCGGAAGGGCGAACTGTCGCCCACTGAAGTCGTCGCACAGGACGTGAACAGGTGCGTGCTCGTCGTCGCTCGTAAAGATGAAGGTCCAAGTTACGAGCTTTTCGAAGGCCCCTTCGAGGGGGTCCTGGTAGCTTCGCGTCTGAACCGTTCTCTCCATCTCCGCGCTCCCTCTGTCCCAGTTTATCACCGCATTCATCTTCCGCTCGGACCCTAGTCTCGAACGGTGAATTCGCTTAATGCTTCAGATGCCGCCCTGGAATGGGGGAATCTTTCCGGAGAATACGGAAGGAAATCGTGCTCCGTCACTGTTGTAGAAGGGGCACCGACCTGGCATGTCATGACCTTCACCCCAATGGCTACCGCAAAGCCGGCATGTCATCGTCGCAGAGTCTAGGTCGGCGAACGGTTCTCTGTCTAACGAGCCACGTGCGCCTTTGAGCGGACCGGCGTAGACTCCGTCGACGGCTTGGCTGTGATTGTTATGACAGATGACGCATGTCGTGTGCGGAGAACAGCAGAGCCGCTCGCACCTGTCCTCGCACTCGCGACATCGACAGACTCGAAGCTCGACCATGCGTTGGACGAACAGCGTTCCGTCGACCGCGCTCGTGATGATGGTGTCTCCACGCTGGAGGCGCATGTCGTCGTTGGAGAGGATCATAGAATTATCTCTTCCAGCGCCCAGGTCACCACGGCGGTCAGCACCTTGTCGCGGGCATCCCGAAACGTCGGATAGTCGAAGCAGTCGGTCTCAGCAGCAGAGAGCGCGACAGGAACGGCAAGAGGCCAGTTCGCGCGAAGACTGCGCCACCACAAGTGCAGGTAGATTTCGTGGTCGCCACGATTCGCCCAGGGCTCTCCCGGGAGATCGACTCGACCAATGGAACGAATGGCCGATAGGTCTCCGCAGAAGGCCGCCAGACGAAGGTCGCTCACTAGCCTCGCCCCTCGTAGAACTCGGCGTAGCTCTCCACCTGATCTTCCAAATCTTCCTGGGAGAGTTCGTAGTGGGGGCAGTAGCCGTTGTCTGGCACGCCCATCTGCTTGGTGCCAGAGTGCTTCTCGTGCTCGTAGCTGATGGCGGAGCAGAGCCCCCACCCCGGGCGACGGGTCCGCCCCCGGCAGACGCAGGTTGCGCAGCACGGGACGATCTTGAAGCCGGCCATCCGGAGTGTCTGGAACTTGTTGGGGTCAGGCATCCTTCTTCTCCCAGTTCCGCGCCTTCTTCTGGCGCTTGATCCACGCCTCGTAGAACTTGAGGGCAGCACTGTCTTCGAGGAGAAGCTCGGCGGTCGGCAGGTTCGTGTCTGCACCCGGGCCGCCGCACTTGGCCATCACCAGCACCCGCTCGAACTGTTCCATCTGAGTCCGCGTCATCGCTTCCTCGCGAAGGGGTTCTTGCCGCCGAACTTGTCACGAAGCATGGCTTGGAGCGCTTCCTGGCCCTTGCCGAACTTCATGGCGGCGTCGGCGGCGTCAGCCCCGTAGGACTTGCTGTTCCCGTAGACGAGGGCGAAGCAACTGAGGTGAAGGAGCGACTGGGCCTGCATCCGGCAGGTCTTGGAGAGGACCCGGATCATCTGGGCCATGGCCCTCGGAGTCATCTTCTCGTAGTCGCCCGCCTCGACTTCCTCGCAGAACTTCTCGAACGCCTCCAGCCCACGGAGCGTCTTCTGGGACTGCTCCATCTGCTGCATGAGGGTGGCGAGGATCTCGGCCTTGTTGTCCATGGCCTGGAGCATCATGTCGCCGAGCTTGCTCCGGAACGCCTCGATGAATGGGTCAGACATCGTGGATCTCCTCTACGCCGCGCTGATGGAGCCACTCGCGAATCCGGTCGGTATCCTCAACCTCGAAGTACTTGACGTGCCCCTCCGGCCCTGTGGAGCCCCGGTAGCCGACGATGTCGTTGTTCATGCACCAGCGCATGAAGTCCATGGAGAGCTTCGAGGCGGGCCGACCGCAGTCCTTGTGGTCGATCTGAAGACGGATGACCGACATGATGGAGAATCGGGGGTCTAGGTCAGCGTCTTCCACCCGCGCTCCATCAGCTTGGCAGCCTCTTCCATGTTGGTCGCGAAGCGGCTGTCTCGCTCATCGTGAGATTCGCACGTCTTGAGAATGTTGTAGGCAAGCCCGAACTCGTTCTCTCCGAGAAATTCTGCCACCACCTTCTCGACAGCCCTCGGACGCGCATCCGAGAGCCGAAAGGCGCGCTCCAAGACCTGCTTGAGGTTGTCGTAGTAGCGCCCCTGGGCCTTCGCGCAGTCGCCAGGCTTGCAGGCGTCGCAGCCGTAGTGGTGGTCATCCCGGTAGAAGTGCCCGTAGTAGTAGCAGACGTTGCCCGCTTCCAGGCGCTCCTGCGCGCAGGGATAGCAGACGCTCTCGGTGCATTGCTCGTTGGCGCTGGCGTGCTGCCAGGGCCAGTCGTTGTCAGGCTCACCAGGTCCCTCGAAGATGTAGATCCCGCAGTCCACGCACTCGTCGTGGACCTGATACTCGTATTCGAGGAGTTCGTAGTCCTCCCCCGCGTCGTCTGGCTTGGGCTGTAGCCACTCAGGGCGCACCGTCACCTCGACTTGTCGAGGATCGCAGTGTCTCTCCTTCGCGATCTTGATGGCGTCGGACATGGACTCGGCTTCGACCTCGATGTCCCAGCCATGAACGGTCGAGGGTTCGAGCTTGACGTGGTAGGTCTTCATGCAATTCTCCTGCGTACGATGTCTTCGCGTCGACACCAGATCTTCTTGCTCGGAACGTCCACTGGTTCGGCTTTGACGGCGCACTCCTGGCAGCAGGCTACGTCCTTAGGCTTGTACCAGTAGCGGGTCTCCTTCCGGCAGAAGCAGCACCGCTCGATGGCACAAAGATCCGGCTCTGGCCCGTGAGTGACTTCGATCATGGCAACCTGGTGATCACGAAGCTGATAGGACCGTTGGTGGGCTGATACTGCTCGGTGCAGACAGAGGCGTTGACGAAGGACAGACCGCCGAACTCGTCCGACTGCGTGACTCCGTGCCCAGCGTGGATATGGCCGAAGCAGTGGACACGAGGGTTCTTGTAGCCCGACGCGACGTGAATCTGCTTGATCCGCTTGAGCAGTTCAAGGCAGCCCGCTTCCTTCGGGTGCGCCGTCCGATAGGGAGGAGCCAGGCTTCCATGACCGTAGGGCGGCCCGTGGGTGATGAGCACGTCCACGTCCCACGGGATCTGCCGCCAGACTTCGGCGATCTGTTCCCCCCGTTCCCTCATGAAGTGCCAGTTGAGGAAGGTGGGCGTGAACGGTGACCCCCAGAACTTGACCCCGTCGACCCAGAACTCTTCGTTGCAGAGATAGGCGATGTGCTCGTTCTCAAAGAGTTCTCGGATCATCCTGGGCTTCTTCTCGGCCGGCTTGTCGTGATTCCCGGCCACGATGATCATGTGCTTGTGCGGCTGCTCTGTGAGCCACTCGATGAAGTCCTTGACCTCCTTCGTGTCGCCGTACTTGCAGAAGTCGCCGCAGTGGATCAGGACGTCTCCCTCTGGGACGGTGACCTGGCGGTGCTGACCGTGGGTGTCGGAGATCGCTACTACCTTGAGTGCGGTCACTCCAGCTTGCCTTTCTGCTCAAACAGATCCTTGTTGTCTTCCATGAAGAACTTGAACTCACGCTCGATGTCGTCCACGACCCCCTGCGCGATCTTGGCGTTGGCACTCGCGCACTCTCGCGCGGTCATGATCTCCTTGAGGGTAGGCTTGTCTGGGATTCGGGGGATTTTGAAGTTCATCCCTCGACGCTGATCGCGAGCGCGGTCGATCACGATGACCCGAACCGCCGAATCGTTGTCGCAATCGACACCGAAGATCGCCTCCTTCAGAAAATGGACGAGCCCCTTGAACTGTTCGAGCTTCTCGGGGTCGACCGCCTTGCGCCAAGTGTCGCTGAATCGGAGAAGCGGTGGCGGATCTCCGCCCGCCACCCAGTTGCCGGTGGCGTCACAGACCGCGTCGTGGTGCGGCATCGCTTCCTCGAATGCGGCGAGGAGAGCCTTGGCGCGTGCTAGTTTGTCGGTCATTCTGCGCGCCCCATCTTCGATCTTGTGCTCACAACGAATCCGTCCCAGATCCCGGTCTCTCTGACCCTACATACCCAGCAAGACCGACTATGTGTCGTCTCTTGCGTCGTCGATGCAGAAAGGCAGGCAGACAGTAGGGTGCCCAGAAACACGGAAGGTCTCAGCCATGAGCGCCCCGTGCTTATCGCAGCAGATCAGGAACGCCTCATCGAGATTGGGCGGCAGCGACGACTGAAGCTGAGCGTAGACCAGTGAGCCGAACGTGACCTCGTCATCGCAGGCATCCGAGGAACAGGTGACGATATGGTCGTTGGCGTCCGCACGCGACACGAGGTTCCTAACGTATGGACCCCGACAGACGGGGCAGGCTGTCGGTTTTTCTCCCGTCAGAATCCATCCTTCAATCTTTACGTCTGGGTGAGGGCATGGGGCATCGATCTCCCCTGCCCCATCACAAGTGAGGCAACTCACGGTGCTGCTTCACCCTTCTCAGCTTCCTGTAGGCGAAGAAGACGGTCGATCTCGGCGGCAATCAGTGCGCCAGCCTTCTCCAGGGCTCGGATACGCTGTTTGGTGGTTGGTCTCCGCTTGTAGCTGGGCCGCTTGTCGAAAGCGGGATCGAACTCCGTTGGCCATGGATCACGGAACGCAATCTCTGGGTCCATCGGAGTGATCGCCTGATTGAGCGTGTAAACTCGTTCAGGAGACGCGTAGCAGACAGCCGCCCAGGCTAACTCTCCACCAACGAGAGTGTCGTCACGAGCGTCGTCCCAACCCTCTTGCTGGATCTGTCGACGTCTCTCCAACATGATGCGCCTAGCGCCTTCCTCATAATCCATTCGTCGCGTCCTTTCGTAGAGCGTCTACTAGAACGTCCATAGTCACGAGGTGCTGGCGGCCAACAGCATAGAACTCCTCGTTGATCTTGCGAACGTGATCGAACCTCCATAGCCTCTCCCATCTACCACTGGCACCGGCGACTGAGCAGGTGGAAACCATTCCGCCGGTCGGCTTGGAGACGAATATGTAAGCGAATGGCTTCGCAGGCTTCGCTTCCCACTTCTTAGTGGTGTCCAGGAAGGCTGGCAGCCGTGGTGACGGCCAGTCCTGCGGACCCGTAAAGCGAAACGGCCTGGATTTCACCTCGATGAGGTGCTCACCGATCTTCAGGTCGTAGGTGTGGAGCCACCTCTTGGCCTCAGAGATGTGGGGCCTGATGGTGAGGTTAGGCATCTCAACATCGAACCCGGAGAGCTTCAGGAAAATGAAGGGGAGGGCCTGCCAGGCGTGGCCATCAGAGACCAGCTTCTTGAAAAGCGCGTCGTTCTGTGCCCAGGGGATGGTCATTCCTTGCCGGTCAGCTTCTTGAGGACGTAGAGTAGGATGCCGTCGCGGAGCCCCTTGTTCCCACAGTCCGAGCGGCAGGTGAAGACGTCGCCGTCTGGGTTCCAGTCGATCTCGATGTGGTAGGTGTTCTGATTGTTGGCCGGTCGCTTATCCGGGCCGGCACCCATTTGGGAGCGGAGCCAGTGTTCGATGATGTCGACGCGCCGCCCTGGCTTGATGTCTCCGCCGAGCTTGAAGCTGTCTCCGCTGGCGTCTTCCTCCCCAATCGTGAATTCGACCGTCAGTGTCAGCTTGGCCATTCGATCTCTCCATTCCACCAGTTACCCATTGATCGGCTTGCTAAGCGCGTCTTCGACCGACTTCACCTTGGAGAGCGGAATTACCTTCTCTGTCCCGCAATCGCAGCGGACATCGACGAGGCGGTTACCGCGAGCATTCGAGCCCGCGTAGCCCAGAATCGTAAGTCGGTTGAACTTTGTGCTTATCAAGTCGGCCACTCTATGGTTCCTCCCCACCAGCGAGCGATGATCTTAGCGAATCTGTCCGCCAGCGCATTGGAGAAGGCGTCGTTGCCGATCCCCGTAATCACGCTGGTTTGTTCTTCGCCGTGCTCGCCCTTGAAGAAGATGCTGAACCCACGCTTGCAGCCCTCGAAGAACTCCTCGGTCCCACGAAGGCGGGTCTGCATGTGCGGGTTGTCCGGCTGCGCCAGGAACTCGGAGCGCAGGTGGAAGGTGGGCGTCTCGTCGGACACGCAGTGGATCCAGGCGTCGTCGATCTCCACCGTCCAGCGCGGCCCGAGGAAATCCCGAGCGGTCTGCGCCACCCGTTCGATGCTTGGAGATCCCTGCTCTCCTTGAGGCTCTTCCCAACTGATGAACCGGTCGATGCTCAATTCTTCCGTCTTACCTTCTGGCGCCTGTTCTTCTTGCGACTCTTCTTGGGTTGGTCAGAAATGATGCACGCCCTCTTCCACTGTGTCACACCTTCTTTCCAGATCTGACCTAGGTCCGTCGCGAGCTTCTCTCGATCATCCAGCGAGGGCTCAACGCAGATCTCCAGCCCGTGCCACTCGCACGAAACGGCGCCTCGTAGGTGCGCCCTTACTTCGTGTACATCGCCAGCGCGACTGCGACGAAAATGATTCTTAACCCAATGAATAAGGGCCCTTCGTCGAGACGCGGTTGGGTCTCGGTCTTTCAGAAGCGCCAGCGCCCCCACCTGGTCGGTGTCGAAAGTAAGATGTGGACCACCCGGAAGTCGAAAGTGTGCAGTCCAGTGCATCTGCTGCGCCCACTGATGCCCCAGCATCAGCTTGATGTTGACGACATCTTGGTCGGTATCAGAGAGCCCGACTACTGCTGGTTGCCACTCAGCACCATCCAGAGATCCGTAAAACACACGGTTCGACCTGTGCTGACCTGTTACGGGTGAGGCTGTTGAGTAAGTGAGGCAAACCATGTGAGGAAAATTCCTCAGCTTATGGTGCCCGCGCGACCATGAGGGATGCGGAAGGGAGAGCTTGGCGAAGATGATATCGTTTCGCCATTCCTTCGCGAAGGCGGAGTTTGGTGACCCCCCAATGTCGTTCAGAGTCGCATCGGTCGGGACGAGATATCTGCCAGCGTCGTCATCTGTGACGAGCACATCCGCTTCAATCGAGAACGGGCAGGCGCCACGATATGCAGACAGGGGTACGAGGCACGTAAACGGCTTCTCATCGAGATACTGATCGCCAGTTCGTGTGAAGCCCGTGGCGGCCCTAGTGCGCACCGCACGACTGCTCTGCATGATTCCCAGCATGCGGTCGATACGTCGCCCAATCCCATCGTAATTGTCACCCATGCTGCGTCCTCACTTACCCCTTTTCTACCCCTGAGTGGGATCAGTGATCGTCCTACTCAGGATTCCTCTTCCTCGGCTGGTTCCATTGCGCGGATCTGCTCACAGACCTTCTGGCGGAGGATGTTGGCCTCTTCGGAAAGGTTGGTGTAG